>Ga0187870_1003556_pt1 | contig 11847 bp, 11 predicted proteins | sample June2016WEW_13_1_3_FD_132974 | JGI IMG/M metagenome (GOLD analysis project Ga0187870, IMG submission 132974) | Peatland microbial communities from SPRUCE experiment site at the Marcell Experimental Forest, Minnesota, USA - June2016WEW_13_150 | ecosystem: Environmental > Terrestrial > Soil >... | reverse complement strand
CGGGCTGGCTCGGGGCTTCGCTCTCCGCATTCGTCGCCTGCATGTGGGTGGATATCTGGATCGGCATTCCCTTCTTTGCGCTGGTGTTCCTCGCCGGGATGCAGGCGATACCCCAGGAGCTGTACGAGTCGGCACACATGGACGGGGCGGGGCCAACGCGCCGCTTTTTCTCCATTACAATCCCCGGGATCCGGGAGCTCATCCTGATTTCCACGCTCCTTTCGGCAATCTGGACCTTCAACGATTTCAATGTGATCTACATCCTCACCCGGGCAGGGCCGGCGAACTCAACCAATATCCTCATCACCTCGGTCTACATGAACGCCTTTGTCGACCTGCGCTTCGATTGGGCCGCCGTGCAGTCCGTGGTGACGTTCCTGATCCTCACGATCGTGAGCATCATCTACGCCCGGTTCTACTTCAGGCAGGAGAACATTTGATGAAGTGGCAGAACCGCGTGCGATGGCTCGCAATTCCGCTTACGATCATCATCTTGCTGATCCTCCTGTTTCCTTTTTTCGTGATGATTTCTACGATGCTGAAATCAGGTCCGGACACGTACGCCACGCCGCCGATCTGGTTTCCGACGCACGTTGAATGGTCGAATTTTATCGCGGTATGGACGCAGTACGATCTGGCCAGCTACTTCATTGCCAGCCTCATCATCGCGCTCGGCGCGACCGTCCTGAATACGCTCCTGTGCGTCCCTGCAGCCTATGCCATCGCCCGGCTGCGCTTCGTCGGCCGCAAGGTGGCGATGTACCTGCTCCTCATGATCGAGATGTTCTCACCGGTCATCGTCATCATCTCGCTTTTCAAAGTCGTAGCGAAACTCGGCATGCTGGACAGTTACGCGGCTCTCATTATCCTGGACGCGCTCTTCACGGTGGCCTTCAACACATGGATGATGAACGGGTATTTCAAGACGATTCCCAAGGACATCGAGGAGGCCGCTCTCATCGATGGATGCACGCGAGTGCAGACCATGACGCGCATCATGCTGCCCATCGCCGTTCCCGGCCTCGTGACGGTGATGATCTATGCCTTCATCTTTTCCTGGAACGAGTTCCTCTTCGCTCTGACGTTCATCTCGTCGAAGAACAAGATGCCCCTGACCATCGCCCTGTACAATTTCGTGGGAAGATGGACCACCCAGTGGCAGTTCCTGACGATGGCTGCCTTCCTTGCCCTGATTCCCGTGCTGGTGTTGTTCTACATCATAGAACGGCGGCTCGTGGCAGGGCTCGCCGGCGGGGCGGTGAAGGGCTAGTGCATCTCCGCCTCGCAGGTGCCTATGCCTCCAACGAAATAGTTGAATTTCACGTTCGGGTGATCGGCAAGGAGCGACATCGGCACAGCGGAATCCGGGACCTTCTTGGATATCATGAGGGCGGTCAAACGGATTCCGAACGGATTGTCGTGGGCGCCCGCGTGCCAGATCGACACGGTATCCGCCTTCCATGTCTCCCTCGGGCCCACCGAGATTGCCTGTGAAGGAACGCCCGTGACCACTCCTCCGCCTGACGTGCGAGCATTCTGGATGATAGTCATGGGATGCAGGTCCACGACGCGGGTTCCCAGATTCCGGTAGTCTGCGGGAGAAGGAGGCGCGTCGCGATACTTGCCTTCGCGCTTCACCGGATCGTTGAATGCCCAATGCTTCACTTCTCCCTGCCCGCCCTGCATCACGAGACACCGCGCCTGGTCATAGGAGCGCACGTACTCCGGAATCGAGTCGGCCTTGAGGAAGTGAAGATGGGAGTCCGGCATGCGCAGTTTCGGCGAGATCCTGTCGAAACACAACTCCAGGTCGGCGCGCGCAAAGCTCATCGGGTGCGTGACCGGCGCTTCCCGACCAGCGATGAACCATTCGTCCATCGCCCAGAAGTGGCCTTCGCGCACGTCGATTTCGAGGTCGTTCACGATCTGCGCCACGAGGGGGAGCTGTTCGGTGGGCCCGATGGGCCCGCAGAGCCCCGCCGGGGCGCCCGCCGTGGATCGCTGCCACGCGTTCACGTACTCCAGCGCTTCCGCGACGTAGAATGATTCAAGGGTGTCGTAGAACGTGACGGTGAATCCCGGTCGGGAGAGGTGAAGGAGATCCTGCGCGGTGAGCCGCGCGGCATCGTCGAGAATCGCCCGGTCCAGTGTCGTGTAGTCCCACCACCCCTCTGCAACCCTGCTCGGGTTCCGCATCGTTCGTTCCTCCTTTGAGAGCCTTGGCCTCAGCGGGGCTTCAGCACGAGCCGCTGAAGACCTGCTTTTTTCAAATCCGCCTCATCCCAGAAGGTCGGATGATACCGGACAAGGCTCCAAGGTCGGATCATATCAGAATAGTGTCCGTTGCCCACGTGACCGCTCTGTCCCGTGGCGTTCATGACCTGTGAGGAGCCGAGGTTGGAGAGGTCCACAACCTGCCGCATCGAGGAGATGAGGTGCGTGTCGAAGGGCTTGTCCGGTCGCCAGTCTGAGGAGACGACCTGCTGCATGCCCCCGCCCACGGGAACCGGCCCCCTGTTGAAGATGCGTTCGACGAGGGCGATTCCCGATTTCCCGAAAGACTGATTGCGGAAGAGGGCGGTGTGGACTGTTCCCCACCTCCACCGGACCGGGTCTTTGCCGAGCGCCTTGATTCCCGCTTTCATTCCCTTCTGCAGCGCCCGCGCGAGGATCTCGTCCCGAGTCTCGCGCACGTCGAGAGTGCGCGGCTTGTCCCAGAACGGAGCGCGGGGATCTTCGAGAAGCTCGGTGATCGTGTTCATCAGTCGGGAGTTGTTGTCAAGAACGGCATCGGCGTTCCACAGCGCATCGGGAATCTTGTCCTTGAACACTTCCTCGACGAGTGCTTGCCAGAAAAAGCCATATACGGCGGCCCCGGCACTCTGCGCGTCCATCCGCTGGTCCCAGCTCGCCAGAATGTCCCGCCCCTTCGCTGAATCCCCTTCCAGGGTGAGCGGCTTGAGGAAAGGGATGACCTCCCGTGCGGAGAGATTCAGCGTGTCCGCCTGCATTGCCTCGACGTCGGCCATGGAGATCCTTCCCCTCGCGCCCTCGATCATTTCCGCGATGCGGCGCGCCCGGTAGCCGAGGTCATAGTCGTCGCCGATGAAGAAACGGTAGGAAGGGCTGGTCACGGCATTGTTCGCGGAAACGATGTACCCCTTGGGAGGATTGTACGAGAAGGGAAGGCTTTCGAAGGGGATAAAACCTCTCCATTCGAAGTCATTGGTCCAGCCGGGAGAAGGGACAGTCCCGTTGCCTTTTGTCCGGATGGGGATCAGCCCGGGCGCCTGGTAGCCGATATTCCCCTCCACGTCGGCATAAACGAAGTTCTGCGCAGGGACGTCCCAATACCTTAGGTCCTGGCGGAACTCGTCGAAATTGCGCGCCCTGTCCAGCATGATGATGGACCGGGACGTGGTGTTCGGCTGAAGGGCGGTCCACCTGAGGGAGAGCACCCGCAGCTCGAGGCTCATGGGGAAGGTGCCGCTGGGGTTGATCGTAAAACCCCGGTAGCCGGCAAATCCGCTTCTGTCCGTAATCACCGGGCCATGCAGGGTCTCCCGGGCAAGGATGACAGTCGGGTCTTCCTGGTGGAGGACCTTGATCTCTTCTCGATGGATGTTCATCTCGACCCAGCGCCCATTGATCTCGTACTGGTTGGGGTTTTCTGGGTTGATCTTCTCGATGTAAAGGTCCTGCACGTCGGGAAAAAGATTGGTGACGCCCCATGCGATCCTGTCGTTGTGGCCGATGACAATTCCGGGAGTGCCCGCAAATGAGAAGCCCCTGACATGAAAGGGAGCGCCCGCGTTCTTGCCCGGTTGCTGTTCCTGCGCCGAGCAGAAGAGGTCGGCTTCGTACCAGATCGATGGCATCTGGATCCCGAGGTGCGGATCGTTCGCGAGGATGGGTTTTCCGGAGGCCGTGCGCGAGCCGGCGATCACCCAGTTGTTCGAGCCAAGGCCCGGGGCCTCTCCGAGTGCGAGCGGGGCGCCGAACTCGATCAATCCGACGACACTTGTCGAAAGGCCACCGAGCGCCGCCAGCAGTTCGGGCGCCGGGCCGGCCTGCAGTCCGTGGGAAACCGCGCCTCCCGCGGCCCCCGGGCGCAGCAGGGACTTCAGAAGCTCGCTGTCCGAAACTACCACCGGCATTTCACCAAACCGGTAGGTCCCGAAGAAATCCTTCGTGCGTGCCAGGCCCAGCTGCTGGATGAGATCGATGGAATACAGCTCGCGCCGCATATTCGTGCTGAGATCCTGCGCCATGAGCTTCAGCCAGGTCATGGAATCCACGGGAACCCACGGCTCGACGGTCACAGGCACACCCTGGAGCTTGAGAAGGATGTATTCCAGTCCCAGCTTTGTGGCGGATCTGCCGGCGACGTACGCGTTCACCCCCTCGGCGTAGGCATCGAACACGCTCTTCGTCTCTGGGTCCAGCTCACTGTATTCCTGTTCCGCGATGCGCCGGAATCCCACCGTGCGAAGGTACATGTCGGTGCCGAGCGTCGATTTGCCGAAGATCTCGGACAACCTCCCGGCCCCGATCCTTCTCCAGAAGTCCATCTGCCAGAACCTGTCCTGGGCGGTCACGTACCCCTGCGCGAAGTACAGGTCGTGCATTGTGCTCGCACGGATGTGGGGCACACCGTACCTGTCCCTCAGGATTTCCACCTCTGCCTGAAGCCCGCTTGCGGACTGGATCCCCCGCGTCTTCGGGAAGGGGATTCGCACGATCCAGAAAATGGCAAGGAAGATCACTGCGAAGATGGCAAGGTAGGACCCGAGAGCGATGAGCCCCTTTTGAAGCGGTTTGCTCATGAAGTGATCCCCCCTTGCCCAGAGGCTATTTTCGCCTCGAACGGGAGTCAAGCACCGGGACTGCCAAGGCTTCCGAGGGCGGAGCCCCCCAGGTACGCCTCCTGGATGCGCGTATCGGAGAGAAGCTCGGTGGACGATCCCGCCGCCGAGACACGGCCTGTTTCCAGCACGTATCCCCGGCGCGCCAGCGCCAGCGCCTGGCGTGCATTCTGTTCCACGAGAAGAATCGAGACACCCTGTCGGTTGATCTCCTCGATGATCTCGAAGATCAGATCGACGAGAATGGGCGCGAGGCCCAGGGACGGCTCGTCGAGCAGCAGGACACGGGGAGCGCTCATGAGCGCCCGGCCGATCGCGAGCATCTGCTGCTCACCTCCTGACAGGGTGCCGGCGAGCTGCTGCCGGCGGTCCTTGAGGACCGAGAAAAGCCCGAAGACGCGCTCCCGCGCCTCGGCAACTTCCGGCTTCTTGCGGCGGCGGGTGAAGGCACCCAGGGTCAGGTTCTCATGCACAGTGAGCGTAGAGAAGACCTTGCGCCCCTCCGGGGCATGCGAGATTCCCCGCTGCACCACGTCGTACGGGGCAACCCGCTTCAGGGGCAGTCCGAGGTAGTGGATTTCCCCCTCGGAGGCCGGAAGCAGGCAGGAAACCGCCCTGAGGAGAGTGCTCTTGCCTGCCCCATTTGCGCCGAGCACTGTGACGATCTCGCCCTGATCGAGAGAGAGGCTTACCCCCTTGAGGGCCTCGAGCGCGCCATAGCGGATGTGAAGGTTTTCGATTGTCAGAAGCCGTGCCGTGCTCATTTTCGACTGCCGAGGTAGGCCTCGATGACAAGGGGATCGTGGTAGATCTGCCGTGGCGGCCCCTCGGCAATTTTCCTTCCTCCGTCCATGACCGTGACCCAGTCCGAGATACCCATCACCACGTTCATGTCGTGCTCGATCAGCAGAACCGTGAGATGCTCGTCTCGTATGATCCGCCGGATGAATGCCATGAGGTCCTCGGTCTCCCGGGGATTCAGGCCGCTGCTGGGCTCGTCCAGCACGAGAAGCCTCGGGGAGGTTGCCAGCGCCCGGGCGATCTCCAGCATTCGCTGGCGGCCATAGGCAACGTTTCGGGCGAGCTCGAACCGGGTCTCCCAGAGTCCGACCTGCTTCAACCTGTCCTCCGCCGCTTCGACGATCCTGCGTTCCTCTTCCGTCTGGCGGCCTGTTCGGAAGAGGGCCGCCGCGAGCCCCGACGTGGTGCGGCAGTGCAATCCGGCCATGACGTTTTCCATGCAGGTGAGGTTTGGAAAGAGACGGATGTTCTGGAACGTGCGGGCGATCCCCTTTTCCACGATCTGGTGCGGCTTTTTACCGGTGATGTCGCCGCCCTGGAACTCCACGGTCCCGCGCTCCGGAGTGTAGATGCCCGTCACCACGTTGAACACGGTGGTCTTTCCGGCGCCGTTCGGGCCGATGAGGCTGGAGATCTCCCCGCGATGCACGCGAAGGTCGAGCGATTCCACGGCGGTGAGCCCTCCGAATCTCTTCGTGAGCTCACGTGTCTCGAGGACCGTCTCCCGGCCGGTCTCAGGCATTGCGCCTCCACAACCGCTGGAGCAGGTCGCGCGCCTCCGTGCCGCCGCGCCTGCGGGGCCACAGCCCGCCGGGCCGGAACATCATCATCAGGATCATCGCCACGCCGAAGATGACCATGCGGTAATTCGCGAACGAACGGAAGACTTCGGGGAAAAGGCTGATCGCGGCCGCGCCGATGATGACGCCGGGCACGGATCCCATCCCCCCGATGAGCACGATGCTGAACATCAGGCATGATTCCCAGAACGTGAAGCTCTCGGGTGACACGACGAGGAGCTTGGTGGCGTAGAGGTTTCCCGCAACTCCGGCGAGTGCAGCGCCGAGGACGAACGCGAGCAGCTTGTGAGACCGCACGTTAATGCCTGTTGCCTGCGCGGCGACCTCGTCCTCCCGGATGCAGTTCCACGCCCGGCCGATGCGCGATCGCTGGAGGCGGCGGAGGGCAATGATTGAGGCTCCTACCACGACCCAGACGAGGATGTAGTAGGCAAGCGATGAGTCGATTGCGAAAAATCCCAGGGTCGGCGTATCGATGCCGTACACCCCGTTGGGGCCGCCGGTGAGACCCAGCGGGTTGTTGATCAGTGCAAGCCGGACGATCTCCCCCATGCCGATCGTCACGATGCAGAGATAGTCCCCCCGCAGGTGGATGATCGGCGAGGTCACGAGGAAGGCGAACACACCTGCGGCGATCGCACTCACGGGCAGGAGAAGCAGGACCGGAATGCCGAACCGGGTATTGAGAATCGCCGTCGCGTAGGCCCCGATCGCGTAGAACCCCGCATGCCCCAGGTCATAGAGACCGACCTCACCCAGGACGATGTTCAGGCTGAGGCCGAGGAGCGAGTAGATTCCGAAGAAGAACGCCACGTCCAGCAGGTAGTCATTCGCGAAAAAAGGGAAGCCGGCAAAAATCAGAAGCGCGAGCGGCAGGGCCAGCCGGCGGAGCGTCGGGAGGAACCGGGCGGTCATCGTCAGACCTTTTCCGCAATCTTCTCGCCGAAAAGGCCGTTCGGGCGGAGGATGAGCACGATGATGAGGATCAGGAACACGAACACATCCTTCCACGGGGTGGAAATGTACGCGCTTCCAAACATTTCCAGCACGCCAAGGATAAGCCCGCCGAACATGGCGCCCGGGATATTCCCGATTCCGCCGAGAATCGTGGCGGTGAAGGCCTTCAAGCCATAGTTCCACCCCATTGTGAAGCTGATCTGCCGGTAGTACATCCCGACCATGACGCCGGTGAGCGCGCCCAGCGCGGGTCCCAGGGTGAAAATGAACCTGATGACTCGGTTGAAATTGATGCCCATCAGGGAGGCAGTATCCCTGTCGAGGGCGGTGGCGCGGACCGCCGCTCCCCATGTCGTCCTCTGGATCACGAAATAGAGAACGACCATGAGCACAAGCGAGATGCCGAGGATGAGAATCTGAAGCGCCGTGAGCGTCAGGCCGCCCAGCTGGACCTTGAAATTCGGGATGAGCGCCGCAGGATAGGCCTGGTAGCGGGGACCCCAGATGATCATGATGAGGTTCTGCAGGATGATGGAGGCGCCGAGCGCTGAGACGACAGCGGGAAGCCGCCCGGCGGGATAAATGGGCCGGTAGGCAACGCGTTCAACCAGCACCCCAACGACAGCAAGGCAAAGGGCGGCCACGGCCACGGTGACCACCAGGCCGCCCCAGAGACCCACGCGGGTCGTGACGAAAGCGGAAGCGAAGACGAGCAGCGTGTAGCCGATGTACGAGCCCAGCGCAAAGAAATCTCCGTGCGCGAAATTGATCAGCTTCAGGACCCCGTACACCATCGAGTATCCGAGCGCGATCAGCCCGTAGAACGAGCCAATCGTCAGCCCGTTGATCAACTGCTCGAGAACGACCCGCATCCCAGGACTACTTGCTGAGGACGATGTTCCCCTGATCGTCGACGACGTACAGGAACATGGGCACCCCTTCCCGGTCGCCCTTGTCGGTGAACCCGATCTTTCCCGTGATGCCGGGCACGCCGTTCACCTTGTTCCTGAGGAAGTCCGCAAGGACCGTCCCGTCAAACGAACCTGTCTTGTCGATCGAGTAGGCGATGATGTTCACCGCGTCGGCCGCATAGACCGGCCACGGGCTGGAAGGGATGTCGCCGAACTTGGCCTTGTAGGCCTTCAGGAATTCCGCCGCTTCCGGGGTGGGAAGATCAGCGGGCAGGGGCTCGTTGGTCATGTAGCAGCCCTTGGCAACCGCGACGCCGGCGATCTTCACGAACTCGTCATTGATCGCGGCGTTTCCCCCCACGAACGTGCAGGTGATCCCGATCTCGCGTGCCTGGGTCACGAGGAGCGCCGCTTCGGCGTAGTAGCCGGTGTAGTACCAGAGCTCGGGCTGGGTTTCCCGCATCTTTGTCAGGGGCACGCGGAAGTCCTTCTCCCCGGGAGTGATCGCGTCGTAGTACACGATCTGGACCTTGCCCGAATCCAGCATCGGCTTCAGGGCGTCACGCGCGTTCTCGGCCAGCCCTTTTCCGAACGCCGTGTTGTCGTGCATGATGGCGATGCGCCGGGCGCCGAACTTCTGCGGCACGAAATCCGCGAAGAACTTGCCCTGGGAGTCGTCGCGCCCGCAGGTGCGGAAGAAATACTTCAATCCGCGCTCCGTGAGCCGGACGGCAGTGGCACCGTACGCGATGCTCACCATCTTTTTCTTCTCATAGATGTTCGAGGCCGGCTCGGTGATGGAGGAGCCGTAGGAGGAAACCGCGGCCACCACGGCCTTGTTGCCGCTGAGCTTGGTGGCGGCCAGCGCTCCTGTCTGAGGCTGTCCCGCATCATCTTCCACGACGATCTGGATCTGCCTTCCGCCGAGGATGCCGCCCTTCTGGTTGATGAGGGCCGCGGCGATCTCGGTTGCCTGCTTGGCCATCTGGCCTTCGTAGGCCCACGCACCGGTGATCGGGCCCTGCAGGCCGATGAGGACCGGGCCGTTGTCCGCGGCAGACGCGACGAGCGCCACTGCAGAAAGTAGAATACTGGCCAGGAGCACGAGCTTTTTCATGGGATTCCTCCTTGTCTCTTGGAAATGAGAAAGTTGGTCAAGTTATAGACTGCCGCCGAACGAGGTGTCAAGGAAAAGTACGGCCGGCATCCCCTTGTATTGACCGGCTGGTTGGCGCACGATGTTCAAGAGAAGCACGGGGAAGGAGGAGCATATGCTCCAGAAAAAACCTCTCGCGGATCGGAAGGTAGAAGTCACCTTCAGAATGCCGCCGCTGGATGAAGTCGTAGAGCTCTATCTCTGCGGAGATTTCAACGACTGGCAGGTCAAGGGCGTTCCACTCAGCCAGGAATCGGATGGCACATGGGTTGCCACGCTGGTCCTGGATGCAGGGAAATCGTACCGCTTCCGCTATTGTGACAATCAAGGACGCTGGCACAACGACTGGGAAGCCGACGCATACCTGCCGAATGACTTCGGGACTGAGGACTCCGTTGTCGATCTGACGCGCGTGGCCAAAGACTCCGGTAAGAAGGCTCCGCAGGCGCCTGTGGAGAGAAAGACCCTGACGAAAAAGACCCCGGCAACAAAGCGCGCTCCGGGTGCATCGAAGAAAGGCGGCCGCGGCCGGCAGGCATAGGGCACGCGCTATCAGGTCAATACGGCCCGGAGGGAGCTTTTAGCTAGAAGGATCCCTTTCGCAGATCGATGCCGTATTGGAGGTATGCCTTCAAGCTGCAACTCATGTGCATCCAGCCCTGGCAGTTCTGATAGGACCCCTGCAGACCGCCTTCGGTGAACCGCCAGCCGCTTTCGGTGATCTTCACGAGCGTCTCGTTTTCATTGAGGGCCTCGAAGCTCATTTCCACGATGTTGTCATACCCAGCCGGACGAGGCACCGAACCGGCTTTGGGGTCGTACACGCCTTCGCTGGCCTCCCATGCGAACCTGATCAACCTGTTCTGCACGGTCTTCTGAACCTTCACCGGCACTTTTATTGTCTGGCTGGCGACGTCACCGAAAGTCCAGAGCACAGCTTTTCCCTCGTCCAGGGGCCCCGCGGATCCGCCGCTGGTGAAGTACTCGCTGAATTTTCGAGGATTGTACACCGCATCGAACACATCGTTCACGGGCTTCTGGATCTTTATCTGGACCGTAAACTTGAGCTCCACCGAACTCTCCTTTCTGTTGACATGTTGAAAATACGTCATGGTACCACGCACGGGCCAGCCCTGCGACCATTCAAGAAACTGGGTGCGTTTTGCTTCCCCTCACGCCTCGGCGCGCACCTCGTCCGGTTGTGGTATGATGCATGAACGGGGGAAGGCCATGGGGGTGGTGAGTGACCACGCGCCAGAGGCCAGCGTGTTGATGTTGGTGCAGAACCTATGTTGTGATGAACGTCCTGGAGGCGCTTGAATGAAAACGGCTCGTTGCATTCTTGTTCTGATCTGGACGGCATTTTCGCTCCTCCGGTTGAACGCCCAGGATGACCCACTGCGGCAGTACAACGCTCAGAAGATGAGTATTCAGCTTCAGGAGGCATTCGCAGGTTCGATGGTCGGAAGATCCTCTCCTGCCCCGGTCGTCGGACAGAACTACCCGACTTGGTTCTCTTTTAGAGGCTTCGATGCAATCCCTGAGCGAGACTTCTATAAGCTGGCGAATCATCCCGAATTGGTGCATCGCTTTGATCTGTACGCGCGTCAGCGTTCTACCGTCTACTGGACCATGGGCGGCATGGCGGCAGCGGGCGTTACTTTGGTCGTCACCGCTGCGTACCTATGGCCGAATCCTGGCGCGAATGAGTATCCCTTCAACTTTGGTTTGGGCACGGGAGGCGGAGGAGCCGGGGCTCTCTTCTCCTGGGTTGGTCTGGCGTTGATCCCCGCATCACTCTTGCCGTTGTTCTATCTTCCGCCAGAACGCGCGGTGAATTATCAGGCGGCCCTGGACATTGCAGAAGAGTACAATCACGGGCTAAGAATTACTTTGCACATTGCGGAGTAGCGCCTTCAGCGTCCCGCCCCGATTCGCAAAACACCCGCCCCATCCCTGGGCCACGTGGGGCGAGTATCGCTGACATCATGGCCAGCAGACCCCCGGCGCAGGTGCCGGGCCAGGCTCGTGTCGACAATGGACCGGCTTCCCCGAAAGGGAAACGGTGATGCCCGAGAGTATGAAGAACCTCGCGAAGGAGATGCTCGAAGGTGCGTGTCCTCCCGCAAGCACTCCACGGCCTTGGGGTAGCGCTTGAAGGCGCTGGAAGCCAAGATGGCGCAGCAAAACTAAGCATCACACTTGAAGTGTTTTGTGTCAATTGGAATGTACTGAGAGCTATTTGCGCTGTGACCTTTATCGAAGGCGCGTGTGCGATAGGCGTACCCTTCCGAATCCGCGATTCTGGATCGGGAGGACGAGCGTCAACCCTGGCGGCGTTCAGCTCGGCTCCTTTT
>Ga0187870_1003554_pt1 | contig 11864 bp, 8 predicted proteins | sample June2016WEW_13_1_3_FD_132974 | JGI IMG/M metagenome (GOLD analysis project Ga0187870, IMG submission 132974) | Peatland microbial communities from SPRUCE experiment site at the Marcell Experimental Forest, Minnesota, USA - June2016WEW_13_150 | ecosystem: Environmental > Terrestrial > Soil >... | reverse complement strand
GTTGAAATCACCCGCGAAATTTCGGACCTGGCCGACGTGTGCCTTGACGCCGTGTGGCGGATTTGCCGGCAGCAATTCACCGGGCGATTCGGCCAGCCTTTTCATCAGGATGCGGAGGGGAACTGGCAGCGCACGGAATTTTGTGTGCTCGGCATGGGCAAGCTCGGCGGGCAGGAACTCAATTACAGTTCCGACGTGGACTTGATGTTTCTTTACGCTGACGAAGGCGAAGTGTTCAAAGCAACGCCGGCGAAGAAAAAAGCGCAGCGCGCCACGATGTCCAACCGCCAATTTTTCAACAAGCTAGCCGAGGCTTTCAGCGCCGAGGTCTCCCGCGTGACGCCGGACGGGATGTTGTTCCGCATTGATTTACGATTGCGACCCGAAGGTAACGCCGGGCCACTGTGCCATTCGCTGGAAAGCTATGAGAATTATTACGCGGAATGGGGACAGACCTGGGAGCGGATGATGCTCATCAAGGCGCGGGGTGTTGCCGGCGACGAAAGTCTGGCCGCCGAGTTCCTCGAAATGATCCAGCCCTTCCGGTTTCCGCCTTCGCTAAGCGCCGACGTGCTCCGGGAAGTCGCCGCGGTCAAGGACCGGATCGAAAAGGAAGTGGTGGGCGAGGAAGAATTGGAGCGCAACGTCAAACTGGGGCGCGGTGGCATCCGGGAAATCGAATTCATCGCGCAGTCGCTGCAAATCCTGCATGCCGGGAAACTGCCCTTTCTCCAGACTGCGCAAACACTTCCGTGTCTCGCCAAACTCGCGCAATACAAATTGCTGGCGGAAGAGGAAGCGCAAAAACTCGACGCCGCCTACCGGTTTCTTCGCGATGTCGAGCATCGCCTGCAAATGGAGGAAAATCAGCGGACGCACACGATTCCCGCCGACCGCCATGCACAACTGAGGCTGGCGCGGTTGATGGGCTTCACGTCATGGGCAGAATTTGAGGCCGCGCGGCAAATGCACACCGGCAATGTGCGGCGGGTTTATGACCGGTTGCTGAAGGCGGAATTACCCCAAGCGCCGACCGGTCTGCCGCCGGAATTCGACGGCGCGGAGGAGGAGTGGAAACGGCTGCTGGCAGCGCATTCGTTTCGCGACCCGGAGACGGCGTTTCGCCTGCTCAAGGAATTCGCCGAAGGCCCGGGTTACGTTCATGTGTCGCCGCACACGACGGAACTGGCACGACAATTGATTCTTAAATTCCTGGTTCTTTGTCCGAAAAGAGAGTCCAAAGCCCAAAGTCCAAAGCCCGAAGTTTCTCCACAATCGGCAATCGGCAATCCAAAATCCCCAATTCTTTCCGATCCCGACCGCGTGGTGACGCGTTTGGACAGCTTCATTGAGGCTTACGGCACGCGCACGGCGCTGTTTGAAATGTGGAACGGCAACCCGGCGGCGTTTGAGTTGATGCTGTTGCTGTTCGACCGTTCCGAATTTTTGGCCGAGGCCGCCATTCGCGATCCGGATTTAATTGACGATTTTGTGGCTGGCGGGCGCCTGCGCCAGCGCAAAATGGCGCCGGAGATTTTGAAAGATTTGCGCCACGGACACGGTGACGCCGACCAGTTTCTTTGGCTGCGCCGCTATCATGAGGCCGAGTTGATGCGGCTCGGCCTGCGCGACATCCTGGGCCTCGCCGATTTCGAGCAAAATCTCGCCGAACTCTCCGCGCTCGCCGACGCCTGCCTGCAATACGCGCTTGAAGTTGTCATGCGCAAAAACAAAATCCGGACGCCGCCGTTCGTCGTCATCGGCCTCGGCAAACTGGGCGGATGCGAAATTGATTACGGTTCCGACCTGGACATTCTGTTTGTCACGGATGCGAAGGCAAAGGAGCTGCCGAAATTGCAACGGCTGGCCGTGGAGGTGAAGGAATTGCTGTCGCGCCGGACGGAGCAGGGGATTGTGTTTCACACCGACGCGCGGCTGCGTCCCGACGGCGAGAAAGGTTTGCTGGTCAACACGCTGGCGGCTTACGAGGAATATTACCGGCAGCGGGCGCAGCTTTGGGAAATCCAGGCGCTCACCCGCACGCGGCCCGTGGCCGGAAATTTTGCGCTGGGCGAAAAATTTCAGGGGTTGGTTGCCAGACTGACGGATTTCTCGAAAGTAGCGCAGGCGTCCCGCCTGCCGAAAATGAAGTCAAGGCAGAGCAGACGGGACGTCTGCGCTACTTTACCTGTCTGTTTCGCTCCGGACTGGAAGAAGCAAATTCATCAAATGCGGCTGCGCATCGAGAAAGAGCGCACACCGCACGGTCAGGACGATCTGGCCATCAAAACCGGCAAGGGCGGTTTGATGGATGCGGAATTCATCGCCCAGGCTTTGTGCCTTGAAAACGGCTGGCAGGAGGCAAACACCTTGCGCGCGCTCGAACGGGCGCGCGCTGCCGGGGTGCTGCCGGACGCGGAAAAGCTGCTGGAAAATTATCGCAAACTGCGCCGCGTCGAGGGTATTTTACGCCGCTGGAGTTACGAGGGTGAAACGGTTTTGCCGGACGATCCGGCGCCGTATTATCGCGTCTCCATGCGCTGCGGTTTTGCCACGCCGGAGAAATTTGGAAAGGCGCTGGCGAAATGGCGCAAGGCGATCCGCGAGGTTTACGGAAAAGTTTTTAACGCAAGGGTGCTAGGACGCTAAGAAGAAAACAGGATCAGGAAAAGCTGTGGGTAGCACCCGCCTCCGGCGGGTCCAATTCGGCGTCCCGCCGAATTGCCCGGCATGCGTACGATTACCGAGGTCGGACGAGTGAGAGCAATCTGTGTCCGCAAACAGATTCGGGCGTGACGCCCGAAACCACCCGCGGGACGCGGGTGCTACCGTATTATTCCTGCGTCTCAATGCTTCTGTGCTTCAAGCCTTCTTCCGCTGACGCGCAACCTCGTAGAGAAAAACCGCCGCTGCAGCACCCACATTAAGCGAGTCCACGATGGGCGGCATGGGAATGGCCACCGCTTCATCGCAAGCTTCCAGCACCGGCGCGGAAATGCCGTCGCCTTCGCTGCCGAAGACGATGCAGCAATCGCCGGAGAAATCCGCCTGCGAGAGAAATTTCCTGTTCGTATGCGGGTGCGCGGCGAGGCAATGGACGCCGCGGATACGAAGTTCCTTCAGACATTCAACGAGTTTCAAATCCGTGGTGTGTGGTTTGGTGGTGAACTGATGCCGCTGGCCGAGTTTTGCCAGTTCGACGACCGGCAATTGCAAAATCGTGCCCATGGAGTTGCGCACAGCACGGCGCAAAAAAGGGCTGCTGGAAGTTTCGCCAACGATTAGCGCTTGGACACCGAAGGCGACACAGTTGCGCACGAGCGCGCCTAGATTTTCCGCGCTCGTCAGAGCGTCCACGGCGACAAGCAACAGCGGTTTTGGGTTTTTCGACAAAATGTCGTCGAGCGAAGTGACCGGGGGAATCTTCCCGACGGCGAGTTGGCCTTGATACATGGAAAAGCCGATGAGGGATTCAAGCAGCTTTTTGTCCGCGAGATAAACGGTGAGTTTTTCAGGACGCGCTTCGAGCAGCGGACGGAAATTGTCCAGGTGTTTTTCGGGCAGCAGGACGGACACGACCTCAAAACGGCTCTCGAGCAGCCGGCGCACGACCTTTTCGCCCTCAGCCACGAAGATGCCCTGCCGTTCATGCTCCAGCGGCCGCCGCATCGTGCGATACGGCGCGAGTTCGGGCAGGTCGAGCGAGGTGATTTTTTGAACGCGGAACATTTCAAGGATTTTTGCGTGGCTGCGTTGAATCGCAAAGGAGAAAATTCCGGTAAATTTTCGTCATGCATCGGGTGAATCCGATTTGCGGGTGAAAACAGCGCTGTAGGCGCGGCATATTTGTAGAATTGGATTTCAAAAATGAATCAAGCTCCGTAAGAGCGAAATAGTCGGGAATATGCCGCTCCTACGGAGCTTTAGTTTTGTCGGCGCGGGTGCTACAAAGATGTCGCGCCTACGGCGCTGGAAGACTACAGAACCAAAGTTGTGCACGGTACATCTTGTGCGGCGAGCGAGAGGTTGACATGGGTGGCCCCGATCTGGTGGAGGCGCTCGTTCATGACGTAATGCGCGAGCTCGGGCTTGTTACATTCGCGGCTGAGATGGGCAAGGTAAAGATGGCGCAGGTCGGCGGACATGATTTGCGCGGCGGCCTCGGCGGCGGCTTCGTTCGAAAGATGGCCGTGACGGCCAAGGATGCGTTGCTTGAGACTCCACGGTCGGCGGACACAATCCTGCAACATCTTCACGTCGTGATTGGATTCGAGGACGAGGACATTTGCCGGACGAACGCGCTCAATGACCAGTTTCGTCATGTGACCAAGGTCGGTGACGAAGGCGATGTTGCCGACAGCAGTGCGGATCAAAAAACCGACGGGGTCTTGGGCGTCGTGCGGGATGGTAAAAGTGTCCACCAGCAGGTCGCCGATTTCAAAGCTCGCGCCGGTGTTAAAGAGGTTGCAGTTAAATTTGGTCTGCAACTGAAATTCAAATGCCTCCTTCGTGGCGCGGTTGCAATAAATCGGGATGTTCAGTTTGGCGGCGATACCGATCAATCCCTGGATGTGGTCTGAGTGTTCGTGCGTGACCAGGATGGCGGTGAGATTTTCCGGCACACGGCTGATGGTGGCGAGCCGCTGGCGGATCTGGCGCGGGCTGAACCCGGCGTCCACGAGGATGCGGGCTTCAGCGGTTTCGATATAGGCGCAATTGCCACCGGAACCGCTGCCGAGAATGGTGAATTTGACGGACACGCATGGACGTTAGTGGCGCGGAAGCAACGGGGCAAACTTTTTCAACCACAGAGGCAGGGAGGTGCATCCGCACACCGCCATTCGAACGAAGGCCGCTTTGAGAACGGAGCGCGGCTTGTCCCAAGCCGCAGCACTCAAAAAAGTTCCACACGTTGGGATGTTCGTGGGGCTCGCATGGTGCCCCAGCTGCTGCGAGTTGGGACAACTCGCGCTCCGGAGGCAGTGTCGAGTTGCCCCAACCCTTAGCCGGACGGTAATTTGACTATTGGCGCAATCTGCGCGCAGATTACGCCGTGAATCCAAGCCAGCCTTGCTTTATCGTGGAATGAGATGTGCTTTTCCAGCGACTTGTGCGAACCAAATATCCGACATTTGGGCGGTTTTTTGCATTGCAAATATTATCTTAATCATATACTAATCTAAATAGGCGATAATTGCATTGTATGTTGAATTCTCGGCGGTTATGGCTGGCAATCGGGCTTGGCGTGGCGTTGCTTTTCGGACCAGTCCGTTCAAGCCTCGCTGCCGAGCGGCAATTTATACACGGTCATATACTGGAAGCCGTGTCACACTTGCAGCAGATTGGCCGTTTTCCTGGCACAAATCGTCTGAACCTGGCCATCGGGCTGCCGCTGCGGAACCAGGAAGCGCTGGACAATTTGCTCCAGCAAATCTACGACCCGGCCAGCCCCAATTTTCGCCAGTATCTGACGCCGGAACAATTCACGGAAAAGTTCGGTCCCACGGAGCAGGATTATCAGGCGGTCATTGATTTCGCGAAAACGAACGGCCTGACGGTGAAGGCGACGTATCCAAATCGCGCTTTGCTGGACGTAAGTGGAAGCGCGGCGACGGTCGAAAAAGTTTTTCATGTGACGCTGCGTTTATATCAACATCCGACGGAGACCCGTTCATTTTTTGCGCCGGACGCCGAGCCTTCAATTGATTTCAATGTTCCGATTTTGCACGTCAGCGGTCTGGACAATTTTTTGATACCGCGTCCGGCGAACCTAAAAATGGAACCCCTGAAAAATAATCCGGGCGGCGTCGCGCCGGCTGGCGGTTCCGGCCCGAGCGGTTCGTATCGGGGAACCGATTTCCGGGCGGCCTACGCTCCGGGAGTGACACTCAACGGCAGCGGGCAGGTGGTGGGACTGTTACAGCTTGACGGTTATTACACAAATGACATCACGACCTACGAGAGCCAGGCGGGACTGCCGAACGTCACTCTGACGAATGTATTGGTGGATGAAGTCAGTGGAATTCCTGGTTACAGTGGTGTTTCCAACGCCGTGGCAGAGGTGTCTTTGGACATTGAAATGGCAATCTCCATGGCGACGAACCTATCCGAAGTGATTGTTTATGAAGGACCCAATCCCAGTGGTCCGGTTGACATTTTGGCCAGGATGGCCTCGGACAATCTGGCCAAGCAAATCAGTTCTTCCTGGATGATTGGCAATGATCCGAATTTTGACACCGCCTACAAACAATTTGCCGCGCAGGGGCAGTCTTTTTTTCAGGCTTCCGGCGATAAAGATGCGTATTATTCGGGAATTTCCCAATGGGCGGATGACACGAACATCACGCTCGTCGGCGGAACAATTTTGTCCACGACCGGGCCCGGGGGCCCGTGGTTGTCAGAAACCGTTTGGAATTGGTATAGCACCGGGCAAGGCTCGGGCGGCAGTGGCGGCGGAATCAATTTCAACAACATCCCAATTCCAAGCTGGCAACAGGGCATCAACATGACGAACAACAAAGGTTCAATGACACTGCGGAACGTTCCCGATGTGGCCCTGACCGCGAATAACATCTGGGTCATACACGACAACGGCCAGGCAGGAAGTTATGGTGGCACCAGTTGCGCGGCGCCGCTCTGGGCGGGATTTACCGCGCTGATCAATCAAGAGGCTGTTGCCGCCGGCAGACTGACAGTCGGCTTTATCAATCCCGCTATCTATGCCATTGGCAAAAGCGCCAGCTTCACCGCCGATTTCCACGACATCACGACCGGCAACAACACAAACCTGGTCAGCCGAACCAATTTCCTTGCCGTTCCCGGCTATGACCTCTGCACCGGCTGGGGCACGCCCGTCGGACAAAGTTTGATCACCGCCCTTGCCAGTCCGCTCGATGCTCTGGTTATCACACCCCCCAGCGGCTTTACTGCGAACGGCCCGGCTGGCGGTCCATTTAGTGTAACTGCTCAAAGCTTTTCATTAACCAATTCGGGAGCGGCATCACTAAATTGGTCGCTCATCAACACCCCGACCTGGTTCAATGCCACGCCGGCCAGCGGCACATTGACGCCCGGCGGACCCGCCGCAACCGTGACGGTAAGCCTGAATTCAGCGGCCAGCAATTTGTTGGCGGGAACTTATACCGCAAATGTATGGTTCACCAATTTGAACAGTCAGGCCGCGCAAAGCCGCCAGTTCACGTTACTGGTGGGGTCGCTGGTTCAGAACGGCGGCTTTGAAACCGGCGATTTTACCGGCTGGACCTTATCCGGAAACACCCACTACATCCTGGTTGCCTCCGGTGGTTATATCCCCGCTCACTTGGGCAATTACTGTGCGGAATTGGGCACGTATTACAATTTTGTTTACCTTTCCCAGACGCTGCCAACCATCACCGGGCAGCTCTATTTGCTTTCTTTCTGGTTGAACAGCCCTGATGGTTTGACTGTTAATAAATTCTTTGTGACGTGGAATGGGCAAACAAACTTCGTACAAGTCAATCTGCCTGCAATCGGCTGGACAAATATGCATTTCATTGTCACCGCCGCCGGAACCAGCAGTATCCTCCAGTTCGGATTCCGAGACGATCAGACTTATTTAGGCCTCGACGATGTCACCGTGCAGCTTGTTCCTGTGCCACGGTTCCAATCGGTGACGAAAACGAATGGCACGATCAATTTAACCTGGAATGCCCTGACCGGACTTGTGTATCAAGTGCAATACAAGACCAATTTGCTCCAAACCAACTGGATCAATCTGGGGGCCGTCATCACCGCGACCAATGTTACAGTGACCGCAACCAATCTCATTGGACCCGACCCACAACGATTTTATCGTCTCCAGTTGTTGTACTGAAATTCCGCCGCTCTTGCCCCGTCGCGCCAATGAAGTAGCATGGCCGCGTGACCGATTGGCTCCAGCGCGTTGAACAAAACATCCAGAATCGCCGGCTGCTCAAACGCGGGCAGGCGATTTTGGTGGCAGTCTCCGGCGGGTTGGATTCAATGACCCTGCTGCATGCGCTCCACAAACTTTCATCCCGCCATCGGTGGCGGCTGACCGTTGCTCATTTCAATCACCGGCTGCGGGGACGCAGCAGCAACGCCGACGAAAAACTGGTCCGTCAAACCGCCGCTGCAATGAGGCTGCCCTTCGTCGCCGGACGGGCATACGTGAAGGCATTTGCGCAAAAATCAAAATTGTCCGTCGAAATGGCCGCACGAAAATTGCGGCATGATTTTTTTGCACGCACGGCAAAAGAACGCAAAATCCGCGTCGTTGCTCTGGCACATCACGCGGACGACCAGGTGGAACTATTCTTTCTGCGCGTTCTACGCGGCGCGGGCGGCGAAGGTCTGGCCGGAATGAAATGGCAGTCACCGTCGCCGGTGGATTCAAAAATCATGCTCATCCGTCCGTTGCTCAACGCAAACAAAGCTGAACTGGGCGGGTTCGCGCGCGAAAGTAGGATTCTTTTCCGGGAAGATGCCACCAACACGTCACTTGACCTGCCACGCAATCGCGTTCGCAACGAGCTGCTGCCACTGCTGCGACGTAGCTACCAGCCGGCCTTGACGAAAACGGTTTTGCGACTCATGGAAATCGTTGGCGCGGAATCGGATTTGGCCGGTGAAGCCGCGCGGCAATGGATCGTCTCAAAACAAAAGGTTGGACGAACCCCTCGCCCCGGCCCTCTCCCCGCCGGGTGGGGAGAGGGTGGTCCGCGCAAAGCGGGACCGGGAGAGGGGATGGTTTATGATGATTTGCCGGTTGCGGTTCAGCGGCGGGTTTTGCAATTACAATTGTCGGAAGCTGGCGTGCCGGCGGATTTTGAGTTGATCGAATCGCTCCGGCAATCGGCCGATGTTCCGGTCAACCTTGGCCCTCAGCTCTCCGTTTTGCGCGGTGCGACCGGCGCGGTCAGCTTGAGCCTGGCCCGGCCGGCCGATTTCAACGCAAACGAGAAAGTCGTCAAGCTGGCGGGCAGGGCAGGGAACGTGGAGTTTGACGGTAGGAAATTGCTCTGGGCAGTGAAAAAATATAACAGCTCGCGAGGACGCTCGCCCCACCAGACAGAGTTTTTCAACGCGGACAAGGTCGGCGGCAGAATCACGTTGCGTCATTGGCGTCCGGGCGACCGGTTTCAACCGATTGGTTTGAGGTCGCCGGTGAAACTTCAGGATTTGTTTACGAACCGGAAAATTCCGCGCGCCCGGCGGCGGGAGTTGATGGTGGCGGCGGCGGAGAACGGCGAAATATTTTGGGTTGAAGGCCTGCGAATTTCGGAAAACTTCAAACTGACACCGCAGACGAAGCGCTGTCTGGCTTGGCGCTGGCGACACTTGGCAAGAAAAGAAGAGCATCAATAGTGAGGACGTGTCCCTTTTACTTTTTGCGGGATTGCCTGCAGCGATTTGTTAGCGGACAATCGTGGGAAAATGCTCATGCAGTCACTTTTTGAGTCGAAAGAATAGAACGTCTGTATGCGGATCGAAGGTGACGCTTAGGTTGGTCTCATCATCTGTGATTGGAAAACTCACATCTGTCCAATTATGAGCGCATAAATTAGAGTTCTGTTGAAGCACAAACCCCGACGCAAATGGAGAACGTGGCCACGAAACAACGGCATTGGCTGGTGAAACCGAAAGGGACAATACGGGCTGATATTGCCAAGTGTAAATCTTGCCCCAGTTGGCCAGTGCAACCAGCTTGCTTCCATCTGCTGATGACGCGACTGATTGCCAATATTCATAAGGTGCGTCGTTCGTTATCCAAGAGCCCCCGCAATCGGTTGACGTATAAATGGAGAAGACATCTGCCGTCACCAGTTTGATTCCATCTGCCGATGAAGCGATGGAACGCCAGCTATAACCGCCAGGTGGTGCGATGGTCGTGCTCCATGACTGTCCCGAATTGGTGGAGGTGGCCCATATATTGTTGGAAAAGTCGTCAATACCCGTCGCCAGCAGCCGGCTGCCGTCCGCTGATGTGGCGACTGATGCCACATAGCTGACAGGTGAACTGATTTCTGTCCAGATTGCTCCACCGTTTGTGGAATGGTAAATTCCGATGGGACTGCTTGCCGCAAACAATTGGCTTCCGTCCGCCGAAGAAGCTACGCAAGACCAGCCGGGATTTGGGAAGCAATAGCAGGGAATACTATTGGACCACCAAGTCATGCCAGAATTGGTCGATGTGTAAATCGAGCCATTCGGCCGAACTGGAATTGGAACAGGTGGTGGGAATGTCTGCCCGTTTGTGAACTGGTAGATTTGTTCGCTTACAGCCGCAGCGATCAGCCTGGTGCCATCGGACGACGATGCAACCGACGACCAGTTTATGACAGGGGCATTGGTGGCTGCCATCCAAGTGGCGCCGGAATTCGTCGAAATCCAGATCGAACCGGTGTTCGCTACCGCCGCCAGTTTGTTCCCATCGGACGAAGACGCTACTGCACTCCAAATCGCAAAGGGCGCAGAGTTTGACACCCAGGTCGCCCCTGAATTTGTTGAAGTATAAATCGCACTTGCGCCGGTAGGTGAACTATTCCCTAATGCTACCAATTTAGCACCGTCTGCTGAAGAGGCGGCGGAACTCCAATATACGACCGAAGGAGTAGAAAACCTCTCTCTCCAGACTTGGCCGAGAACACGAATGGCCACCGAAAATTGGCTGACGATCACCGTTAAAATGATGACGCGTCTAATACCTTTGTTGTTTACTACTTTGTTCATAAAGACTACTCGTTCGACAGCCATTGGGTCTGTGCCGCTAACGTCCAGAGCTCAGGCACGCGGGGCCAAAGGACGTGACCCGCGAAGCGGAACTGGCCCGGCCATCCCGCGTTGCCTGCAGCGATTTGTTAGCCCTCATGGTTGTGGCTCAATGTGAACATGTGTCGGAACTGGAAGATCAACAGCTGACTCCGTAACGGCAAAGCCATACACAATCTTCTTGTCGTATCGTCCATCATAATTGTCGTCCCGCAACTCCCAATCTGCATCGGAGACGCCAGGATAGTGGTGCTTCTCTTGGTCAACCTTCCCGTCACCGTTTCTGTCGTAATAAAGGACCTGCTCCCTGCTCTGCAAACTGTCCCCATGCGTGGCGCAACCAGACCAAAATGCTGCAACGAGCAAAATTAAACTGAAGGCGAAAATTCTCATGCGCGCATGAGGGCTAACAGTATTATTAGGCCAAAGAGCGTGCACTACCCCGTGCACGGTTGGTTTTGATAACCGTTCATGTTATCATGCCCTTATGAAAGCAGACCAGCGAATTTCTATCAAGGATTATCGCGGCAACAAAAATCTCAAAATTTTGTTCTTCGTCCCGTTTTTACCCAGTGCCAGTTCTATGCGCACCAGTTTCACCAAGCTATTGCCGGACATTTTCAAAAACAGCATTGAAGTCCTGAATTTCGCAGTTCTTTGCTCGCCGAAAGAGTCCGGGAAAGTGCTTTACACTGGGGTTGCGCATAACTAACATCCCACGTTCTAATTAAAATATGGAAGCGAAGACGAAGACGATTGACCAATTTAAGTTGCATGGCAAGGACACGGGTTCGGCGGACGTGCAGGTTGCGCTGCTGACCCAGCGGATCAACCATCTGACCGAACATTTGCAGACGAACAAAAAGGACCACAGCTCACGCCGTGGGCTGCTGATGATGGTCGGCCAGCGCCGGCGTCTGCTCGAATACCTGCAAAAGATCAATTTAAACCGCTATCAGGCGGTCACGAAGAAATTGAAGCTGCGCCACTGAATTTGCGGAGGTGCGGCTTTTATTTTCAGCCAGCCGCCTTTCGCTCTCGAATTTGAGCCGGAAACGCGAACGGCTCGATTTCCAAACCGAAATCATCGC
>Ga0187870_1003550_pt1 | contig 11871 bp, 13 predicted proteins | sample June2016WEW_13_1_3_FD_132974 | JGI IMG/M metagenome (GOLD analysis project Ga0187870, IMG submission 132974) | Peatland microbial communities from SPRUCE experiment site at the Marcell Experimental Forest, Minnesota, USA - June2016WEW_13_150 | ecosystem: Environmental > Terrestrial > Soil >... | reverse complement strand
CATTGCGCCCACCGGAGACTCCAGCGAAGCTGACCGTTTTGCCGTCTACCGAGCCACTCGCGCAGGCGCCAGGTGAGAAGATTTATTGGCGTGTCGAGAAGATTTCCGAGATTCTTCACGCTCAGACGCCGCCAAAGATCAAGATCGTCGTCGAACATCCCGAGCGTGGGGAGATCCCGATCATGCTCGAACGGAACGTGGTGATCGGTGCCGGCTTCGATAGCGTTAAACTCTCCTACAAACCTGTTTGGGCGACTGATGACATGAGCGTGCAAGCCACGTTCTCGACCACTCAGAAGGAACTGCCGATCGGTGAGGAGGTTGAGAAATTGCAGGCTAACGCCATCAAACTCTATTCCCCACGGCCGCGCACGCTTCGGTCGACCACGCCGCCAAATTACGATCAGAGCTCTTATGGTGCCCTGCTGCGCATCGGCATTGACGCCGGGACTGTCTAATGCCAGTAATCCGCGTAATTATATCGAACGGTGAAATTTACGATCTTGCTGTACCGTCAATACCTTACGACTACAGAGTCCCAGTTTTCAAGGCACCCGACTGGAAGCAGATTTTCAGTGGAGAGACCCCAGATAAGCCAACGGTCGAAACCGAAATCCTAAAGTACGACTGCGAACTCAGCCTGAGCGCTGGAATACCCACCTACCTCTAAAAACCACTCCTATATAGGAGTGCCCGCCAGATTAAACCAAGTTGTCAACTTTTATCTCCTAAACAATTGACTTGCTTAGAGATCCCCTTCGGCTGATAATCGTAGTCGGATAACCCTGGGATGACATGGGAGAGAGATCAAATTTGGGATTCACCGCTGAAGATCGTAGGGTCCTGAACCAACTACCGGTCATTCTGCAAAACATGAATGACAAGGTGGAAGGCATGTCTCAGCGCATTCTGCGCATTGAGGACCAAAAGGCAACTCGCTCAGAAGTCACTGATTTGGAAAGGCAAATTATCAGTCGCCTAGATAATTTACGCGATTGGATCTCGAAGATTGAAAAGGAAAAAGCCGATCGGGCCGAACTCTCAACCAACGATGTCGGTGACCACGAAAAGCGGCTCCGGGCGGTTGAAGCTAAGGTGCAGACCCCACCACAGCCATGTCTCGATCACGACGAACGGCTCCGCACCCTGGAGCTGGAAGTCACCGGATTGCCGGAGGCTATCGAAGATCTCGGCAAGTTAAAGGAGTGGCGGTTCTGGACGATCGGCTGGTGCGCTGGCGCCACTCTGGTGATCGTGGCATGCGCCTGGGTAGTCGATTTAGTGGTGAAGCACTGATGCCGGGGACAAAGCGCAAACGGGTGAGGAAGAGTCTCATCGAGAAACTCCCGGAGAGAATCCGAGAATCCGCGGTGATGCGTCGGCAGTCCATCCGCCCGAGCAGTATGACGAAGTACCAGCAGCAGATGCTGTTGCTGTTCATGCCGGAAATCTCCCGGTGGTTTTTCGCTCGGCTCATGGACGGTGTCAAACGCGGGAACAAGACAGATCAGGCATTGTGGGCTGAAATGGCTGGGCATATCCAGCGCAAGAACGGCATCAACATCAACCAGCAGATCCTGAGCCAGCAGAACGTGAACGCGACGGCGCCGCGGTATTCGATGGACCAGATTGTTCGAGAGCTCCAGGAACAAACCGAAATGAAGACGATCGACACGACGCTCGCAATCGAGCCAGGAGGCAGCGATGTTAACAACGTCGCGGTGGAAGCGTGACGTCGGCGTCGATGAACTCGTCGAGCATTTCGATCAGGAGAAGTACCTCGCCGACTGCAGTGTTCTAACGGTCGTGGAGATCCGTCAGCTCGCTGCCGAGATCAAGCGGTGTCAGGAAAGCTTCGAATACGCCGCGAGAAATTATTTTAAGATCATCAACAAGCAGCGGGAAGATCAGTATCTGACCTTGAACGAGGGCCAGGACGTACTGCTGGAGAAAATCTACCGGCTGCGGGATCGCGGTAAACCACAGAAACTACAGATCATCAAAGCACGGCAGCTCGGATGTTCGACTTTAATTGAAGCCTTGATCGCCTGGCGCACGATGTTTTTCCCGAATGTAGCCGCGATGGTGGTCTCGCACGTCGGCACGCACGCCAGCTTCCTGTTCCAGAAGATGGTCCACATCTACGACCAATTGCCATGGTGGATGAAGCCGATGCTCGCCTCGCGTAAGGAAGAGGAGGGGCTTGTTTTTAAGAATCCTGAGCCGGAATTACGTCGCGTGGATCCAGGGTTAAATTCCAGTGTGATTGTCCAGGCAGCCACACAGGTCTCGGGCGTTGGTGAGGGCTACACCATCAATGCGATGCACTTCTCCGAGTACTGCAGCGTCGACGATTCCAAGGCGCGCGAAATCATTGAGGGTGACATGGTGCACGCGCTGGCGCCCAATGTGGGTACTTTCGCGATCTTGGAATCCACAGCGAAGGGTGCTGGCCGGTTTTCTGAGGATTTATGGGTTGCGAATGTGGATCTAGCTGAAAAGGCTGACTGGTATACAGTCTTCTTGCCATGGTTTTTTGAAAAACAGCGCGTAGTGGCTCCGGAAGATGGCTGGCGCCCAAGCGAGCCCGAACTCGCGATGCGTTTGCGTGTCGAGAAAGAGTGGGTGCAGTGCACTCATTGTGGCGAGTTCCGCGAACGTTACTTCAAAACGTTTGACATCAAAGGCAGTGAATGCACGGACTGCCACAAGGGTACTCGAGAACCGTATCTCCTCAGCGATCCGCAGCTCGCCTGGATGCAGGAGCGCGTGCTCAATGCGCGCCGGCGCGGTCCGGAATCACTGAAAGAATTGCGCCAGGAATTGTGCACGACGGCCGAAGAGGCGTTTCAAATTTCTGGCATCGCTGTCTTCCCCGAGGATACGCAGGAGTTTGTGAACGAGACGATTTGCCCGGCGGTTTGGACCGGAAACCTCGATCGCAAAGGCAAGTTTCACTGCTCGATTCGGGAAGTCGATGAGAACGGCAAAGAACACTTCAAGTGTTTCCAGGAATGGTGCACGGTGGATCATCGCTGGGATCTGGAAAGTCCCCTACAGATCTGGGAACTTCCGGAACCAGGCGCGCGGTACTGCATTGGTGTGGATATCGCCGAAGGGTTGGCAACCGAGAAATCGGACTACTCAGTATGCTGGGTAAATAAGATCGGTGATGCGCCGTCGCCAGACACACACGTTGCGACTTATCGATCGAATTCAATCAATCCGTCTGACCTAGCCGCCGTCTGCAACTTCCTTGGCCGTTGGTACAACGAAGCACAACTCTCGATTGAGTACAACGTCTATCAGACGACCGGCGACAACGTCAAGAATTTCTATCAGTACCCAAATCTATTCCGGTGGAAGCACTACGACTCCGTGACCGGGATGAACTCGAACAAGCTGCACTGGCTCACACAACAGAATTCGAAACCGCAGCTATGGCAGACCGGCGTTCGCGCGCTTCGCGAGCGTTCGTGGTTCATCCACGACAAGATGTTCGCGCACGAGATGAAACGATTCCAGAAAGAGGAATACGACTCAAAGAAAGCGGAAGCCGAGACGAACTTTCATGACGATGTCATCATGGCTGCGCTGATCGCGCGCTACACCAGTCACGATCTTGATTCCTACGACGAGAACGCCTATGCGGCCGCGGATGCTGGGCCGGCATTTGTCCAGATGCTCGAGTGGACGATGGATTGCCTGACCTGCAAATTCACATGGCAAGCTAACAATCCAGAAGAGTACAGGCGTTGCCCATCACCGAAATGCAATTCGCCGATGTTGCATGGCAAGCCGAACACCAAAGAGGGACCCACTAAGCTGGGGGGAAAGTACGTTTTCCAGCAGATCGAAGAAGAAGTCAATGAGCTCGATACCCTGCCGGAAGACGGCACGTTAGAAAGGAATTTGGCACCAATCCTATGACCACAGAAGAAGTAGTTTACGACGAAGTCGGCCGTGTGAAAGGCGAATGGTATTTTGATCCAATCGACCTGCCGGCGCTCAATGAACGCGCCGCAATATGTGGGCGCGATCGCCAGCACCTCATCCAGGACTTCTGTAGCGAAGTCTGGGAGAAAGGGTGGATCTGGGAATTCACGCCAAAGGACGAAGTCAGCATCCGGTTGACTCTCGAGCAACGTCGAAAGTTGGAAGAGATCCTGGACGTCAAGGCGTTGACCGGCGACGATCTGTACAACTTCATCACGGGTCTCGCCGAATCGCCAATTAAGTTTGGGAGTTAACCGTGCCGGTTTACGAGAGCTACTGCCGGTCGTGCCATTCGATCAAGGAGTGGTACGCGAAGCACTTCACGGACGTGGCAGAGAACCCGTTCTGTGACTGTGGCGAGCCGATGGTGCGCGTGGCATCGCGGTTTGGCGTGGTCTTCAGCGGCACGATCACGACCAAGTACAACGACAACCGTGGCGTCGACAGCGCACATCAGGAAGGGCATTGGGCCTATCGCGTGAAGAGTTCGAAGAGCGGTCATCCGGAGCCGGTGTTCATCGAGACGTTTCAGCAACAGCGGGAGTTCTGCAAGGAAGAGGGGCTGGTCAATCCGAAAGATCTGCCGAACATGGAGGCTGATTCGGAAGGTAAATTTCGATCGAACGCCGGCATGGGGATGCCAGGGGTCTGGGTATGAAATATGTGATCAAAACACGTCAAGTGACTGTAAGATAAACACATGGATATGTTCGCCACAATAACCCCAGAGCGCGTAATCTCACCGTTTGCCGATGATTGTATTCGCAAGCGGGAACGGGTGCGCTACGACTCGCTGACCGAGAAACGCACGTGCGAGATGTGCAAGTCGGACTTCGATTGTCGCATCTGGCGCAAAGGCAATCGCGGCCGGTACTGCTCTAAGAGCTGTGCTACAAGGGCGCACTGGGCCAAGGGAAAGACGATGCCGAAAAAGAACGACATTCAAAACTACCGGCAACTCGTCATCCACGGACATCCGCTGGCGTCGGCTAATGGACAAGTCAAGGAGCACCGCGCGGTTCTATACGCCAAGATCGGTCCCGGCAAACATCCATGTCACTGGTGCGGGAAGGAAGTCGAGTGGTTGCCCGGTGAAGGCATGAAGGGCAATGTGCTGATTGCTGATCATGTCGATGAGAACTTTCTGAACAACGACCCGGACAACCTCGTACCTTCGTGCTCTGTCTGTAATTCCCGGCGCGTGGTCGGATCGCACAAGGGAAGAGTGCTGGATTCGGAGGTGTTCATCGAGCGTTTAGATGGCTGTCGCATACGGTGTGTTACGCGAAAATGCCAACGGTGCGGAGTCGAATTCAAAGCAAGATTAGTAAACGTGGCACGCGGCCGTGGTAAGTATTGTTCGATTCACTGCCGAGCCAAAATGGCCGGTCGTAAGAAGACAAAATAATGGCAATTTTCCAAATTCCAAGAGGACCACTTTATGTAGGTAAAGCTGAACAAGCCGACCTTTCTGATGACTACACGCGCAGTATGTTGATGTGGAGGGACGCGGCGCGAGAAGAGGCTGTGGATACTCTGAATATGAACCCGGAATTTCAAGAGATCCAGATGTATGTGGATTTCCTCGAGGGTAGGCAATGGAATGCGAACCGGCCGAAGTATCGCTCACGCTTCTTTGACAACCGGATCTTCGATATGCGGCTGTCGACAATCAGCTTGCTCACCGACATCCGCCCGACGATCGACGTGTCTGCGAGCGTGCAAGCCTACAAACAACAGGCTGAGATTGCCGAAAAGATTATCCATGCCGAGTGGACTCGCCAGCAACTCGACATTCGCCTGGCTGACGTTGTGGACCACGCCATGTTCGGAACCGGCTACTGGAAGCTTGGCGCCGTGATGCCCGGTCGCCTCACCGTGGTGGCATGCGGCATGGATAGCGTGCTGCCGATCCAGCCTGGCCCGACGCTTCAGGAATCCAGCGCGATCATGTATCGGACGTATAAGCCGATTCAGTGGTTCAGGAACATCTGGGGTGCGAAGGCCGATGGGCTAGAGAAGGAATCGACTTCGGCGAGCTGGACCAATTCGTCTAACGATTACGTGCGCCCTGGTCACATCCCGGAGTACACCTGGAATGCGCTGTCGCCGGCGATGCGTTACCACCTCGGGATCCGGTCGCTGCGCCGCACGCCGCATGGCAGCCAAGATCAATTCCCGGTCATTGAGCTCGAGGAATACTGGGTTGACGATCCTGAGCTCAACGATTCCATGGAAGAAGTTTTGGTGCAGGACCCGGATATCCCATTGAGCCAGCACAATTATTGGTACCGGGTGATGCCGAATGAACGCCTCTGGCCGCGGAAACGTCACATCGTGTTTGCCGGCGATCGCATTATGCACGATGGCCCATCGCCGTACTGGCATGGTCTGTACCCGTTCGCGAACCTGATGCTGATGCCGGTGGTCTGGGCGCCCAGCGGTCTGTCGAAATACCGCAACCAGATGCCGCTCAACCAAGCCATCAACCACATCGGTGCCGGCATCAACGACGTAGTCGAGCGCGTCATCCGGCCGCAGATGATTTCCAAAGACGGCGCGATCCGCGACGCCACCTGGAACAAATTCTTCCCGGACATGCCGGGCGGCAAATTGAAGTTGAACGCGAACGCACAGGTTGCACAAGACGTCAGGTATTTGGATCCGCCGGTCATCCCGCCATACACGCAACAGCACCTGAGCGGCTACCTGATCCCAACGTTTAACCAGCGCGCCGGAACGATGGACATGAGCGCGCTGACGAAAAAGAAGCAGGTGCCAGGTGCCGATTCCATCGAACAAATGCGGGATTCAATGACCGCACCATTCCGCATGGAGTCACGCTACGTTGAATCGTTCTTGATCCAGGCCGGGATTCAGGCGATCTCGAACATTTTCCAGTACTACACCTGGGAGCAGCGCATGCGCATGTTGGGTGCCGACGGTCAAACCTGGGAAGACTTCGACTACGACCCGCGCAGTATGGTGCCGGCGAGCCAGCCGAAGGAAGACCACTGGAAGCTGTTCTCAATCCTCATCAAGCAGGGATCACTTCACGGCGCTTCCAAGGATCGGGAGAAGATGATGGCGATCCAGTTGGCCAAAATGAACAAGATCTCCCTGCGCGAGCTCTACCGCCGGCTGGAAGTTGCCAACGGCGATCAAATCATCAAGGAAATGGCCGAAGAAGCGAAAGCACTCGGACCTCCACCGCAGAATGGTCGCACACCACGCGGCGGTCGCGGCGAACGCACCGGCAAAGAAGGCTAGGCGTCAACTTTATTGTAAGGCTTGTCTAAATCCCTGTTGTAGGTCCAGCCGGTTTCCCGCGAGTATCCGTGCCCCATTAATGGATGGTACAGAGTGCAGTTCTCCTCTGAATGCAAGCGCCCAGCCTGACAATCGGGGCAGGTTGGATTCGGTGTCCGCTGTTCATTCCCGTAGATCATCACGCTAGTATAACGCAAGTAAAACGATAAAGGTTGACGTGAAACTTTAACTTTTATTGTCAACCTTTTGAAAACAGGCAATTTAGCTTGACTTGACAAATTGTTTGCCGTACCTTGATTGCGAGGGCGCGCATAAGCGTTCCCTGAGTACCTACCGGGTTTCAAGCCCGTGCAGGGGAAAGGAGACACCGATCATTATGTTCACCAACGAGCAGAAGAACCGGCGTAAGAAGGGTCGTAAGAAGCACCGCTAACGACCCGCCCCGAGGAGGGGTTAAGCGGTAAAGGCTCGGAGCGGCGGCCGCGCTGGGTAGCCGCTCAAAAGTTTTGTGTGAGGTGAGCGTGAAAAAGGGTGGAACCAAAGTTCGGATGCCGTGGATGGGCATCGGGCGGCCGAAAGGCGGGAAGAAACGGAAATGAGCGTACGCAGCGGTCAGTTTCAAATGGTCGGCGACCAGAAGGCGATCGGCAAGCGTCCCATCGCTTCGCCGTCCTCGGATCCACGTAGTGGCCAATTCCAAATCCCCGGCGATCAAGCGAAGTTGTCACGTAAATCCCACCAATCGCCTTCTTCTAATCCTCGTAGTGCTCAATTCCAACTCGTCGGGGACCAAACTCCATTGCCTCGCGGCTTCGTGAAAGGCTGGGGCAACGCGGCAAAACTACCGCTTTCGGATCGTGCCAAGAAGCAGTCATCGACTGCGGCTGGCGGCGGTAAGAGGGGTCGGTAATCGATGGCGTCGTTTGCGCCTCCGGCTCCGATGCAACCGCCTGAAATCAGGGCGCAGCAGCAAGCACCGCGACAAAACCCGGTGTTCATGCAGGGCCAGGCGTTGCAGCAGCCAGGCGGCAATCTGATTGGCCAGCTTACCCAACAGATTCAGCAACTTGAGAAGTTGATCGGCGACATGAATATGACGATCGAGCAGGTGCATAAACCGCTCGCAGCTCTATTGGTCCCGATCGCGAAGTCAGGGCAAGCCCTGAAGCAGGAAGTGCAAAAAATCCAAGCGCGCGAACAACAGCAGCAAGGTGGTCCGCAGCAGAGTGCGCAGCCGGGCGGGCCAGCCGGCGCGAATGTGCCAAATCCGGCGGAGGGGTCGGCGCCACCGATGGCGGCGTAACCACTCCTATATAGGAGTAAGTGATGGGAGCATTTGACGAAATCTTGAAGGTGGCCGATGAGGCCGATCGGACGGTGCTGAACAAGTACCCCGACCTGAAGAAGTTTGTCGATGAGCGCGATGTGCTCGCGACCGAAGTCAATACGCTCCGGCCGAAGTTCAAAGAAGCCGATGAGGCTGCGAAGAAGTGGGAAGCCTGGCGGTTTCAGAACTGGGATCAGGACGCCGGCACCACCAAGACCGAAAAGGCTATGGCAGAGATGTACCGGGCAGAGGCAGCGCGCGCCGCGGCATTGGAAGCCGCTTCAGGAGCAGATATGACGTTTGAAGAGATTCTGACAAATTTGCAGCAGAAGGGGTTCGCGACTAAGGCCGAGATCGAGCAGGTGATCACCGAGAAGACCAAGACGTTCGCGACCAAGGAAGACACGACGAACGTCGGCAACAACCTGGACAAGGCCATGCAATTCGTCTACGCGAAGAGCTACAACCTGGGCCGCCGGCACGAGAAGGAATTCGGTGAAGAGCTCGACATGGCCGCCGTGCTGACCTATATGGGAAAGAACCAGATCGCCGATCCAGAGTTGGCCTACAGCCAGATGATCGCGCCGAAACGCGAAGAGCTCCGCAAAAAGCAGGCGGACGAGTTGGCCGCGAAACATACGAAAGAACTGGAAGACGCGAAGAAGGCCGGTATCGAGGAAGGCGCGAAGAAGACCGCAATGTCCCAGCGCGTTCCGACCGACCAGCAAGGTCCTGGCGGTCTGGGTCATCTGCAGCGCGCCCAGTTGGACCGCTCGCTTGTGAAGAAGGACACCAACGGGGCACCCGAAGTCCCAACGGGCGTGAAGCTCGGTGACGGTGTTCTCACGCAGCTTGGGTGGGAAGAGTTATTGAAGAGCCGCGAGGCGGCAAGTTAAGTGGATCTACGAAACCAACCCGAGTTTTTTGTGACGCGCGAGATAATCGATCGCGGCGAGCAACAGACCTGGATCGTCCCGAAATGCACCGAGCCCAAGATTGCATTGGTGGCAGAGCAAACTTCGTGTCTGCTTAGTGGCGTGGTCATGGTCGACGTGCAGGCTATTGGTCCGGCGGTTTGTGCCGGTTGGCGGGCGACCGCAGATTGCGCACAGGCCATTTTGTTCGCGTTCCATGCGCTCGTAAGTTTCTTCGTCAATGCCGTAGTTCCAGCGCGCTTGACGCAGTTTGTTAGAGCGCCTCTCTGGGGTGCTCATCACTCGCTCGTAAATCTCCGCGTTATTCGGGAGGATATCGAGCGGTTTTATAAAGCGTCTCGTTGGTTTCTTCTTCGAACACCGCGGCATGTGCTGAAACAAGCGGTTGTAGCTGAACATTTCGCCGCAATGCGGACATGGTTTCAAGACCCAACTACGTGGCCTAATTCGATGTTTTCCAGGCTCTGGTGTGGGCATCAAGAACAGTATGTGATAGCAGCTAACTTGCTGTCAATAAACAGATTGCAGGAGGTAGTACTATGGCCCTGAGCCTGACGGAATTGGACGCCTATACTCTCAAGTATATCGTCCCACGCACCACGGACGTGATCTTCTTGAACTCGCCCGTGTTTACGCGCCTACACACGCGCAACATGGAGCGGTTCAACGGCGGTCTCCAGATCCAGCGCCCGATCATCGTCGGTGAGCTGAATGGTGACGCGCTCGGCCGCGGCGACGCAATGAACGTCGACTTCGTAACGACCGACACGGCGCTCGTGATCGACATCAAGGCGTACTACGTGAACATCACACTGTTCGGCTTCGACTCGATGCGCAACGACGGTGAGCTGGCGATCTTCAGCCAGGTTGAAGTCAAGTTCCAAAACGCCGCACTCAAGATGGCAAAGCTGCTCGCGACCAATATGTACCTGAACGGCATCTTGGCCAGCCGGGCGAAGCACATCGACGGTTTCAGCGAATGGTACGACGACGGCAACGTGTACCCGCAGATCGGCGGCATCAACCGCGCTGACATCACGCCGGTCACCTCGCCGTCCACGGTCGGCGGCCTGAACGCTTTCACCCAGACCATCAGCACCTTCACCCTGCCGACGCTCAATACGGCTTACGGCAATGCGTGGTTTGGCAACGATCACCCGGACCTGATCGCAGCGACCCAGAATGGATGGAACCTCATCTGGAACGCCATCCAGCCGAACCAGCGCTACTACGACAAGGATTCCGACCTCGGCATCGCCGGCTTCCAGGCGTTCCGCTTCAACGCGGCCGAAGTGGTCATCGACAAGTACATGCCGACCGGCACAAACGGCGTCATGTTCGGGTTCAACACCAAGTACATCGAATGGTACTTCTCGACCAACCCGAAGTTTCAGTTCGGCTTTACTGGGTTTAAAGAGTCAAATAACACGATCGACGTCGCAGGTCAGTTCTTGGTCGGCAGCAACATCGTAGTCCCGAACCCAAGATCAGGTTTCAAGTTGCTCTCAACTCTTTTCTAATCAATAACTTAGAAAATTGTTGACAAAGTATACAGGTTCTGTTATGTTTAACTCGGAGATTGATGAAATGGAACAACGCAAGGTAAGCCGAGAAGAGCTAGCGGACTTGTATCTGAATAAGGGTCTGTCGCAGAGGCAGATTGGGGAGCAATTCGACGTCGCCACCAGGACGGTCGGAAAGTGGTTACGGACAGACGGTATTCAGGCGCGACCACGTGGGGCGCCGCTTGGTTGCAACACCGGCGCGCGCAAGGCGCCGATCATCCGTGAAGATCTCGAACGCATGTATGTGGCCGAGGGGAAGACGCAGGCGGAGATCGCGGAGATGTACGGCATCAGCGAATGGGCGATTGGGAAACGGCTGCGCGCTTTTGGGATTGGTTCGCGTCCGAGAAATTGGGTGCGCGAAGAGCCACGAAAACAGCAGTTCACCGAGCAGGATCTTCGGCAACTTTACTCTGTTGAGCGGCGGAGTATGAAGGAGATCGGCGAGCGGTACGGGATGAATCCGATCTCGGTCGCGAAATGGCTACGCCGGTATGAAATCCCGATTGAAACTCCGTGGGAACGGCGAGCCGTTAAGCTTGACCCGGCAGAGCTACGTAAACTGTATGAGCAGGATGGATGGACTTTAAAGCAAATCGCGCAGCACTTCGGCTGTTCGCTGTGGACGGTGCGGTGGAACTTCCGGCGAAATGAAATTCCGATCGCGACGGCAGAGATCCGGCGCCAGAAAGCCACTATTGAATTGAGTAAGACATCAACGACATCGGACCACAAGGGTTATCCGACCGTTCGCCAATACAGCGATGCGACCAATTTT
>Ga0187870_1003548_pt1 | contig 11872 bp, 6 predicted proteins | sample June2016WEW_13_1_3_FD_132974 | JGI IMG/M metagenome (GOLD analysis project Ga0187870, IMG submission 132974) | Peatland microbial communities from SPRUCE experiment site at the Marcell Experimental Forest, Minnesota, USA - June2016WEW_13_150 | ecosystem: Environmental > Terrestrial > Soil >... | reverse complement strand
TGAGCGGTTTGGATCAGTTTGAACCGTGGAGAGGGAAGGGAGAACATTTTGTTGAGTGTCCGGCACAATAAAAAAGGGAGTTCGCAGGTATGCGAAATCCCTTCATTAATTTACTGGCTCCCCAAGCGTAACCCTTATTATAACCACTCTCCTTCCTTAAAAAAGTGTAAGCTATTGTATTTCAATAAGTTACCATGTTAGAGGATTCCTTCAAGGAAAAAGCTCTCACAAAATCCGGACCGGTTTTCGGGGGTAGGTTAGCTACTTATCAAGGATCTAGGCCATGCTGAGAGGATATCGCTTATTTATTGAAGTCGAGATTTGAAGCTCATGCGCCTGTATAGCAGCTTTCCTTCCGTAATGCGCAAGCGCGATCAACGAAAAGATGAAATGTGCCGGTAATTGACGCCACCTACAAAGTCATACTTGGCCGTATCACTTAAAATCAACGAATATCATATGAAGTATAGCATTATGCTATGCTTCAACGGCCAGCCATAGCGGGTCCGAATTAAAGCGCCTGATTATGCGGCACGATTTGCTCTCGTACATTCGAAATGCATCAGTCATATCGGCTCCGCAAGTGTAATCTGCGGCCAGGGAATTCCCGTTGTAATATTGGGATGACGTGGTTCTGAATCGACGTGTCCATAATCGTCCCGAATTTTATCTATGACGGTCAGGCACTCGGTCGCAAGCCGAGATTCCGCAGGGCTACCGTTCACCACCATATCAAAAAGATTTTTCCTAAGTTCAGGTGCAGGCAAACTATATAATTGCTGCATTCCGGATGACTCTATTGGAGTCCGACCAACGAGCAAATGGCGCAGCGCGGTATATAGTGTGGTATCTCGAAATCGCTTATCTTGTGCTGCGCCAACGCGAAAAAGAAGTAGTACCCCGTCTGCATCTGCTGCATTTGCAATGGCGTTCTCAAGTATTGACTTAGCAGAACTGTCGGTAATTTGTTGGAACCGTTCATATACGTCTTGACGAAACTGCCCATGGGAATTCAGTAGAGCCGTGAGTCTATTGCCGAAATCCATCCTATCGTGGCTTCCACGTTTGCCAGAAAACGATGCATTGCAGACTAAGTCCAGCAATATTCTGGCGGCCGTCAGGGTATTGCGTTTGGTCAGTGCCTCCAGCAATTCATACTCATTGAGAAATCGCTCATCTCTCTTTGCCAGTTCGCTAAGGATGTTCTCAGCTTCGATGGTCGGCGCATAGCTTAATGCAGAAAGCAACCCACGAAGCTTCCAAGGCACCAAATAACGGTCTTCCAAACGGGCGAGCACATCCAAAATGGAACTGGGCGTTTCCGTGAATGGTAAAAGACTTAACCACGCATCCAGACGCCCTCCATCTTGTTCCTGAAGCATCCATGGATTCGTCTTCGCGCTTTCCAAAAGCTCATCAATACCCTGAAGAACAATCTCAGAAGAAATCACTTCTCCAGAAAGCACGAGGACATTTAGAAGCACTTGCTTTTCAATGGCAGGGAGTGGCAATTTTAGCAATGATCGAATCATATCGGCTTTATCAACATATGGCATGCTGAATGCAACAGTTGCAAGCTCTAGAGCGTGTCTGTAGTCAGCATCTTGTGCATCCGATTTGATGAGATCATCGACCACGGCTAGGATGTCATTGACGAATGCCTGCGTCTCAACTCCGGTCCCGAGTTGACGCTTTGTGTATTCACTTGGAACTACTGAAAAGTCTGGCCATGATCTAATGAACCCTCTGTCTTTCTTGACAGGTTGCGATTTCATCCAGACAGCTTTGAGGACATAGGCCGCATCAACACCGAAGTCATGATTTGGCAGATAGGCTTTCATTATTCGTACAGTCTGATCATCACCAATAGCGGCGAAGGCGCGTCGGTACTGGAGGGTCCAAGACATCTGTGCGTCGTTCTGTATATGGCGAGCGGTTTTTCGCGCATCCAAAAACTCTTTCATAGCTCGTTTTCGCCGTTCCAGGTCTTCCGACAGCAGTTCCTGAAGCACAGGCACGAGCGCAGGCGATTCAAGTCGTTCTGCAACTTGTGCTATCTCAGCAAAATGTGCACGCGTAGCCTCAGGGGAAGCGAGGAGGGTTTGTGCCCACTGCAGGACGGCAGCGGTCGCATGGTCATAAGCAGTGGCGTCAAGTCCGAGTGATTGACGTTCGACGCTCCCTCCATGCCGGGATATGAGGTCAGCGAGTATGGCAATTTCGTTTGGCCTTTCAGTTGCTGCATGTTCAAGAACAGCCTGAATGAATGAATTGGGTTTGGTATTCCAGATCCAACGGCACAGCCTGTAATATTCATCGCTCAGTGCCTTATCGTATCTACCGTTGTTATCTTTTATCTTGCTGTGTATTCTGAATACTTGATCGATTAGTTGACCGATGGTTTTCGTTCCAATAATACTGACTGCTAATTCTGCTCCCTTATCCTCACCCGAACTGCGTAAGACACGTTCTACAAGCGGCCCCTCGTCAATGACTAAACCGGATTTCTTCAGTAATTCGTTGGTTCCGAACGGCACTGGCTTACCACTTTCAAGCAGCGACACGAAAGCACCGACTACATCCTCAGGGTATAACTCATATGTCCGATGAACGAGCCACGTATTATCCTGTGCCTTATCCGAAAAATCTATTTTCTCAATGAGCTCAACAATCTTAGTACTCGTTTCAGGATTGCGAACATTCGAATTCAAGAGCACATTTAGGATTTTCCGAGTATCCGTTTCTGCAGCAAGAAGGTCATTAGCTTCTTTTGCCATCCGTGCCGATACTTGCGGATCAGCGAATTCATGGGGGTACCACTTTGTGGCTAGGGAACGCCAAACCTCATCAGGAGCGGTCTTGAGAATATCTTTTGCGAAGCGATCCGCGCGTCTGAACAGCAGAGATTCGATAACGGATTTTTTGACCTCTGAACTCGCATCGTTCTTGGCTAGGTGTGTGGCAAAGTCAATACCGTCCATGCCGCCATTGCTCGCGATCTCTGCAATCACGTTCACCCTTCCTTTCTCGGGAAGTAGCGCGATTTGTTTCTGCGCATCTAAACCAAGGACGCTCACATGAAATTTTCGTCCAGACCGCAGAGCGTGAAGATGTATCTGGTCATTTGGGTCTGAAATCAAAGGCCAAATATATTGCGAAAACTCGGCCCGGCCTGTTTCAATCATAAACTGTACGGCACGGTCCACGCACCCTTTGGTGTGCCATTTCCTGGCAAAGGATATGATATTATCCCTGATCTGCTTCCACACTTTATCAGATGAACGATAAATCATTTCCGCGGAAAGCAAAGGATCGATTCCTAGTGTTTCAAGAATAATGCTTGATACAGCCTTAATGCCGTCTTGATCCGCACGGGATAAACGGTCACATGCAAAAAGAACCGCTTCTTCCCAAATAGGAATGTCAAGCACTTCTTCTCTCAACCTCTTCTTGGCTTTGTTATCACCCGACACAGCAGAGAGCATCAGTTGCTGTACCCAGAATGATGCATACCATTCCTGGAATTGCTGGTGCTGGAACGATACACCACCCGACTCTGAGTCCGACCGAACGAGCATATGCGCATTCACTAGTGTATCAAGTACCATCATAGGTTGAAGAAGCTGCGAGATTTGCTTGTCGGCCTTAAGATGCTCTTGCGCAGTGTTGATTATGGCACGGGCCTGGGCATTGGAAAGCACTATGGTCTCCTGACGCGTGGCTTCACTGGCTATGGCTTCCAGAAAATCACTATGGAAACCTTGGAGTGCTTCTCGAAGCGTTATTAATTTATCCTTGTCTCGCTCCAGTTCCATGACAAAAGATCGCAATATTTCTTCTTTGGTTGTCGGAAGCGACCCCCCCGGTGCTTGTTTCAGCAACGCTGTCAGGTAAAGCGGGATTGCTACCAATTCCCTAAGACCGGGCGTTCGCCAAGCATGGTCCATCAGGGATACCCCATCCGGACCACGTAGCGCCTTCGCGATATCCAGTTGCTGTTCTTCTGACAGTACGTCCACTTCGACAACAGGTCCTTTAATCGGGATATCAAACTCCTTATGCCTTGAACTGACAACCAGACGTATTTCGGGAAAGTCTCGCCGGAGAGATTTAATGTCGTTGCGTACACGTCGCTTGGATACTACATCCAGCTCGTTCCATCCATCCAGAATAAGCACCAACCTTCCATGCTTGGCGAGCATATCCAATTGACATTCTCTTGCACCCCGAAACGACGCTCGTCGCAGGATCGACTGAAAGAAGGTGTCGGAACGGGTTGACCACTCACTCAGTGGAACGAACGCAGCGACAGAAGAGGCGTTGTTAAGAATTGCTTCCGTCACTTGTAGAAGCGTCGTTGTCTTTCCAGTGCCGGGCGGAGCTATAACAGCGATTTCATCAAATACTTCAAGCGCTGAGGCCAAGCCGGAAGCCGTAAACACATCCGCACTCTCCCCATCCACCATCTTGAGAGCAAGAGCTATGGCATGCGATGGCCATCCGGGCATGCGCTGGAAGGCCGATAAGTCTAATCTGGAGTAATCAATAAGTAAATCGGCGGCCGTTTGAACATCTCCATCATCCGTGAGGAGCGCTCCGACTGGACTCGGTTTGGAGAAAGTAACCTCTAGGAAAGACCTGCGTTCGGCTATTCTCTTCCAGGAAACCAACTCATTGATTGTAAAATGTACATCATCGGAATCAACCAGCTTCGCGTGAGTCCCGCAGAGCCAGATACCATTGGAATGGTTCTTGCGCTGATCGCTCGTTAAGTTTAGATCGTAACGTGGTCCACCAAGGGACGCGGCGGTTATGTGAGCTGCAAAACCGACGTTGATTGTTCCTTCGTCATCCGACGCGGCTCCTCTCGTCGGTATTCCGCAATCAGGCTTTGAGCACCTGTACCCCGCGCGCTGTGCTATCAATTCCTTAGTTTTCGGCGTAAATTCGTCTCTCATGCACCAAAGCTATACCTATTGTTCCTTGTTTATAGTCTTCCAACCAGTGATCTTAATTCTTCAAGCCGTCTTAAGCTGTTTTCCGATAATTTTGATATCAAAATAACACGAACCATTTTTTTAAAAAAGAAAAATATTACATAATTACAATGGAATACCTATTAAAATCACTTCGGGTATTGTGGTAATACGGACCAAAAAGCAAACTTCATAAAACTTAGAAAATTTGTTCACGACTGCTCTTTGAAAGGTATTAATGAAACTGTAAGCCGCGAGGGTCAAGGGTCGAGTCTATCTGCGCCTTGTGACACGTATGTGATAAACGTTTCCATTGCCTCGTTAAGAGTTTGTACCATTTCTTCACGCGAACTCGGCCACTCTGAAGCCTTAAAATACTTGGTTAGCGAATGTTTGTCGCTCACGAATGACTGTTTTACAAGAGTACCCTCGACTTTTTTAATATTGCCTTTCCGTCTGAGATATCCGCGCCATTGACTGCTGGCATTTCTCTTATTAACCTCTAGCTTACAGTAGTAAGGAAGAAAGACCAGTTGAACATCTCTGGCAGGCAGTAATGGTTCCTTTCCACCGGGAGTGATGCGGGGTTCCACAATCCGACACAGCATAAGCAATAACGCATGTTTTTTTTGAAATGTTTCTTGCTGTTTCTCTAATGTGATTGCGAGTCCATCGATTTTTTCGAACCATTTTGTAGGTGTAATTTGAGTACGCCAATTAGTGAAATCAGCAGGCAAGTCTATTACTTCAGAGTGAAGAACCCCTTCAGAATGGGAAAAGGATCTTATGGTCTCCAATTCAACCCGCAGCCAATCGATAAATGATTGCCCCACGTCTTGCAACGATTGCATCTCCTGCTGACGTGCTTCCATATTTTGTGCTTTTATATTTTGAGATTCAAGTTGCTCCTGTTTCATTCGATTAAGGGCGTCCTTTGCAACGGCGTTTAATGGAGCTATTCTGGCACTAGATTCCCAGCTACCGATATGTTCAAGTTCTTTGATTACATCTTTCATCGATTTTAATCTTTGGTCAATATGACAGATCATCTTTGATAATAAGATTTTCAATAATCCATAGCGCTCACCCTTAGAAAAGATTCCGGAATATTTTTTTTCATAAATTCTTTCTCTTGGAATTACGATGCCACCGGAGATCATGTAATAGATGATTTTTCCTAATGAATAAATATCGGCAGCATATGTGACATCTAATTTTCCACCACCTTCCGATTCGGGTGCCATGAATTCCCAAGGGCCGACAACCTCATCATCCGGAGTGATACGTTCATAACCTCGGATAAGACAAATTCCAAAATCTGAAAGGAGACAATGGTTGTCCTCGTAACTGGTGAAAAGAATATTTTGGGGCTTCACATCGCGATGAATGACATTGTTATCGTGAGCATAGGCAAGCGCCGAAGAAATCTGCATGACAACTTTAAGCATGCTGTCGATGGAACCTTCATATATCTTTACACGCTTACTTAAATCCCCGCCCTTGGCTAAAGGCATTACAAGAAACATCTTTTCCGATAAATCATTAACCTGGTCAAAAGCTGAATAATCTATTATTTTAATAATATTTTCGTGACTGAGTCGCTTTACGGCCTCTACCTCTCGTTCAAATCTCTGCCGACGTTCAGGATTTTTTATTCTCTTAAGAGCTAAAAAGTCTGAGTACTCGCCTAATCGATCCGAAACACGAAATATATGACTCTGACCACCTTCACCGATAGTTCCCTCATTACACCATCGGCCGCCATAAATTTTTTTCACTTGACCTGCCTCCAGACGAGACTCGTTTCATTTATTTCTAATTGGAATGGAGTATAAAAGGCTAAGATAGAAAAATCAAGCTTTCAGGAAGTTCTGCTTACCCAGCCCTTCTATCATAACTAAAACTGTTCCCATAATGATCACAACCAGCTATCAATATCGCACCAGCATCATGGTATTGACATAGAATCGGCAAAATCAGCATCAATACCAGAATGATCTGTTATGGTTAAAAACCTAATCTTGATGTTCCGGGAATCTGTTCAGTATGAAATACGCAGACCTCTGCGTTTTTTAATCTCTCAGGGTTTAATTCCCCGAAGCTTGCCTCGTAGAGAGCGATATCTCATATAGCATATGTGAGCGAATATATACATAAGAGCCATAATGTATCGGTGATTTTGTACCATGCGGTATTTCCATCGAAGTATCGTCAAGTAGTGTTTACTGAAGAAGTTGATAAGGAATTGAGAGACATATGCCTTGAGATATCCAAGCGACATGAAATTTCGTTTATGGAAATTGGGGTAGATAATGATCATGTTCATTTTCTTATTCAATCAGTTCCGATAAATAGTCCTACAAAGATTGTTAAAACGATCAAGAGTATAACAGCGAGAGAAATCTTTCGTAGGTTATCGTCCGTTAAAAAAGTATTGTGGGGCGGTGAATTTTGGACGGAGGGATTTTTCATAAATACCGTTAGCCAATTCGGTAATGAGAAAACAATAATTGAGTATGTCAAGAAACAAGGTCGCGAAAAGGAATATAAGAAATTACATCAGCAACAACTGGTATTATTCGATTTTGATACCCCGTAGCTTGCTGCGGGGTAGTTCATTAAATCCAGGACCATCATAAAAAGATTCTGTTGATATCCCCGTCTTATTCTTCTGAAGAACTAAAGAAGCAGAAGCAGAAGTAGTAGAATCAATTAGCCACGGTCGGAAGCCAATATAGCTTGCAAGATGCTGTTTATACGGCATCTTTTGAATATGAATTTCACGAGTTATACCTAAAGTTATCCCTAAAAAATATTGTCTATCCCCTTTTTTATGAATGACCGATATAAAAAACCGGGTTCACTGTCATGGGTTCCAGGATTCCCGTTTTTCATTATGGTATCACTTTACATTGGCTGCAACAGCGTATAAACTCCTATTGCACGTTGTTAATCCGTGGAGGTTCACATGCGTTTCATGGTTCTTGCTCTTGTGGTCGTCCCCCTCGGTTTCCTGGCGGCCTCAGTCATGCCCGCACTCTAACCGAAGATTGTCTAACCTATACAAAAGATAAGGAAATTTTTATTGCATATTCTGCTTGACATTTCTGAGCATACGGCTATAGTACCACCAGCACATTCGCCAAGCCTCTGTTTCTTCGAAAGCAAGCTCAATTCTGGCGGATTTTTTCTTGACAACCGAAATCAGCGAATTTATATTGAGAGTGCGCATTTACCCCCCGTCGGACCAGCCGAAAGGCCTCTGGCGGGGTTTTGTTTTTTATGACATTTGTGACTGTGGGGAAATATCATGCCTGAAGAACCTGTAGTCAAACGAACATGTGTCTTCATTGACGGGCAGAATCTCTACTGGGCGGCACGACATGCCTTTGGTTATCATTATCCCAACTACGACCCCCTGCCCTTGGCCCGGTCTGTTACTCAATCCAGAGACTGGAACCTCGATACCATCCATTTCTACACAGGGCTTCCCGATATTCGCGATAACGATTTCTGGAATAAATTCTGGACAGCAAAGCTTGCCGTCATGGGTTCACGCGGCATTGTGACTTATTCACGACACCTGAAATACCGTAACCAGACAATCCGCATGCCCGATGGAACAGAGACAACTGTTCTCGTGGGTCAGGAAAAGGGGATTGATATACGCATAGCTCTTGATGCTGTCCGCATGGCTCGGCAGAACAAGCTGGACGTTGCTCTGATCTTTAGTCAGGATCAGGATCTTTCCGAGGTTGTTGATGAAGTCAGGCAGATTTCGATTCAGCAGAACCGCTGGATCAAGATCGCCTGCGCCTTTCCCGTCAGTCCCACCAGCATCAATAAGAGAGGAATCAACGGCGCGGAATGGATTCCCATAGATCGTAAGACGTATGACTCCTGCCTGGACAAAAACGATTATAGACCGAAATAAATTCATAACTTTTATTAACAGTTCACTTTTCCACGGAGAAAAAGATGGAAATTGAAAAACTTGATCTGAAATCGGTGGATATCGTTGAGGAAAAGCGGGAACAGCTCAAAGCCCTCTTTCCTGAGGCCTTTACGGAAGGGCAGAAGATTGACTTTGAACGGCTCAAGCTGGCTCTGGGAGAAATGGTAGATCCGGGAAAGGAACGCTACGGGATGAACTGGCCGGGGAAGGCCGACTGTTTCAAAATCATCCAGCAGCCGAGCATCGCCGCCCTGACCCCCGCCCGCGATGAATCCGTAGCTTTCGACACGACGGAAAATCTCTTCATCGAAGGCGACAACCTGGAGGTGCTGAAGCTCCTCCAGAAGTCCTACTTCGGCAAGGTCAAGATGATCTATATCGATCCCCCTTACAACACAGGCAATGATTTCATCTATCCCGACGATTATAGCGAAAGTTTGGACACCTACCTACGCTATACCGGGCAGATTGACAACGAAGGCCGGAAATACTCCACGAACACCGAAGCGGATGGCCGATTCCATTCCAAGTGGATGAATATGATGTATCCGCGATTGTTCTTGGCGAGGAATTTATTGCGGGAAGATGGGGTGATTTTTATCAGTATTGATGATCATGAAGTTTCTAACCTCAGAAAGTTGTGTGATGAGATTTTCGGAGAGGTTAACTTTATTGAACAAATAATTTGGAAGAAACGTTACGGGGGTGGCGCAAAAGAAAAGCATCTTGTGTCGGTTCACGAGTATATTCTCGTTTATGCAAAGCAGATTGAATCAATAGGTGAGCTTTTTGTGCCTTATTCACAAGTTGCGATAGAGCGCTATTACACGCAAAAAGATGAGCGTATCGAAGAGCGTGGCCCATATAGAACACACCCGCTCGAGGCAACGAAGAGTATGGGCGAGAGAAGAAATTTGGTTTTCCCTATAACAGCACCAGATGGCACAGAGGTCATGCCAAAACGCCAATGGCTGTGGTCGAAAGATCGAGTGACACAGGCGTTATCAAAAGGAGACCTGGCTTTTCTACGCGATAAAGATGGCAATTGGTCAGTCCATACAAAACAATACCTTAAAGACGAGAACGGAGATATCCGGAAAAGTAAGGCGTTTTCAATCATTGATAATGTATTCACACAACATGGTACAAATGAAATCATAGACTTATTTGGTGATGCACAGATTTTTCCATTCCCTAAGCCAACAGGCCTTCTAAAGCCTTTACTCGACTTGGTTGCAGACAAGGACTCTATTATTCTTGATTTCTTTGCGGGGACTGCATCCTCCACACATGCCGTCCTCGAACTAAACAAAGATGGCGGCAACCGTAAATTCATCATGGTGCAATTACCGGAACCCACGGATGAAAATTCCGAAGCCCATAAAGCTGGTTATAAGACCATCGCCGACATCGGCAAGGAACGCATTCGACGGGTAATCAAGAGAATCAAAGACGAACAGGAAAAGAAAAAGGACATGTTCTCCGGCGACAAGCCGCAACCGGATCTGGGTTTCAAGGTCTTCAAGCTCCAGCCTTCCAATTTCAAGCTCTGGGACGGCGACGTGGCGAAGGATGAAGAAGCCATTAAAAAACAGATTGAACTCTTCGTCGAGCACATCAATCCGCAAAGCTCCCAGGAAGACATCCTCTATGAAATCCTTCTAAAATCGGGTTTCCCCTTAACAACGAAAATCGAAAAGACTGTTTTGGCAGAAAGGGATGTTTTCAGTATTGCTGATGGTTCTATGCTCATCTGTCTGGAAAAGGATTTGACGCCAGAGGTCATCAAAGAGATGGCCGAAATGAAACCGGTCCGCGTCGTCTGCCTGGACGAAGGATTCAAAGGCAACGACCAGCTCAAGACCAATGCCGTTCAGATCATGAAAACCCGGAACATTACATTCAGAACGGTATAGCTATGAAGCTTAAATTCGACGCCTCGCAGCAATTCCAGATAGACGCCGTCAATGCCGTGATAGACATATTCGACGGCCAGCCCCTGCACCAAGGAGATTTTGAAATCCGCCTTGAAACATCTTATGAGGGCGTGTTGAGCGGACAGATCCAGACGGAGCTGGGAATGGGGAATCGGCTCCTGATCAACGATGAAACGCTCCTCGCGAATGTCAATACCATTCAGGATCGCCACGGTATTGACCGAATACCTATTTTACAGGACTTTCACTTCAGCGTGGAAATGGAAACGGGAACGGGTAAGACGTATGTCTATATCAGGACGATCTTTGAACTCAGCCGGAAATACGGCTTTAAGAAATTTGTCATCGTCGTCCCCAGCGTGGCGATCCGCGAGGGCGTCCTGAAGAACCTGGAGATCACACAAGACCACTTCAAAGCCCTTTTTAACAATATCGAATATGAATATTTTGTTTACGATTCCCAGAAGATTAACCGCCTGCGCCAATTTGCGGTGAGCAACTCCATTCAAATCATGGTCATCAATATCGACGCCTTCCGTAAGAATTTCACGGGCACCGGCGATGAGCAGAAGAGCAACGTCATCTTTAAGGAGAACGACAAGCTTTCGGGCCGGCAGCCCATCGAGTTCATCACGGCCACGAATCCCATTGTGATCATCGACGAACCTCAAAGCGTAGACAACACACCCAAGGCACAGGAGGCGATTAGGTCCCTTAATCCTCTCTGCACGCTTCGCTATTCGGCGACACACCGGAACCTCTACAACCATGTTTACAAGCTGGACCCTATCAAGGCCTACGAGATGCGCCTGGTGAAACAGATTGTCGTGGCGGAGGCGAAGGGCGCCAACACCTTCAACGCCGCGTATGTGAAACTGGTTGAAGTGGACAATACCAAAGGGATCATTGCAAAAGTGGCCATCCATGAGAACAAACCGGGCGGCGGTGTGCGGGAAAAGACCGTCAAGGTGAAACAAGGAGCCGATCTTTTCGTCCTCTCCAAC
>Ga0187870_1003544_pt1 | contig 11883 bp, 8 predicted proteins | sample June2016WEW_13_1_3_FD_132974 | JGI IMG/M metagenome (GOLD analysis project Ga0187870, IMG submission 132974) | Peatland microbial communities from SPRUCE experiment site at the Marcell Experimental Forest, Minnesota, USA - June2016WEW_13_150 | ecosystem: Environmental > Terrestrial > Soil >... | reverse complement strand
TCGTTTACGTTATTGAGACTTCCTTTATGGGCAACGATACCGATTATAATAAGAAGCAATAGCCAGGGATTAATAGATTTGATAAAATCCTCAGTTACCATATAAAGTGCATTAAGATTTGTCAGCGCATTAGCAAATGTCTTAAGTCCGCTTAAGGTGAATTTGTTACTAATGGTAAATTCGCCTCTTCTGGAAGCCATATAAGCAATATAAGGAATTGCCACTAATAACCAGGGCAGGATAAAAACCAGTAGGGCAGCCACCTTTCTTTTCAACTCGCCTTTCCACCAGCCGGAAAACCTTATGAGCACTATCCAGGCTAAAAAGACGAATAAAATGATAATCCCATCAGGCCTGGTTAAAAAAGCCAGCAAACTAAATAATCCGCTCAAGCCAAATGATAGATAGTGCCACGAATCCAGCGCCTCCATAAAAAAGTAAATAGCCGCGATTAATATGGAGATAAAAATACCGGTGGTAAGCATACTTGCTGAAAGACGGGCGATATGCGGATGGAAGATATAAAAGATTGAGGAGATAAGGGCAATCCTCTGGTTATGAAATAATTTGAGTCCTATTAAGTAAAGCGGAATTACTGCCAAGGAAGACAGGATGATTGGGATTAACAATCCGGCCCATTCCCAATCTCCGACAATCCGATAAGCGAGTGAAATAAGAAATGGATACAAAGGATGGTAGGGGTGTGCCAATCCACTCTTAAAATCACCCTGATAATAATACGAAGCCGCCTCAATATAAAGCGGCCCGTCGCTGGAAATGACATAGGTATTGAATCCGATGATTAAACGAACTACTAAGGCAAGCAAAAATAATACTAAAAGAAGTCTTTTAGAATTGCTAAACATTAATGCAGATTTTATAAAACAAAGCTTATTAAATCAAGTAATAGTGTAGCAGAGCAGCAAACTCTGTTACAGACAAAATTGCTCAATGAACCTTGTTCACTATCCATCTCTAACCGGGGCAAGGGGGAAACCCCGAAAGCTTTCGGAGCTTCCCCTTACCTTAACCCGCCCGGCGGATAGCCACCGCATTGGAGAATCTGGCTAAGACCAATGCGGGGAATAATACCAGATTTAATCAAATCCTAATCCCCCATACCCCCCTTACTAAGGGGGAAACCTGCCCGACTGCGTCGTTCGGGCGGGCGAAAGGAGGGATCACCTTAACTAAGGTTAAACTACATTAAGCTGAACCTCCAACATTTCACCATGGTTCGGAACATTGAGAATGTTGCAGTGCGTTAGCCCACCCGTAGAGAACGGATCAAGTCCTTTACTTGGGTCAAGATGCGCCTGACATATGTTGTTGAGCCTGTCATTAAGTGTTGCCAATCGGGCTGTGGCTAATAGAGACTTATCAGCCTGAATTAGCGCAAAGGTTAATTCAGAAACTAATAGCCGCATAAACATACTTTCATAGCCCGCTGCCACAATATCAAACGGCCCTCCAACAGGCACCTCATCAATACCCTGTCTTACCTTAGCCATCGCATCCGGATGATTAGTAAGGAACATCGGCGCTAAAACTGCCGCACCAACCCCTTCTAATCGTGTCCCGGTCGCCCGAACTGTTCGGGCGGATGCTCCCGTAGCAAACGAGTCCTTAGCGGAATCAACCGCTGCGCAGAATTTCTGTGCGACAACCGTGCCCACCGTCTGAAACGCTACATCTAACTTATCCGAATATTTACCGAATGACCTTACGAGATTATTCTTCTGGTTATCGTAAACATCACTGGACAATTTAGCCTTACGTGGATTAGGCGTAATTCCGGTCATCGTTGCGGCCCACCTATCACTGGATGGAGCCGCGAGTTTCTGGGAGAAGCTTGTCTCATCAGGAATCGCAAGAATACGCTTCTCATTAATGCGGGTGGCATTACTTTTAAGTGACTCTGCCCACTGATCCGAACATCGTGCTGGTAATGACCCCAATGGATATCCAAACCGTGCTGTAAGTATTATACCCATAATTTCTCACCTCCTCTCAATTTCTCATATTGTTTATGGAGTAGCGTCACTTGTGACGCATTCCAACTTCGCTCGCTTATCCCCCCATACCCCCCTTAATGAGACCGTGTCATAATTAATAGAGAGGCATATTGAATTGCTAATAAATGGGTAAGGATAAATCAAAATGCTATAATTACAGGACATAGGAAAGGAGAAATGATTATGGCATATCGTCAAGGCGACCGTTATCAAATAGGATTATTGCCACAAAGCATAGAAGAGTATGTCGCACCAAATGACCCAGTGCGCGTATACGATGCTTTTGTAGATTCGCTTAATCTTAACGAATTGGGTATTGTCTATAATGAATGCCGGGTGGGTAATTCGGAATACGAACCCCGAGCCATGGTTAAGCTTGTGCTCTATGGTTATTCATACGGATTTCGCAGTTCCCGAAAACTGGAGAGAGCGGTTTATCACAACATTTCATTTATCTGGTTAATGGGAGGTTTGAAGCCGGACCACAAGACGATTGCCCGATTTCGGAAGGATAACCTTAAGGCAATAAAGAACATCCTTAAACAATGTGCCAAACTTTGTATTAAGTTGGAATTGATAGAAGGCAATACTCTATTTGTTGACGGCAGTAAGTTTCGGGCAAATGCCGGTATAAATAAAACATGGACGAGAGAGAAATGCGAGAAATATCTAAAAGATATAGACAAACGGATTGAGGAAATTCTATCTGAATGTGAACAGACGGACAGCCGGGAGCAGAATAACCCGTCATTAGTCAAGATGAAGGAAGAAATCAAAGATAAAGAAGCGCTTAAAAGTAAGGTTAAAGAAATACTGAAAGAGATAGAAACCGAGGACATCAAATCACTCAATAGTACCGACCAAGATTGTGTAAAGGTTAAATCACGCCAGGGCACGCATGCCGGCTACAATGGACAGATTGTAGTAGATGAAAAACACGGACTGATTGTAAATAGCGATGTGGTCGGTGAGAGTACGGATATATATCAATTTGCTAATCAGATTGACCAGGCCAACCAAATACTTAAAGAGCCTTGTAAGAATGCCTGCGGTGATGCCGGATATTCCGACACAGATGAGTTAAAGAAGATTGATGAACAGAATATAACCGTGATAGTACCTACAAATCAACAGGCACATAAACGGCCGAATAAACCTTTTGATAAAGCGCAATTCCGATATGACAAAGAGAATAACTGTTACTATTGTCCGCAAGGGAATAAATTGAGTTATAAACACTTTCGTAAAGATAAGAATTTTAGAGTATATCAAATTACAGATAAATCGTTATGTCATGTATGCAAATATAAATCGGCTTGTACCAAATCCAAAGGTGGGCGGCGGATTAATCGTTTGGTTAATGAAGAGACAAAAGAAAAGATAGAAACGCAATATAAACAAGAAGCATCACAGACTATCTATAAACACAGGAAGGATAAAGTTGAATTACCATTTGGGCATATAAAACGAAATTTGGGAGCCGAGGCATTTCTTTTAAGAGGACTTGAAGGGGTGAAAGCCGAGATGTCTTTATTAGCAAGTTGTTTTAACATCACGCGTATGATAAATATTCTTGGAGCAAGGGTAATGATTGCTAAGTTAATCATATAAAAGATAAGGGGGTATTATCTCGCTGGGATTAGTTTTGAGTTATCCGAAACGAGTGGGACGACAAACGGGTAAAATAGAGCATTGGTAACCCAAGTATGAATATTTTAATAGCCTTATTGGATTATTATGACACGGCCTCAATAAGGGGGGAACGAAGGGGGGATTACCTTAAGGGTTATCCTTAATTCCCGCATGTTTCTTTACTACATCCTCATAATGAGCCCGTGTAGCCGCTGATAGCTGTCTCTCTGGAGCGGGACCTATTGGTTGAACATTATTAAACTCAATCACGAGTTTTGGAAATCCACCGCTCACCACTGACCCTTCTTTTGACTTAGAAGTAAAGCCTTCAACTCCAGTGTCCGTTCTTCTCACTGCGATAGCTATTCCAAAATAGGCAGATGGGTTTGCTACCCAGGATTGAACCAGAGCTTTAATATCCACCTCAAAAGGGACGCCTTTGGTAATGGGAAGCGGGACGATGTTAACGGAATTACCCCATGATGGTTCATTATCTGTAGTAGTGTTGTCATCAAATGCGCCCTGTAAAGGACATACATCTATGAGACAATCACCGCCTTTATCAGAGGGAGTTATAATTAACTTCGCTGAGTTAATTACCGCATTAGCTAATATGCCGGTTAAATCAAGCGCCCAATGCAGGAATATATCAGCTTCAGTATTACTCCAATTAGTGGGAGCCCGACAGATAAGAATGGGGTCGGTTCCGTGCGGGACATCATTCCCATAGTCAATATATGTATCCACATCAGGTATTAACTCTAATCTATTCACCATAAAATATCACCTCACTTTCTTACTGCCCGTTTGAACTCAGTGAATTACGGGCAGTTAGACCCCGATGAATATCGGGGTGTTCATTATTATTTGTTTCTGTGTAATCTGTGGCTCCAAATAAAAAAGGCTGGACTGTCCCGAAATAATTCCAGAACAATACAGCCTTTGATTATGTGGATTAGATGAAAAGCAGAGTTGCCTTGTTTATAAGGTTATACCAATCCCATTTAATTTCTGCCTCTTTTGTCATTCTGAACGGAGTGAAGAATCTAATAATTGGTTCTTGAGATTCTTCGGCTAACGCCTCAGAATGACATTTTGGAGAGATAACTATTGGGTAAAAAGGGGCAAGAACTTAATAAAATTGGTATTATTTCTTATGCTTCCGGTCTTCGCTTTTCTTAATCAATTCCCGAACTAATTTATCCTGTCTTGCCGCAAAGCCATCGGGCAATTTCATCTGCTCTTTGTGGGCATACAAAGCCTGAAGCACGACCAGGGCGCGCAGGGTGTCATCATCCAGCTTATATTGCCGGATATATCCCCTGACACTCGGATTCTTGCCCGCTTTAAGCTCTGCTTCAAATTCAGCTATTATTCTATCCGAGTTCTTCATAAACTCAATCCTCATAAGGAGACCAGGAAACAAGAAAAATATCCTGCTCTCACGGGTTATTTATAAATATGATTAAATCTTTACCGGAAAATCGTAAATACCCCTTTTATTAAACAGCCTTTCTAACTTTCTCACAGCCCGTATACGCATCATCTTGTATTTGGCTTCGTTTTTATCATCTCCATCCAGAGCCCGGGAAATTTCCTTATCCGTCTTTTCATCATAAATACTTGCCTGAAGCACATACTGCTCTGTCGGAGAAAGTTTTGCCATCACTTCCGGCAGGGTATTAATCGCCCTGGCGCGGATTTCCTCCTCTTCCATTTCCACCAGAATCTGGAACGGGGATTTATTCTCCGGTGAAATCCTTTCCTCTATTTCGGATTTTTCCTCGCTTGATAAGGTACCGAAGGTTACCGGTCTTCTTTTCTTAAGCAGGTTAATCTTAAGATTCCTGCTAAAGCTAAAAAGCCAGGTAATAAAGGAAGCCGCTTTTTCCGGTCGGTACCTTTTCAATCCCTTATCATACAGCCTGATGCAAACCTCGCTGGTTAAATCATCAGCCGTATCCCCATCTACCCCCTGTTTCATCAAACGATAGACATTAGGGCTGATGCTTTTCCATAATTCGGCAAATGCGTTATTATCTCCTTGGTTAAACTGACTAATTAAATGCCGGAGAGATGATTCCGTAAAGCGTGATTCTTTATTTAACATGATAATGCACCTCACTAAAAGTTTACTAATTTAGTGAGCTGTAGGAAATGAAAATAGCAAACAAATTGAGTAGACGCGAGGAATATATAATTAATGTTAACCCGTATAAACGGGATAACAGAAAGTGGCTAATTATAGCATCATTTCTTTCAGCCCAAGACCCATTCACACGTGGGTCTCTATAATATTAAACAAGTGAGAATGCAAAAAGTAACAGGGAAAATGAGAAATCCGGTAAGATTTTACGATTCTAATAATTACACTATTGGCAGGTTGAATTCGGCAAAAACCTGATGGGTTAGAGCGTCCGCAAGTTTGTGGTCAAAAACACGTCCGGCAAAGGCAGTATGCAATTTGGTTCTTAAATCATTTAGATACTTTTCATATCCCGATACCGCTTTTTCTATAACAATTCTGTCTTCCGGCATCCTTACAATGTATTCGTCAGGTTTCTGGCTATAAATAATAAATCTGGCTTCGGCTTCGGTCTTTGCCTTGTAACAGAAACCATCATCTGTAATGACTTCGTGAACTCTATAAAGTGGTAGATGTTTACCTAATTTGAGCGGTTCTTTGGGTACTGAAACCTCGTTGTATTTTATCTTATCAGGGATGACCGCAAAATCACCCGGGAATTTCTTTGGTCCATCAGACAGAATTTCTTCTATAACTTCCTGTTTAACTTTATCAGTATCCCGTTCTTGTCTGCCGGATTTAACCTTTTTGCGCATCTTTGCCAAATCAAGCCGTTCTCTAACCAATTCACATAGTCCATCATAAAGCGGTTGCAAGTATTTCTTCGGGTCAACCCCTAATGCTTTTAAAATCAGACTGTCTAAATTCTGCCTATCTTTATTTTCTACTTCTTCTGTAACTGGTTTTATAGAGCGAACCTTTAATTTATTAAATGCCTCTATAACTTTTTGTTTATTATTCTTAAAAACTCCTAAATCTGGAATAAGCAGTTCATCAATATCATATGTGTTTAATGCACCTTCACCTGCTTCTAATGGGGAATTTAGTTCTCTTATCAATGCAAACAGACTACTATTTAAAACTGCACTTAACAATTTGATGTCCCTGTTATTTCGTGGATAAATTCTATAGAATCTGTTTGTAACTATCCTTTTTGGATTACACCAAATTATATGAGTATCATTTACTGTCCTTCCGATAAGTAATGGCCCCCCATTCTCAGCTTGTTTTGGCAAAGAATTCCAATTGTCGGGTATTTTGCCTGCGCTTTTAACATAATCCCTTACACTCACCGGTAATTTCTCTTTAGTAGGGTATTTTTTGCCATCAATAGTTAATATAAACCATTTGGTTTTATAATTAGGCCGTATTTCAACTAAATCTGAAATTTCATCAGATGACTTTATCATTGGAGTTAAAAAAGTGCGTGGTAAATTCCAATGCTTAATTTCTTCTTCAGTAAGAAAGAAGAATTTATCATTTCCACCAGTATTAAGATATGTCTCTGATTCGGCGTATTGCCCAATAGGAACAAATTTATTGGTCATTCTGATTGTTTCAAAATATACTTCAGGCGCCCTCAAATATTTACCCCATTTAGCGGTTTTGACAGATTTAGTTACTTCGTTCAATAGTTCTTCCTGCCGTATTAATCTAATACGGAAGTTATCATCTTCTTTGGTAGCAAGCCCTTTAAGCGTGTTAACAATCTTAGCGCCTTCCTGCTTATAATATTCTTTGCCAGTCTCTTCTATTTTGTTAATCAATCTTTGTATTCCGCTCCAGCGGTTAACCGGGTCTTTCAAGTCCCAGGGAATTAGTTTCTTCAATGGTTTCTTAATCTTAATGAATTTAACAATATGCCGGTTACGTAAATCTTGTTTAGTGCATCGTTCCAGAACCGTCACAATGGTATTAACCGCGGCATCCTCAAACCACGGTTCACACCGGGATTCTAAAATGGCGATTATCTTAAAATGCTTGAGGAAAAATTTCTGGAGTTCATAACCGTAGTCCGTATCTAACCAAGCATTAGAAGTAACAATCCCAATACGACCTTCTTCAGATTTTAGGAATTTTGTCGTGTGGAAAAATAAAGAAATATAAATATTTGCCTTTCCCGAAAGGTTAGGTAGATGATTTTCGTCAAAGAAATCGGGATAATCTTTAAGCCAATCTTTTTGATGAACCTTGATTAACTTTTGTTTATAAACAGGGTCAGTCTTTTCAATGAGTTCGTGCCTGATATAGGGAAAATTACCGACAATGCCGTCAAATAAGGGCATCTGTTTTTCTATATGCGGAATATTGATATCAGGTTTGGGTGGCGGGAATTTGAAGGTCTGCTGTGGCTTAATATCAAAAAAGTCTTCACAGACAATACGAGGAAAATTGGCATAATCGGATAGATTCTGGCGGTAGATATTAATCGTTGCCAGTTCCGCCGGGAAATGGGCAATATCCACACCCCAGAGTTGATTAAGCAATTTTTTGTGGTCGCGTTCACCAAGCATCTGTAATCGGTTATAGGCGCGACTTAGGAATGTTCCGCTTCCGCAAGTTGGGTCAAGAATATTATCTTTTGGTCCTCGGATGCAGAAGGTATTAATTATATCCACTAAATCCTCTCTGGTGAAATATTGTCCTAACCTGTGACGGTCTTCCGGGGTGATAAGTTTTTCGAAGACTGAGCCAATCACTTCTTGAGGCATCCGAGAGAAGTTATACCGATTCAAATCACTGATAAGTCTTTTAAGAACAAAGGCGGCTTTATCCGGGATACCGACCTTATCAGAGAAACCCTCCTCAAAGACCGCCTGATAATCTATGGCGCGGGCAATGTTAAAGTATTCGTTTAGTTTATCGGTTACTTTTTTATCCGGTGTTTGGCTCAAGTCAAGCGCAGGTAAATCATTACGATAACGGCGTAGGGTTTGATATAAAATAATCTTACCTAAGATACGGTAGATTAATTGCCGTGAAGTTGCATCTCGAAATGGGTCATCCTCGAAATTAGCAATCCCCTGTTTATTAGCCCATTCTTTTAATCCATCAGAAAAGTTCTTTTCAGCAATCTTTCTCATCAGGGCTTCCTTTAGAAGCGGTGCTAATTGCGATACGGCATCATTAAGAAGTTTAACAAAGAAGGTAGTATCGGTTTCCACTTCATAGAGATGACCGTCTTTGTGCAGTTTGGCAAGGTCGTCCAGAATTGCTTTAGCATATTCTTTGAGAAGTATTTGCTTGGATGTAACCCAAAGGTCATCAGCATTTGTAATTTGGGAAATTGGCTTGTAAGACCAGACGCGGCATTCACGGGTAACAGAATAACCAAAAGCAGGCAGACGCCAGATAATTGCCTCTCTCATATTCCAAGTGACAAAGAACGAGGCATTCATTGCATTGGCTTTTTCTAAGGCGTTATCAAGAAGTGTTTGGTCATTGGCAGAAGTTTCAGGCGTTTTCAATTCCCATCCGCAAAAACCCATTCCGGCTTGACGATTAAGCCAGATTTGGACATCCGGGAATTTGGTTTTATTACCACCAACCTTAAGAGATGCTTCACCCGTGGCTTGTTCAAAAGAATAATTACCTTGCTTAATAAATTCATTGAGCCATCCAATGAGTTTGATAGCAAATTCCCGTTCGGTAGTTTTGGTCTCTGGCATAAATGGTCTTATTGTATTTTATCGGCAATAATTGTCAATGAAATGATACGTATAGAAACAAAAAGGTCAGATACTATACCTGCCCATCACTACCCACCAGTTAGGCGGGTATCCCCAAATTTTTATGAATTTTTTTTGATACCACCGGTCTAATAGTTTTTTAGCTGCGGTCTAATGGTATTTTAACGACGGTCTAATAGTGTTTTAGCTACGGTCTAATAGTATTTTAGCTGCGGTCTAATGGTATTTTAGCTGCGGTCTAATGGTATTTTAGCTGCGGTCTAATGGTATTTTAGCTGCGGTCTAATAGTATTTTAGCTACGGTCTAATGGTATTTTAGCTACGGTCTAATGGTATTTTAACGACGGTCTAATGGATTTTGAATGACGGTCTGGTGAAAATCCACCGACTGTCTGGTGAATTTTGAACAACGGGATTTAACTGATTACTCTGATTATCCGTTAAATCTGCTTAATCCTGTTGTTAAAATTACCTGATGGGGAGGGGGTATACCCCCCACCCCCCCTGTTATTTGGGTAATGGTTCTAACTCTTTATTAAATAAGGCGATACGAAAGAAATCGTGGTAGAAAAAGTTCCCAAGGAAATCTCCCGAATACGTCGGAATTCCGTCAGAGGGATAAGGGCGTTTGAGTGGCGTAGGGGTAGGAATTAATTAGAATTAGTATTAAGACTTGAAGATGCACCAAGGAAGCCATGGGGTTTTACTTCTTATTGCCTTCCTTGTTTTCCTTAGAGCATTTTGCAAAGATTGTTTCTATATTCCGCCAGTTGTCTTCCATTTGGCTGTTAAAGGATTGCTGTTGCTTTTTTGACCAGGTCAGCCATTGTTCAAGCATCTTACGCCCTTCTTCCTGTTTAACAATACCCTGTTCTATGAGCATATTCCACATCTTTTCGCTCTGTTCCTCAAAGCCGATGAGCATTTCAGTAAGCATTATCCAGTAGTTTTTATTTACCTGAAAGAATTCCTGCGCAACCCTAAAGTCTTTAAACATATTCTTGTTCCTCCTTTTGCGTTTATAGTAGTTATTAACCAAAATGTCTCATTAATCGCCACACTCTCTTACCGTCATTCCCGTGAAAACGGGAATCCATTCCCTTATAAAGTACGGAGTTTCTGGATTCCTGCTTTCGCAGGAATGACAGACTATAGGATATTTTGATTAATAATCATTAGATATTAAGATACTATCAAATAATCTTATGCTTGTCAAGATAGGAATTAATATTATTCAAATTATTTCTAACATCCGCTGGATGGACAGCCGGGCTTTTCTGGCAATTTCATCCGGCACGGTTACCCGGTAGACCATATCCTCTAATGACCAGAGGATTTTTTCCAATGTGTTCAGCTTCATATTGGGGCAGTCGGCTAACTTAGATGCTTCTATGAATATTTTATTCGCATTATCCTTTTTTAAGCGGTGCAACAACCCGATTTCCGTGCCGATGATAAATTCCTTTGCGTCCGTTTCATGACAGTATTTAAGGATGCCGGTGGTGGAGGCGACTTTATCGGCTAAGGCAATTACTTCAGGCAGACATTCCGGGTGGACCACGACTTTGGCATTTGGATAGAGTTTCTTCCGTTCCAGAATGTCTTTGGCAAGAATCCGGTGATGCGTGGGGCAGTACCCTTTCCAGAGAATCAGTTTGCAGCCGGTCTGACTTACTACATAACTGCCTAAACTTTGGTCAGGAATAAATATAATATCTTTATCACAGGGAATGGCATTAACTACTTTAACGGCATTTGATGAGGTGCAACAGTAATCGCTTTCTGCCTTGATTGCCGCACTGCTGTTAATGTAAGTAACCACGACTGCGTCAGGGTGCTTTGCCTTTTCCTCACGTAACTGCCGGACGGTAATCATATTTGCCAGCGGACAACCTGCATTGATATCAGGGACTAAGACGGTTTTATCAGGGCAGATTATAGCGGCAGTCTCTGCCATGAAATGAACTCCGCAGAAGAGGATGATTCCGGCTTTGGTTTTGGATGCTTCTTGCGATAAGCCTAAAGAATCGCCCACGTAATCCGCAATATCCTGCACCTCGGGCCGTTGATAATTATGGGCAACAATTACCGCATTTCGCTCTTTCCTTAATTTATTTATCCGGCTAATTATCTCTTTATCAGACATAATGTCTTAGAGTCTGTAACAAAATGAACTAACACCACAAACCGTCATACCTGCGAAAGCAGGTATCCAGTATCTTTTCTGGATTCCCGCTTGCGCGGGAATGACACGAGAGGGCGCATGGCTCATTTTGTTAGACGCTCTTAATCTACAAAATCACATCCTGTATGGCAAGTAAATATTGGCTTATAAGCCGGGTAGAAGTGCATCCCTCGTTTCTGGGTAAAGTAATAGAGCCGTGTTTATATGTCACCCTGAACTCGTTTCAGGGTCTATGCGAGATGCTGAAACAAGTTCAGCATGACAGTTAGTTGCCAG
>Ga0187870_1003540_pt1 | contig 11900 bp, 6 predicted proteins | sample June2016WEW_13_1_3_FD_132974 | JGI IMG/M metagenome (GOLD analysis project Ga0187870, IMG submission 132974) | Peatland microbial communities from SPRUCE experiment site at the Marcell Experimental Forest, Minnesota, USA - June2016WEW_13_150 | ecosystem: Environmental > Terrestrial > Soil >... | reverse complement strand
GCTGTGTCAGCATAGCGGTTGGCGAGGGCCTGCACCAGATTGACCATCGCCTGCTGATATGTCTGTTCCGCATTAAGCTGCGCTAAGTAGCTGATTTGGCCCAATTCCAATTGAGAACAGGCGATGGCAAGGCTCTTGGCGGCAGCGCGCTCGGCAGCGACTGCCGCTTTCATGGTATCGGCGTCGGATTGAATGGCATGCAACGTGTCGGCCACGTTCTGGAAAGCGGTGAGCAAAACACTGCGATACTGCGCCGCGGCCTGATCGTAGGCCGCTTCAGCGGCACGTTGCCGGTGCAGTAATGTCCCCCCTTGGAAGATTGGCTGAGTCAGATTGGCGTTTAATGTCCAAAATCCAGTGCCGGAGGTAAACAACTGACTGATTGCGGTGGCGCTGGAGCCCGCATTGGCACTCAGAGTAATGTTTGGCAGCCGATTGGCGATACTCACGCCGATCTCTGCGCAGGCGGCGTGCCATTGTTCTTCAGCAGAGCGGACATCCGGACGCTGCGCCACCAGTTTGGAGGGAAGGCTCACAGGGAGCTCTTGCGGCAGTTGTAGCGATGAGAGTTCGAACTCCCCGGTGAGCGTTTCGCTGGGGAAACGGCCGACAAGGCGAGCCAGCAAGTCGCGTTGTTGCGCCAATTGTTTTTCCAACGGCGGTAGCGTGGCCTGCACTTGTGCCAATGCTGCTTCCTGTGCTACTACGTCCCCACTGGCAATCTGTCCGAATTCGTATTGCCGCTGCAGCAATTCGAGCGATTGGCTCTGAATATCTATGATCCGCTTGGTCGCTGCGATTTGACCCCGCAAAGCCGCCTCTTGCACCGCTGCTGCAACTACATTCGAGGTCAGAGTAAGATAGGTCGCTTCGAGTTGGAAGCGTTGCCAATTGGCTTGCGCTTTGAGCGACTCCACCTGCCGTCGCGTGCCGCCGAACACATCCGGCACATAGGCCACAGAAACCTGCGCGGTGTGAAGGCTAAAGATGTTGCTGCCATCGGCAAGCGGACTGGATAACTCGTTGGAAATGCTTTGACGCGTTGTATTGAAATTGGCATCGATGCTTGGAAAGAAAGCGCCTCGCTGTGCATAGACGTTTTCCCAGGCAACGCGCAGTACGGCTTGCGCAACTTCAAGGTCAGGGTTGCCCTTGAGAGCTTGCTCAATCAGGTCGTTGAGAGGTTTCGAATGGAACAGCGTCCACCATTGACCGGGTATGTCCATGTCTTGAACGAAGCGCTGCACCTCGCCGCCCTTGACCTCGACCGATGCCGTCTGCGCAGGCAGGGGGTGTGGCGTGTAGCGGTCGACATTGGGCGTGGTCGGGCGTTGGAAATTCGGTCCAACCGCACATCCAGTCATGAGCACCAAGGCGATGAATACTACCGTGAGGGAGATAACACGCGGCCGGATAGATAAGAAGATCAAATATAATCGAACCTTCCCATAACTGAAAAAACATGCTTCATTGTACATTGTTTCCCTCCGCTTTCGGCAATATGTCGCCCGGTTTAGCTATCCATACATAAAGCGTCGGCAGGAGAAAGACGCTCAATACCAGGGTTGTGATCAGCCCACCCACAATAACAATGGCGAAAGGGCGCTGGGAATCTGAACCTATATCATGCGACATGGCGGCAGGCAACAGGCCGAGTGTGGCAACGAGCATCGTCATCATGATCGGACGAAGACGGAGAGTAGCGCCTTTAATCGCTGCCTCCAGGATAGACATGCCGCGTGCGCGCAACTGATTGATGTATTGCACCATTATCACGCCTGTCTGGACGGAGACCCCAAACAAAGCGAGCAGTCCGATGCCGGACGAAACGCTGAAATTGGTTCTGGTGACAAAGAGTGAGAGTAGCCCCCCGAAGCTTGCCATGCCGACAGTGAGAAGCACAAGTAAAGACCACTTGAATGAGTTGAACATCATATAGAGAAGGAGAAGGATTAGAAGAATCGTGACTGGGACAATCACTGCCAAGCGCTCATTTGCACGCTTCTGGCTTTCGTATTCTCCGGCCCAGTCCATATAGTAACCCTGCGGCAGCGTCACCTTCTCATTGACCTTCTTCATGGTTTCTTCAACTGTACTGCCGAGGTCTCGGCCGCGAACACTGTATTTTATGGCTATATACCGAGAGTTTGCTTCACGGTAGATCATGGATGCGCCGTCTCCGACCATGATGTCACTTAGCGCTCCAAGGGATACCCTCTCGCCTGATGGCGCAAGAATCCGGACGTTCGCGATATCCTCAACGGTTTTGCGGTAGGGCTCCTGATAACGTACGACGAGGTCAAAACGTTCTTCTCCCTTCAATATCTGGCTCACCGGCTTACCGCCTACCGCTGTTTCAATGGCATCCTGGACGTCTGCCACATTGATGCCGAACCGCTCTGCCTTTGCACGGTTAACAGTCAGGTTGACGTTTGGCTGTCCGAGCACCCGGAATATCCCAAGGTCCTCAATCCCGCGGACCTTTTTCATGACTTCAAAGATCTCTTCACTTTTTTGCTCCAATTCTTTCAGGTCGCTGCCGAATACTTTTACCGCAAGTTCGCCTTTGACGCCGCTGACCGCCTCTTCCATATTATCGGCAATAGGCTGCGAGAATCCCCACTCAACGCCCGGGATCTTTTCAACTTCCCTGTGCATGGCTTCAATCAGTAAATCTTTATTCTCGTGGAACTCCTTGCGCCATCTATTCCGGGGCTTGAGGTCGATGAAGTACTCTGTGTTGAAGAAGCCAGTGGCGTCGGTACCGTCATCAGAACGGCCCACTTGCGAAACAACCTGCGTTACCTCAGGGAAACTCGCAACCGCAAGTCGGGCCTGGTCCATAATCCGCTTCCCTTCTGATGGCCCCGTACTTGGATGAAGAGTCCCGCGAGCCCAGATTGCGCCCTCATCGAGGTGTGGCAGGAATTCGGAGCCGATGACTCCGCTGAAACCAAGGAAAACGGCGAGAACGAAAAAGGCGGCCCCTATGCCGAGGGTCAGGAAACGGCGCTCGATTGCCCTTTCCAGAGCCCTCGGGTAGTGAATCTTTAGCCATTCCAGTACTGGATTTCGCCACTCTCTTGCCCGCCTGTGAAAGAGATAGCTGGCCAGTACCGGCGCAAGAAGAATCGAGAAAAACAGAGCTCCCAGCAGTGCGAAAGAGACCGTCCAAGCCATGGGGTGGAACAGGCGCCCTTCGACGCGCTGCAATGTAAAGATCGGGATGTATGAAGTAATTACGATTGCACGTGCAAAAAAAACGGGCCGCTGCACCTCATGAGCTGCCCGACGAATGGTCTCGCCGATCTTGCCTGTAGACTCCTCCGATTCTTCTAAATGACGCAGGATATTCTCCACCATAACGACCGTACCGTCTACCAGCATGCCGAAGTCGAGCGCTCCGAGAGATAAGAGATTGGCAGGAATGTGACGGAGATCAAGGAGTATGGAAGCAAAAAAGAACGAGAATGGCATAGTCATGGCCACGATAAGCGCTGAACGGGCATTGCCAAGAAAAAGGAACAAGACAATGACGACCAGAATAATTCCCTCGGTGAGATTGCGCAGAACCGTGCGTGTTGTATAGTGGACGAGATCCGCCCTATCGATATGGGGTACTATTTTAACACCGGAGGGCAGCACGTGCTCATTCAAATATTTGACCTTTGCATCGATGGCAGCCAGGATGGACTCCGCTTCGGCCCCTTTGCGCATCTGCACGATGCCCTCAACAACATCATCATTGTCGATGATTCGCCCGTCTTCGTAGTGAATGGCCTTGCCCAGACGCCCCAGCCGTATCTTCGGCCCTTGGGCAACAATCGCTATATCTCGAACTCTAACAGGTGCCCCGTTTTGCACTTTCAGAACAGTTGAGCCAATATCATCCGGATTCTCCATCAAACCGACGACCCTGACGTTGTAAGCCTGTTGGCCCTTTTCGATAAAGCTTCCACCCGCATTGACGTTGTTCGCAGCAAGGGCCTGCTCTACCTGGGTAATGGATAAGCCATACGAAACCAGCTTGTTTGGATCGACCTCTACCTGGTATTCACGCGTTTCGCCGCCGAAAATGGAAACGGCTGCGACATCCGGGACCGACATGAGATGCTTGAATACAACCCAGTCCTGCAGTCGCTTCAGTTCCATTATGTCGTATTGGGGATTCGTGCTCCGTAGAGTGTAGAAGTAGATCTGGCCGACAGGACTGAAGTCTGGACCGATCTGGGGACTGATATTCGGCGGAAGGGTCACCAGTGTCAGTTTTTCTAGGATCTGCTGCCTGTTCTGCAGATTGTCGGAGTTATCGTCGAAAATGACGCTGATAAAGGAAAGCCCGGAAATGGAAATTGAACGGAGGTGCGTCATATGTCCAACTCCGTTCAACTGTGTCTCGATTGGGATAGTGATTTGTTGTTCGATTTCCTCTGCAGCGCGTCCGGGCCACTGTGTTATAACCCAGACGTACTTATCGGCCACATCCGGATAAGCTTCCACGGGAAGGCGGTGAAACGAAATTATTCCCCAGATGAAAAGAAGTGATCCGACGCTGAGAAATAACAGCCTGTTCCGGAGTGCGAGTTCTACGAGATACTGAATCATGGTTTATTTTGCTTCCGAAACACTGGAGAATTGCAGGGCGTTGGCAACTACCTTGTCGTCAATCTTTAACCCCGCAAGAATCTGCTGGAGGTTGTCGCCAGCCGGCGGACCGGTCTGAACCTCCATTTTTCGAAACCGATTGTCGCCAAGAGGCATGAATACCCAGTTCTTGTCGTGTAAGCGAACAATGGCGGAAGTCGGCAGGACAGGCCGTTCGAGGCGTTTCTCGGAGTGTAACACTGCAGTAACAAACATTCCCGAACGCATCAGGCGACCGGGATTGTCAAGTTCGATACGGACCTTTGCTGACCGGGTGTTGGGATCCAGCACTCTACTGATATTGCTCATGCGACCATGGAACAGCCGATCAGGATAGGCGTTGAGGCGTACCTCGGCTATATCATCAAGATGCACCTTGGAAATTGTGTCCTCGTAGAGGTCGCAGAGAACCCATACGCGAGACAGATCCGCAATCGTGAAAAGATTCGGGGAATTGTCGAGCGAACGAACTCCGGCGGCACCTGTCACGTTTTGCTCGACGATTGTTCCGGAAATCGGGGAGCGAACATCGAGAATGGGGGAAACATGGTCGGGGTCGCCACCGAGAACATGGATGCGATCACGTGCTGTCTTCACATCGACCTGTGCCTTGTCATCTGTGTTCTGAGCCGCCTCTAGATCCTTTTTTGCAATTGTTGCTCCTCGCTCATAGAGAGCCTTGGAGCGGTCCAATTGTTTGCGCGCCAACAACTCATCGGTCTGAGCCTTTTGATAGTCGGAGAAAGCGGCCGCCAGGTCCGGGCTGTGGATTCGGAGGAGGATCTGCCCCTTTTTTACGTCGTCTCCCAGTCTGGCCTTGATGGCCACAACTCGACCTCCGCTAAGAGATAGCACCGCTACGGAGCGATTGACGTCGGGGGTTACCACTCCGTTAACATGGATTTCATCAACGATGTTTCTGAGTTCTATCGCTACCAGAGGGAACCGCTCCGGGTGTTCCATCTCGATTACATTGGGATCGGTTGATTTGATGATATCCTTGCGTGAATTGCCTGGCGTTTCCGAACCTGCAGAATTGCAACCGGCCCCTGAAGTGACAAACAGGAAAAGCCAGCACAGACAAAGGATCTGCTTAATATGCCGTCGCATAGGCGCGCCCATAATTGATGCGCAAACGGGCGAAATACAATGACGATGTGATTGTTTATTCATAGGTGCTCTCCGTTATCAAACATCATTTAAGATTTTAAGCTATGGTTCTGCAACCCGGTAAGGTTGCCGTGCCAAATCACCTAGCAACTTTTTCTGCAATCTCTTCTTTGAAATTGTCGGCATGCATTGCTTCATATCGCGTTTGTCCGGGGTTCATGCCTTTAACGAAAGAATCTTCGAATTTCATTTTGGCTATTGTAAAAAATAAAACTTACATCAAACTTACCCTGAGCCCACATTATCTATGCAAAAGTTGTGCAAGTGTTTTTTGGGCCCTTTTTTTGTATTAATCATAGGCATGACAAACTTGCTGTGAAAACGAGCGCAAATATTTACTTCAGCGCCTATTCAAAAATAATGCCAAGGCATAAGCAGCCAATTTTACGAGAATATGAAAAATTCAAAAGTGGGATAAGTGCAAAAATTGTATACTTTTAAGGAATATGGAGGGTCAAACGTGCAGATTAAGTATCTTGAGTTTGTAATGCAAAGCCCTTACCGATATGCCGAGTATTTTCGCTGCCTCGGTCTTATTGTTGGCAGATAAAGCCAAGGCATGGGCTATGTGTTTTTTTTCGAGATTTTCTATTGCTTCTGCAAAAGGTATCGAATAGTCAACATCATCCTCTGGTGGTGGAGTTTTTTCAGGTTTGGTTTTGAAAGCGGTAATATCGCCATCAAGAACATCCTCGGTGGCAACAGCAACGGCCCTGTTGATGCACCATTTGAGCTCTCTGATGTTGCCCGGCCAATCATGGGATACCAGAATTTCCATGGTCTGAGACGTTACACCCCGCACCTGTTTTTTGTAAGCGTAGTTTGCCTCTTTTATGAATGTCGAAACGAGCAGCGGAATATCATCCCGGCGCTCCCCTAGCGGTGGGAGTTCGAAGGCTATGCCGTTGATTCGGTAAAACAGGTCTCTGCGAAATGAGCTGGCAGGATCGGTGAGATCACTGTTGGTGGCGGAGATAAGCCTGAAGCTTACCCGCCGTTCTTTGGTGTCGCCAAGCTTGTAGTAGATACCGTCTTCCAGGACTCTAAGGAATTTCGCCTGAACGGTTTCTGGCAATGCGCTGATTTCATCTAGGAAGAGCGTCCCACCATCAGCTTTCTCCACGAGCCCCTCTTTGGTGGCGGCAGCCCCGGAGAATGCTCCTTTCACGTAACCAAACAGTTCGCTCTCAATGATGTCTTTAGGCAGTGCTGCGCAGTTGATGGCCACCATGTCACCGCCTCCGCCGGAAAGGGTATGAATCCAGATGGCCAGCCTTTCCTTTCCTGTGCCGGTCTCGCCACTGATGAAGACCGGAATGTCGAGAGGGGCGATCATCGGCACCCTGTCGATGATCGGCTTCATCTTTCCCGTTCCCGAAGTGATGAAGGGAGTTGCGATCTTTTTGAGTTCTTTATCAAGCTCATCTATCTTTTTGTGGAGTAACTGGTTTTCCAGATAAACGGTCATCTCGCGTTTGAGTTTTTCTACGTCGAAAGGCTTGATGAAATAGTCGGCAGCCCCTTCTCTCATGGCTCTGACGGCGCTGTCCACGGTGGCGTAAGCGGTCATGATGAAGACCACCGGTATCTGTCCGTACAATTTCAGCTCCCGAAGGAATTCCACCCCGTCTCCATCGGGAAGCCTGATGTCGAGCAGAATGGCATCCGGGACTCTCTCCTTCACATATTCTCTGGCCGCGGTGAGTGAGCCGGCCACTGAAACATTGAAAGTATCCTCGATGGCCATCTCAAGGGACTCCCGGAAGTTGGCTTCATCGTCGATGATCAGGAGAGAATATTTTTCCTTATGCTTGCTCATGCATCATAATCCTTTTTTGCGGGAACAATATGCTGACCCCCGCTCCGTGTTCCATTCTGTAGAGGGCGATCTTACCGTTATGCGCCGTCACGATCTTATTGGCCAGATACAGCCCCAGGCCAGCACCTCTTGAACGGTAAGTGATAAAGGGATCGAATAGGGTGTCTAGGTCTGCGCCCGCCGCAAACCCAGCACCGTTGTCCTCTAATAAAATTTTCGCCGAAGAATTATCTTCCGCCTGACCAGTGAGAACCTTTAGCTGAATTTTATCCGCGCCAGCCTGTCGGCTGTTCCTTAAAAGGTTGTCAAGAAGCAGCTCTAGGTAGAATCTATCACCATAAACTTCCACAGAAACGGGAGTATTCAATTGCAGGGTGTATTTTGAAGCTATTTCGGCGATAAAGGTGGTGAGGGATATCCATTCCTCCTGGCCGATCTCTATCTCTTTTCCATAGGCCAGGAGGTTGTTTATAAGTTGCTGAGCCCGGCCAAGCTCATCTTTTGTCAAAGTCATGAAACGATCGGTGAACTTTTCATCCCGGATGCGCGTAGGCAGGATTTGGACCAGGTTCGATATGGTAGCAATGGGGGTTTTCATTTCATGGGCAAGGGTGGCGACCATGCGCCCTATCAAAGCCAGCGCTTCGTGCTCCTCCAAAACTTTCCTGAACTCTGCTTGTTTCATTTCGAACTGTTGCTGCATGGCCAGAGCCTGCTTCTTCTTTTCCTTATACACGACTATAAAGGTGAATACAAAAATAGTTGTAAAAAGGCCGTACATCAGCTCTGGCGTCTCCAGGATAGCGAGTTCTCTCTGCAGAAATGAATTCAAGATGTAATAATCGATATGACTGTTTCCTTCCGTATAGGTAAAAAGGTAAGAGAAATTTCGGCTATCCGTTTTTTTTTCGTCATTCGGATTGACTGCAACGATTTTGTCGCTTAGTGACGAAGAAGAGAACTTTCTTAAGAAAAAGAGCACCTCATTGGGTGTCGTTGTCTTGTAAGCCTCTTTGAATGATGTCGCAGCCGCTTCGATTTCTTGTTTTAGTTCCCTCCGTATTTTTTTTTCGACAGCGATATTTGCAAAACTGTCCATCACAAGAGTAACAGTTATACCGATTAGAATTGAGACCAGAAGGTATAAGGTAGGGCGTAACGACTGTTTCAGCATAGATCAAAATCTCTACATGCTTTTAGATAGCTCTGGGTTCGGAAATCTGGCTTATTTGTGCAAATCCTTGAGAGTGACGGTTCTCCCATCATGTTCTTTAGACGGTAATTCTCATATCCCGGTTCTTTGACTTCGCAAGCGGTCACATCGTAGCATATAAGCTGGATCAAATCAAAAACTCAGTCGTACACGCATGGAATATACTTCAACCGGACCACGGTCCTTGTTGTACCCGGGATTTTGAATGAACTGGAAGTCCGGACTGATCTGCACGTAGGAGCCAAGCTGAATACGGTAGTAGACTTCAAATATCTGTTCCCACCCATAATTCAATTGCCCGTCGCCGAGCATAAAACCGTTGCCACCCGCTGCCAGATAATCCTGGTGTTGGGTCGACAATCCATGGACCAAATAGGCAATCCCCACACGGTCTTCTTTTCGGCCCCAGTGAATCCCGCTCACCTGTATGCCTGCACTTAGATGTTGATCAACTTCTGTAAACGCAAAATTCTCATTTGATCCATCACTCCAACCTGCCCGGGCAAAGATCCCCGTTTCGCCCTCATCCATCAACGGTTGTTCCAGGTTGATTCCGAACCCATACTTGGTGCGCCCTTCCCTTTCATCGGCCCTGACATCCGGTATGGTGCTTGTGAGTTGTCCCAAGCGAACCGCTTCTTCGTAATTTCCCATCTGTCCGCGATTGTAATATGTTAGAAAGCGCAGCACTGTTCCTTTTTCGTTCGGTTTTACTGTCAGTTCCAGGTTATAACCACCAGAGCGGAAGATATAGCTGTCTAAATCATTTCCATTGGCCGTGGTCGGCAACTGGTAGTAGCCCAAAGCCAGTTTCCATTGGGGTCTGACCAATGCAATAAGGGCACCATTACTGTACCCCCTGGTGTCTGCCGCGAAATCCCAGGCCGCATTGTTGATGAACCCCCAATTGAGGAATTGTGTTCGGGTATTGTTGGCGTAGCGGTTCACGTCGAAATCGTCTGTCACCGCAAGCTTCCCTGCTTTTATCTCGATCCGGCTTACGTGTTCTAAACCTGGGAGTTGGTCTATAGCCTTTTCCACTTTTTCCGTTTCCCCGGACAGGGAATGGACGTACCGAAGATAGAGACGGGCGATGTACGGGCCATTCCCTAGGTCGGCCGAGCCCTGCCGGATCACATCGCCATTGGTATAGCCTCCGAGGCCCGCGGCATTGCTGATCCCTGACCCCTGTGCCATTTCAATATCGAAATATGCCTGAAGAGATGAAGAAATCTGCGAACCGAGATAGAGGCCATAAATCTGTGTCGATCCGTGTCCCTTGTTATTATCAGTCGTCAGACTGTTCGGACCCGAGTAGGGGCTGTGGAAGTCGGGCATATACTGATATATCTCATTAAATTGCATTCCCAGCACTTTCGGCATCCATTCAGGCAAGGCTTCTATAGCAGAAAGCACAGGATTCCCTGAGGTGGCATGTGTCAGTGCCTCTGTGTCAACTTGTGCCGGAGTATTTACAATTTTTGCCGGTTGATTTGTATCAGCATGGGCCGCAAGTGAAGTAGTGACCGCCAAAGTCACCGCAATAAAAGTCAGATAAGTATTCCTAAGCTTTCTCATGACAAAAACTCCCTCAAATTAGATTATCCTGTGCATGGATTGCCAATTTCTTCATTCCTTGCTTGCAGGACAAACGAAGGCAGCCTCGATAGCCATGGCTTGGTTGTCAAAGGTGTAATGAAATCTAACATAGGGATTCCCAGCTTCAGGTTGTTTCCCGCAAAATGCAGCAGAATACACCCGAAGCAAGGTCAGTTATGGAGAGGGAGCTTCGCTTTGATTAATGCTGGAGTTGCGGGATGCACAAGTTATAATCGCTACTATCACTGTCCAATTTTCAAACCGCCACCTTTTTGATTCATAATTTAGGCATAAAAAAAGACCATGGGGATACCATGGCCAACAGACAGTACATAATGCCTCGAATCCCCTCTCGTTGACTTTCGGCAGTGCACAACGTAGGTCCTTTGTGACCAGCTACTTTGGGTAAAGCCTTAAGCCGACAATACCTGGTCTACCCATTGGCGTCTTTCGACATTTCCGGGCAGCAGCCTGTGTTTGTGCAAACGTCTCATGCTAACGAGGAATGTTACCCTTTTATACCCTGCATAATTATTTGTCAATTCTTTTTTCTTTTTTTACTTTCGTTAAGATAAAGCATAGAAAAAAGGATATTGTGTGTCAATGACATAATGACCGCAATATGTGCGGCGTCGGTGTTGATGTTTGTCATCGGGCGTGAATTGTGTTTATTACGGATTGAAGTCCAGCATTTTCTTCAAGGGTGACGATTTGTTGCTTACAGGAAGTTCTCCTCACCCACCCCCATCCAGCACATCTCTAATTGTTCCTATACAGATTACAACCAGTTATCAATGTCCATCCAGCATCATTGTATTTATCAATAACCGGTAAAATCAGCCACAATAGCAGAATGATCTGTTATGGTTAAAAACCTATTTTTGATATTCCGGGAATCTCTTCAATACGAAATACGCAGGAGTCTGCGCTTTTAATAAATCCATGATCACTCATAAAAAAGATTCTGTTGATACAAACTGATGTAATCCGGTAATCGTGTGGATGATAACAATCCGTAATCTTTGCTGGGGCTGGGCTCAGTCACGATACCACGATTACAGCTTACTGAATAAAATTTCCTTTTATCGAGGTTTCATAATCATGAAGAGTTAGATGTTTATATGGATCAGGAAACAACTGGCAGGATTTATTGTTTTAAGGGGGCTATTAAGTAGCGGCTGATGTTTTCTTGATCTTGACAATAAACTCTATTCCACAATCATAGGCTTTATAATCGTTAACAGAAAATTCCTCAACCCAAACTACCTTACCTTCAACGATATTAAAATTAACCTCATCTTGAAGAGAGAATTTAAGTCTCAGGAGGTCACCACGGATACGTAATCCTTGCAGCTGATCCAAAGGTCACGTCTGCCAAAGCTGAGACTACGTGCCCACACATTAAAACCTGACAAAGATAATGCAGCGATCCATTATCGATCTGTCTGCTGATAG
>Ga0187870_1003537_pt1 | contig 11903 bp, 9 predicted proteins | sample June2016WEW_13_1_3_FD_132974 | JGI IMG/M metagenome (GOLD analysis project Ga0187870, IMG submission 132974) | Peatland microbial communities from SPRUCE experiment site at the Marcell Experimental Forest, Minnesota, USA - June2016WEW_13_150 | ecosystem: Environmental > Terrestrial > Soil >... | reverse complement strand
TGTGAGGTTTGGTGTACTGGCCCTGAGAAGGCGGAACCGGCTCATCGAGCATCGGGAGATTGAAGTCCTTGATGTCGACGATTTCGAACTGTGCATCAGTGCGCTTCTTCGCCTTCTCAAGGACCCATTTGGCCACGACGTCCGCATGGCGCCCGGGGCGGGTGCTTCCAACGATAATGCCTACCTTGATCATCTGTTCTCTCCTTGCTTTCGTATTGAAGCTAACTAATGTTTCACAGCTTCCTTATGATAAAACGTAATCAAAATGGCAATAAAAGGCAAGTAGGCAATAGTAAAAAAGTTTATCGCCAGACAATAGCATATTATGGTATATTTCCAGAATGAGCACACCAGAGGTCAACGGTACAGCACAAGACGAAGGCCAAATGTCGGAGTTCTGTGCCTCTTACGCTTCCCTCATGGACCTTCTGGGCCGGCGCTGGATGGGCATCGTATTGCGCGTCCTGATGACCGGGCCTCATCGTTTCAGCGAGATCCTGGCGGCTGTTCCCGGGCTCTCAGACCCACTTCTCACGCAGCGCCTGCGGGAGCTGGAAGCAAAGAAGCTCGTCGATCGCCGCGTGCTGCCTACCTCACCCGTTCGAGTGGAATACGAGCTGACCGAAGCGGGCCGTGACCTCGAGCTCGCAGTGCGGACCCTGTCCCAGTGGGCGGAGAAGTGGTGGTTCACGCCTGCATCTGAGCCGGCAGCAGCGCACAAGCAGCCGGCTTCCCTCGCTGATAGCTCCCTTCCGAGGCCCTTCGCTTAGAAGCCGCCGCGGGAAAGGTGGTGCTCGGCCTGAACGTGGTCTTGTGCCCCCCCAATTGATCGGCGATGATGGAAGGAGGCTTCAGATGCTGCGCCCGTGGCCGGGGAAGGCACAGTGAACAACAAAGTGGGGATTTACTATGCGTATTGGACGCAAGATTGGGACGCGGATTTCGTGCCCTACCTTCATAAAGCGAGACAGCTTGGATTCGATACTCTGGAAGTGAATGCCGGGACTATCGCCAACATGGCCCCTGATGCCAGACACAGGTTGAGAGATGCTTCCCAGGAAGCCGGGGTCCTGATGAGCTGCTGCATCGGCCTGCCGCCTTCTTCTGACCTTGCCTCCCCGGATCCGAAGGTCCGCGCGCCGGGTGTCGGTCACCTGGGCAGGATCGCGGATGCCATGGTCGACTGCGGCATCGACAGGCTCACCGGGATCATCTACTCGTGCTGGCCAGGCACGCTGGACGGGAGGGAGGGCGGCAAGCAGAAGGCCCGGAGCTGGAGCGTGGCATCAATGAAAGAGGCCGTAAAGAAGGCCGAGGACAACGGGCTCACATACAACGTCGAGGTAGTGAACCGCTTCGAACAGTTCATCCTGAACACGGCGGCGGAAGCTGTCTCCTATGTGAAGGAAGTCGGCAGCCCGAATCTCAGGATCCTCCTTGACACCTACCACATGAACATTGAGGAGGATTCTTTCGACCGCGCCCTGCAGACTGCGGGCGATCTCCTTGGCCACCTGCACATTGGTGAGAACAATCGCATGCCGCCCGGCCGGGGGCACCTACCCTGGGAAGAGATCGGGAGCGCCCTGAGGAAAATCGACTACCAGGGATGGGTCGTCATGGAGCCTTTCCTCACGCCGGGAGGTGAGGTCGGCCGCGATATACGGGTGCACCGGGAGCTGATGCCGGGCGCGGATCTCGATGACGAGGCCCGCAGGGCGTGCGCGTTTACCCGGGGCTTCCTCACGCCGCCGTCGTGAGCCGCCTGCGCCGCCACTGGTCGAAGATAACCACGAGGATGATCACGAGACCCTGGACGATCCTCTGCCAGAAGGCGCTGACGTTGAGGAGGTTGAGGCCATTCCCCAGCTCGCCCATGATAAACGCGCCGATCAGGGAGCCGAAGACCCCGCCCTCCCCGCCAAAGAGATTCGTGCCGCCGATCACCACCGCCGCGATCGACCGAAGGTTCTCCTCTCCGGCCATGAGAGCGTTTGATGAGTTCATGCGGCCCGCAAGCACGAACCCGGCAACGGCCGCGATGAGGCCCGAGAGGAAATAGACCGCAATCTTGGTCCTGTCGATACTGATCCCTGATACGCGGGCCGCCTCCCGGTTCCCTCCCACGGCGAAGACGGCACGTCCAAGAGCCAGGTAACGCAGAAGGAGCCACCCCAGCACGACGATCACAACGGCAATTATGCCGGCCACGGGGATGCCCAGGACTTCCCCTGCCCCCATCCAGATCATCTGCGGCGGAAGGTATCCCTTCAGCTCGGTCGCGGTGATATGCGAGGGCACCGGAAGGCCGCCCGTGATGATCAGGGCGATGCCCTGGAAGATCGTCAACGTGCCCAGGGTGGCAATGAAATCCGGGATCCTGCCCCGCGCAATGATGAGACCGTTGGCAAGTCCGCACAGGGCACCGACGGCGAGGGCCACCAGGAGACCCAGCTCGAAATTCAGTGGCCCGATAACCACCCCGAGGATGGCGAACCTCTGGGTCATGAGAACGGCGGAGGAGGAGGCCGAGATCGCCGCCACGGCCCCCACGGAAAGGTCGATTCCTCCCGTGAGAATGACCATCGTCTGCCCCACGGCCAGGATGGCGGTGATTGCCGACTGGCGCGTGATGTTCGCCATGTTGTCGACTTTGAGAAAGTGCGGGGTTGCAATGGAGAGAAAGGCGCCGAGGAGGACGAGGGCAAAGATCGGTCCCAGCCGCGCGATCACCTCCCGGCCGGCCCGCTGTATGCGCCCCGAAGCCGCCGGCGCCACTTCTTTTCCCTGCGCTGTCTCGTTGCCTGCGCCCGATCTGCGGCTCATGGTGTCCCCCTCTTCAACTGGCTGCTCGCAGAAGCTTTTCCTGGGTGGCCTCGCCGGCAGCGAACTCCGCGGTGAAGCGGCCTCCCCGCATCACGAGGATCCGGTCCGCCATGGCGAGAATCTCGGTCATTTCCGAGGAGATCATCACAATTGCGGCCTTGTTTCCCGTAAGCTGGTTCATCAAGGCAAAGACCTCGGCCTTGGCCCCGACATCGATGCCGCGCGTGGACTCATCGAAGATCAGGATCTTCGCCCTGCTGCACAGCCACCGTGCCAGGACGACCTTCTGCTGGTTGCCGCCACTCAGGAACATCACGGCCCGGTTCAGGCTCGGCGGGAGGATGCGCAGGCTGCGCACGTATTCAGACGCTATCCTGGCCTCCGAACGGAGTTTCACTCTCCGGTGCATCGAAAGCTGGCTCACGTTTGCCAGCGTCACGTTGGGGGGAATCGGGAGGGCAGGAACCAGGCTCATTCGACGGTCGCGCGTCAGAAGCCCGATGCCGTGCCGGATTGCATCGGTGGGCGTATGGATGAGCACCTCCTTCTCGTCCACCCAGATCCGCCCCGAGCTCCTGCGGTCCAGGCCGAAAATGGCCCGGGTCAGCTCGGGCTGACCGGCGCCCATGAGCCCGAAGATCCCCAGGACTTCCCCCTCACGCAGCTCGAGGGAAAGGCCGTGCAGGCTTCCCTTGACGGAGAGCCCCTCCACTCGGAACACGCGCCTGCCGGGGGCCCGGACCTCCTTGGGGAACTGCTCGGTCAGGAGGCGGCCCACCATCATGTTCACCAGCGTGGGCTCATCGGCGTCCTTCACGTCAAGGCTCCCGATCACTCGCCCATCCCTCATGACCGTCACCCGCTGGCCGACCAGCGGGACCTCGGCCAGCCTGTGAGAAATATAGACGATCCCCACCCCGCGCTCCCGCAGGAGGCGGATGAGGGCGAAGAGACGCTCCCGCTCGGCATCGGAGAGCGCGGAGGTCGGCTCATCGAGGAGCACGATCTTCGGCTGGGCCGTGAGCACCCGCGCGATCTCGGTAAGCTGCTGTTCCGCCACGTGCAGCCGGCGGACCTCGGTCTTCGGATCGATGGAAAGACCCAGGTCGGCAAGGCTCCTCTCCGCCTTCCGGTACATCGCCCTCCAGTCAATTGTCCCGAGGCTCGATTTGTGAGGTTTGCCAAGAAATATGTTCTCTGCCACGCTCAAGGCGGGCACAAGGCTCAGCTCCTGGTACACCATGCCGATGCCCAGCTCCCGCGCGTACTCGGGGCTGAGATTGTGCACCGTTTTCCCCCGGATGATGATCCGCCCGCTGTCGCTCTGGATCGAGCCGCTCAACACTTTCATGAGCGTGGATTTGCCGGCGCCGTTCTCTCCCAGGAGCACGTGCACTTCCCCTGCGAAAAGCTCGAAGTCCACGTGATCCAGCGCATGAACCCCCGGGAAACTCTTGTCGATCTGCTCCATGCGCAGGATCGGCTCTCTGCTTTCCAAGGGCAGCCCTTCCGCGCTCACGGGGATCCCCTCACTGAGCCGTATAGCCGCCGTCCACGCAGAGGACGGCTCCCGTGGCATATCCAGCGCTGTCGCTGGCCAGGAAAAGGATGGCCGCGGCTATCTCCTCCGGTTTACCCAGGCGGTTGGCGGGCCGGACCTGTTCCAGCGCTCGCCGGGCTGCCCCGGGATCCGGCGCCCGCCCGACCGCGGCCTGCACCAGCGGGGTGTCCGTCGTGCCGGGGCAGACGCAGTTGACGCGGATTCCCAGGGAAGCGAAGTCGACCGCGCAGCTCTTTGTCAGGGAGATCAGGCCTCCCTTGGACACGTTGTAGGCTACCTGGTTCCGTATTCCTACCAGGCCTGCTTCAGAGCCCACGTTGACGATCGCTCCGCCCTTGCCCCGCATCATCGCCGGCACCACATGCTTGATGCAGAGAAAGGCGCCGGTAAGGTTGACCGCCATAAGCCTGTTCCACGCCGATTCCGTGGTTGCAACCGCATCCGCCTGGAGGTAGATGCCGGCATTATTCACCAGCACATCGAGGTGACCCCACCTGCCCAGGACGGCCTCCACGAGGGCCTGGACATCCGCTTCCCGGGAGACTTCCGTGGCGTACACCTCGGCGTCCACGCCCCTGCGCCGGATCTCCTCTGCACCCCGCTCACCGGCGGTCGTGTCCGTATCAGCGATCGCCACCGCGGCCCCCTCGCGGGCAAATGCGATGGCCGCCGCCCGTCCGATTCCCGAGGAGGCGCCCGTCACCACAACTACCTTGCCTTCGAACTGCATCGCATTACCCCTCCACGCGCGGCCACGTCGAACAGGAAACGAAAACATTCGATATGCTCAGGGAAGCAGGAAAGCCCGGGAGCGCGAGGGGCTCCCGGGCGCGCGCGACAGTCTCCGCCCCGGCTACTTGCTCTTCTTCTTGATGCCCTCCCAGTCGATGGCGGGCAGGGCGGGATTGGGATAGAACAGAGAGGCGTTCTTGATATAGGCGGTGCGCGGCCGGATGTCAAAGGTCTTGGGAACCTCCAGCCCGCAGGCAAGCTTCACGGCGAACTCCGTGCCGAACCAGCCCCAGTCGGCAAAACCGTGCGTAGTTTCGGCGATCATCTTGCCCTCGCCGATGCGGGCGACCGACTCCGGAGTCACGTCATTGGTGAATACCGCTACCTTCTTGCCTCCCCGCACGTGGGGCTCTGATGCGGTCTGGAGCCTGCCCGCGGAATCGCAAGTCAGCATCGCCCCAAGGCCCATCTCGTTGGAGGCTGCCCAGATGAAGTCCAGCCCGCTTGGATTGGCCTGGAGGATGTCCTCCGTCGCCTTGATGCCCTTCTCGCGGTTCCAGTCGGCAGCAATGGGGTTCCCCACAATCTTGATGCCGGGGTACTGGTCGATCACCTTGTGGAAGCCGTTCAGGCGCGCGGTGGAGAAAAACCCGCCTGCCACTCCCTCGATGATGGCCCCTGTGCCCTTGATCGAGGCCTTTTCCGTAGGAGACAAGTTCTTGTACAGCTTCTCCCAGAAAGCGAGATCCATGTATTGGTCGGGAGCGACATTCACCTTCCTCCCCGTACCCAGGACGCCCGGTCCGCCGAAATAGTCGAGCACCGCGTAGGCGCTCACCTCCGCTCCAACGGTGTTGTCGAACCCGATGTAGGAAGCTACGTCAACTCCCGCGATCGGCTCAAGGAGGTTGACGATGATCACCGGGATGCCCTTGGCATTGGCCTTGGCAAGGGCAGGCTTGATGACCTCCACCTCGATGGGCGATATGGCGATGACGTCGACTCCCCTCTGGATGTAGTCCTCGATGATCGCCACCTGGTCGGCAAAGGCGGTGTGGCTGGCAGGGGATTGCGTGATGACCTGGACGTGGAAGCCGTGATTGTTGGCGTCTTTGGCGGCGGCCTCGAAGAAGTTGGTCGCGGTCTTGAACACACCGGTGATATCGGGCGGCGTCCAGCCGATCACGATGGGCTTCTGCCAGCGGTCCCCCGAAAACCCCAGCGGAGCTGCCAGAATGAACAGCACGATTAGAATTGATACGATCAGCCTAGTCAATTTCATCTTTGTCTTCCTTCCACAATTTCCATACAATTTCTCAATCAGAGAACTCCCGCATTGTCTGAGATGGATTCACCTCCTTCCGATTCGAGATGTGCTCTCCGGCGCATGCGCGCCGGTATTTCTGGGTAATTCCCGCTTTTTACCTCCCTTCAAAATGACTAGCGTAGATCATCTTGCTGGCCGGGTCAATCACAAAAAATCCAAATAACGAAGCAGCAGCTCGTTGAGAGGGGCTCGTGTCGAAGGATCGGGGAAGGATCACGGAAGTCCTTCACTCACGTGGCAACCGGTTCGTCGAGGATTGCACGCACTCTTTTCAGAAGCTCGGAGCCGCTGAAAGGCTTCTGCAGAAACGGCGCGGACGACAGGAGCGCCGATGCTCCAGAAACGAGCTGCTCGGAATAACCGGAAATGCACAGCAGACGGAGCCCCCGCGAGTCGGCGAGCGTCCTTCGGGCGATGTCGATGCCGCTGACGCTCCCCGGCAGCACAAGGTCCGTGATCACCATCTGCACGTCGCCCTGCACGCTCATCAGATCGCCGCCCTCCTCTCCCGATGAGGCGGTCACGACCGAATAACCGGCACTGGCCAGGATGCGTCGAACGAGCTCGCGCACCTGCGCCTCGTCTTCGACCACGAGGATCTTTTCCCGACCCGGGGCGACCGGGATCGCGGGAGCGCGTGCGCCCTCGACTGGAACCTCCTCGGTGGAGGGGAGACGGATCACGAACGTCGTGCCCTTGCCCGGGGTGCTGCGGCACGTGATGTGGCCGCCGCTCTGCTTGATGATTCCATATGCCGTGGAGAGCCCCAGGCCGGTCCCGCGCCCCGGCTCCTTTGTCGTGAAAAAAGGCTCGAAGAGACGGCTCAGCACCTCAGGGCTCATGCCGGTTCCCGTGTCCGTCACGCTCAGGAAATGGAAGAGATCGCCCCGCTGCCCCGCGCGGGGAGGCTCCGTCTCCGTGGCGATCTCCAGCAGGCCCCCTTCCGGCATCGCGTCCCGTGCGTTCACCGCAAGGTTCATGATCACCTGCTCGAGCTGGGCGGGGTCGGCGCGCACCCGCAGCGAGCCGTCGGCGCAGCGCGTGTGAAGGCGGATGTTCTCGCCGATGAGCCGCTGCAGCATCCCGCGCATCTCCCGCACGAGGTCATTCAGGTCGACAACCCGCGGACGGAGCACCTGCCTCCGGCTGAACGCCAGGAGCTGCCGGGTGAGCTCGGCGGCCCTGCCCGCCGCCCTGAGGATCTCCGCGACTTCCTCCCGGCGCGCATCGCCTTCCGCGAGGCTCGTGCGGAGGATGTCCGCATAGCCCATGATCGCGGTGAGCTGGTTGTTGAAGTCGTGTGCGACCCCGCCCGCCAGGCGGCCCACCGCCTCCATCTTCTGCGACTGGATGAGCTGCTCCTGCATCCGCTGGAGATCCTGGAGGCTGCGGCGCAGCTCCCCGACGAGGTGCGCCTTTCTCCAGGCTGCCGCGATCTCGTTCGCGAACACCTGGACGGCGGGAATGTCGTCGACTCCGACCTCGGGAGAGAGCACTGTCAGGTAGCCGAGAAGCCGATCCTCGAAAAGCAGGGGCGCGACGATCGCGCCCGCGTCGAAGACGGCATGGGCGCCGCCCAGGATGGCCTGGAACACCTTGTTCTCCGCCAGCGGGGACGCCCCTGCCGGTGGCCCATTCGGGAAGAGCGCGGGGCTCGCGTAGGCCAGCGAGACCTGGCTTCGATCGTCGCTGGTCAGGTGAAGGGTGCAGAGCAGTCCCACCTTGCCCAGCTCCTCGCCCACGGTGACGAAGACATTGTCGGGGGAGACTGCCATCTCCATCGCGAGGCCGGCGACATGCAAAGCCCGCAGGAGCCGCTCCGTACGCCGGCGCATGGCGAGCTCCTTCTGCAGCACCTCGTACAGGCGCGCATTTTCAATCGACACGGCGAGCTGCCCCGCCACCGTCTGCAGGGTGAAGACGTCCAGTTCGTTGAAAGCAGCCTCCAGCTCGCTCTGGGCGTCCACCACGCCGATCACCGCGCCCTTCAGGAGAATAGGAACTGCGAGCTCGGACCGCGTCGCCTTCTCGACCTCCTTCTCGTAGCGGTAGCGTGCATCCAGCCGGACGTCCGGCACGTTCAGCGGCTCGCCGCTTTTCGCCACCCAGCCGTTGATGCCTTCCTGGCCGATCCGCAACCGCAGCTTGTCGATGCGATGCTCGAACTCGGGCATGGAACTGGCGCGCAGGACGATGTCTTCCCCATCAACGAGGAAGATATTCACCATGAAGTAGCGGAATGTCACCTGAATGATCTGCACGGAGCTGCGCAGCAGCTCCGTGCGCGACAGGATGGCGGTCGTGCGTCGGCCGACATCGGCAAGAAGCTGGAGGCGGAACGCACGCTCGCGCTCAACCAGTCCCGCCCGCCGGCGCTCGGCCTGCCCTGCTCTCCGACGTTCCTCCACCTCGCGCTCGCGTTCACGCGCCCGTTCGTAGTCCGCAGGGCTCATTGACGACCTTGCGGTATCCTACGACCGTGTCCGGCGGCGGTCAAGCGAGGCGCCCCGGCGGACGAAAAGGCCCCGGTCCCTCCTGGGACCACGGCCCGCGTGGACAGTCCGCGCGCGAAGCTATTTCCGGGCTGCCGCCTTCCGGGAGAACGAGATCCAGGCTGCGCGGACCACGAAGAGGAAGATCACCACGCCTCCGGCGCCGAAGACGACGTCGGGGATGATGCGGGCGTCGTTCAGCATCTTGATCACGGGTCCCGAGGTGATCTCGGGGCTGCGAGCGTACCAGATCCCGTAGGTAATGGCGTAGTAGAGCTGGTAGAACCCGGACGGCGCGAGACTGAATACCACCATTCCGAGCAGCCCCCCATTGAGGAGCCAGAAGGCCCACTTCAGCATCCTGTCGGACCACGCGCGCAGCGCCACGATGTGTCTCACGGAGAAGAGCATCAGGGCGATGGCCAGGATCCCGTACACGCCGAACAACGCCGCATGCGCGTGAAGCGGAGTCGTGTTGATTCCCTGCGCGTAGTACAGGACGATCGGCGGATTGATGAGGAACCCGAACACTCCTGCTCCCACGACGTTCCAGAACGCCACGGCGATGAAGAAGTACAGCGGCCACTTGTACACGTAATTCTCTCCACCGAGCTTGATCGTGCGCATGTTCTGCGCGCTTTCAAAGCCCAGGAGCGCGAGCGGCACGACCTCCAGTGCGGAGAACACGGCTCCCAGGGCGATGATCGGCACCGGCGTCCCTGTCCAGTACAGGTGATGGAATGTGCCGATTACGCCGCTGCCCAGATAGAGGAAGATGCTCACGTACACGATCTTGAGGCTGAACTCCGCGCTCACCGCGCCGATCCTCGCAAGGATGAACGCGAGCACCACCGTGGCAAAGACCTCGAAGAATCCTTCCACCCACAGGTGCACGACCCACCAGCGCCAATACTCGGCATCGGAGAGATCGCTTGTCTGGCCGTAGAGCAGGCCCGCCATGTAGAACAAGGGAATGGTCACGGCGCTGTACAGCAGCACGTGGGTGAGCCCGCCCCGGTCCTTTTCGGCAAGCAGCGCGATGCGGATGGCTCGCACCACCAGGATCAGCCAGATGATCATTCCAGCTATGAGAAGCAACTGCCAGAAACGTCCCAGATCGAGGTACTCGTAGCCCTGGTGTCCGAAAATGAAGCCATTTGAGCCAAAGCGCCCCTGGACGGAGAGCCAGGTCCCCACAAGGGACCCCAGGACAACTATCACAACGGCCACGAAGAGGATGACGGAGAGAGGCGCCTGCCCCTTTGGCTCCCTGCCCACGAAGGGCCCGATGAAAAGCCCGGTGGCCAGGAAGCATGTAGCGATCCAGAAGATGGCAAGCTGGAGGTGCCACGTGCGCACTGCCGCGTACGGGAGGAGCTGCTGGATGGGAATCCCCAGGAAGCTCCCACCCTCCACGGTGTAATGGGCAGTCAGGGCACCGCACAGCACCTGGATCACGAAGAGGGCCATTGCCGCAATGAAATAGGCCAGTGTGGTTTTCTGGCTCGCCGTCGGCGACGGCTCGGAGATCTTTGTGATGAGCTTGCCCTTGTAATCATCCTCGTGCATGTACCGCGAGTAGAGGAAAATCACGATGCCGAGGAAGAGGATGAGGATGATCACGCTCGCAATGGACCAGATGAGCGCCCCGGCCACCGGTTGGTTGCCTACGAGCGGATCAAAGGGCCAGTTCGAGGTGTAGGTGAGAGCCTGCCCCGGCCGGTTCGTGCCTGCCGCCCACGCCAGCCACGCGAAGAAGCTTGTGAGCTGATGTCCTTCCGCGTCACTGCCGACGATGCCGGGCTCAAGGCCCATGCGGTCGTTGCCGCCCCGGAAAAGCGCCGTATAGTAGGACTGCAGGACCGCGAATGCCTCGGCCTGGGGGCCCGTGAAGGTCAGGACGTCACGGGCGGCGTCGTAGCGGTTCGCCTTGATCTCACGGGTGGCGAGCGCCTGCAGCTCGGCCTTCTTGATCGCGTCCATGGAGTCGAGGTCCTTTTGGGTGAATGAGGCCGAGCCTTCCGCCGCAATTCCGGAGAGACGGGCCCCGACGTACAGACCCATGCGGTGCAGGAAGTCCGCGGACCAATCGGGAGCGAGGTAGGCTCCGTGCCCCCAGATGGTCCCCATCTCCTGTCCGCCGCGGCTGAGGTACAGCTTCTGGCCGTTCTTCACGTCAGCTCCTGTGAAGAGGGTCGCCCCAGTGTCCGACACCACGGTGCCGGGGATCGGGGGTTTGTCGCGGTGGATCAGGTATCCCCCAAAGATGAGGACGCCAAAGGTAATTGCCAGGAGAAAAAGCAAGAGAGCACGGGCGCGTGGATTCTTCATCGAGCACCTCCTGCGGCGGACCGCGCCGCGCGGTCAATCGGGCCGTTCTTTCGGCGGCCTTTCGGCGCTTTCTCTTCAGCGAGATCGAGCAGGGTGGTTGTCTTGAGGAAATCGAGGTACTCGTCCCGGACCCGGGACCAGCCCTCGTGCAGCGGGCAGGGATCGGTGCTCACGCACTTCGGCCTCCCAAGGAGGCACCCCTTGAAGCGGTCGAAAAGCTCAATCGGGCGAAGGGCGTCGAACAGCGAGAGGGATTGCCTGTCCCGGGCAAGCCGAAACCCGCCGTTGGTCCCCTTCCGCCCTTCGACGATCCCCGCGCGGGCGAGCTGTCTCAGGAGCTTGCCGAGGTAGTTCGACGGCGCGCGGATCTGCCGGGCGATCTGCCCCGCGCCGGCGTAGCTGCCCGAGGGAAGCTTTTGCAGGGCCAGGAGCGCCTTGAGGGCATGCGTTCCCGTGCGGCTGATCATCCCCGTTCTCCCTCTATTCGGATAATCACATGCTATTAGACTATTATCTCGATCCAACGTTTCGTCAAGTCCCTTTCCCCGGCGAGCTCCACGACGGCTCTTCCCTGAGGCAACGCCGCCACTGTCTTGCGGCGCAGCCGCCCTTCTCCACGTGAAGGACGCCATGC
>Ga0187870_1003531_pt1 | contig 11908 bp, 8 predicted proteins | sample June2016WEW_13_1_3_FD_132974 | JGI IMG/M metagenome (GOLD analysis project Ga0187870, IMG submission 132974) | Peatland microbial communities from SPRUCE experiment site at the Marcell Experimental Forest, Minnesota, USA - June2016WEW_13_150 | ecosystem: Environmental > Terrestrial > Soil >... | reverse complement strand
CGGTAACGAACCACCATGTCGTACTCATCGCCCGCATGCCGATACACCCCGGCGTTCGTGCCCGCCAGCGCGGTGCGCATCACCAGGGCGATGTCCGAGGTGGCGAGGCCGTAGCTGGAGGCGGCGAGCCTGTTCACATGGACACTCACCTCGGTCTGCCCGGCGCGCATCGTGTTGTCCACGTCCGCTGTTCCCGGGACGCTCCGCACCACGTCCTCCACCCGGCGGGCGAGGTCGCGCAGGACGTCGCGGCTGGGGCCGGTCACGTTGATGATAAGGGGCTTGGCGCCTTCGATGGAGGTGCGCGAAATGATCCCCGGCTCCGTCACGGAGAAGAGCACCCCGGGCAGGCCCCGTCCCCATTGGCGGAGCTCCCGGGCGACCTGCGCCTGGCTCCTGCGGCGCTGGCTCTTGTCACGGAGCTTCACGATGATCTCCGAAGTCGATGCCGAGGTGACTCCTCCGATGGTGGCAAAGGAATCTTCCACCTCGGGGATCTTCAACAATTGCGCTTCCACGATCTTCACCTTCGCATCCGACTGGGGGTACCCGGCTCCCGCGCCGAGGTCGATGTCCACCACGAGCTTGCCCTGGTCCGCGGTAGGCATGAACTCCGTTTCGACCACCTTCAGGGGAACAAGTGCAATGCTCCCTGCCAGCAGCAGGATCACCGGGAGAATCACCGCGGCCCTGTGATCGAGGGACCACTGGAGAAATCGCCGGTACGTTCCCTTGATGCCTGTTTCGAAAAACATGCCGAAGCGGGCGACAGGCTTTTGCCCGTGTCCGGCCTCACCGGGAGCCGAGTCTGCCGGCGCCGGCACGGGCGTCCGGGCCCGCCCCGACCCGAGCATCCGCGAGGCCATCATGGGCGTGACCGTGAAGGAGACCAGCAGGGACAGGAGCGTGGCGCAGACCACGGTGAGACCGAACTCGCGGAAAAACTGCCCCACGATGTCGGTCATGAAGGCGATCGGCGCGAAGACCACCACGTCGCAGAGCGTGATCGCCACCGCGGCAAGCGCGATTTCCTTGCGCCCATTCACCGCCGCGGCACGAGGAAGCTCACCGAGAGAGATGTGCCTGTCGATATTTTCCAATATGACGATGGAATCGTCCACGAGGATGCCGATGCACAGCCCCAGCGCCATGAGGGACACGACGTTCAGCGTGAAATGCAGGGCCCACATCGCGAAAAAGGTTCCCACCAGGGACACGGGGATGGCGATGAGCACGATGAGAGAGGATCTCCAGCGGCGCAGGAAGAGGAAGAGCACGAGGGAAGTGGTGATGATGCTCTCCACGAGGTTCAGGCGGGTCTCGGCGAGGGACGAGTTGATGAACAGGGTCGCGTCGCTCGCCACGGTGACCGAGGTGCCGGGCGGCAGTGTCGGTGCCAGTGCCGCGAGCTCCGCCTTCACGGCGTTCGCCGTCGTCACCACGTTGGCGTCGCTCTGCTTGCGGACGAAGATCCCGATGGTGGGATGCGTATTCAGGCGCACGGCCGATTTCGGATCGGGGTAGTCCAGGGCGACCTGCGCGAGCTCCGCAAGGCGCACGCTTCCTCCGCTGGAGGTGGGGACCCTGAGGTTGCGCACGTCCTCCACGCCGGAGAACTCGCCCACCAGCCGCACCGAGAGATCGCGCGCCTTCTGCCGCATCTCCCCGGCGGGGATGTCGAGGTTCTGCGCCTTCACCGCGGCGAGCAGGATCCCCGGGCTCACCCCGTAATACTCCAGCGCGGTCCTGTCCACCGTGATCTGAAGCTCTTTCTTCTGCGACCCGACGACGCTCGCATTGCCCACGCCTGGGAGACTTTCCAGTTCATCGCGGATCCGATCTGCCTGGTTGGAAAGCTCCTCCGGCGTGCCGGATCCGGTTACCGAGAGGATGAGAATAGGCTGGCTGTTCAGGTCGAACTTCGCCATGACGGGCCTCGTGGCCTCCTTTGGCAGATTGTCCACGATGCCGTCCAAGGCCTTCTGCACATCGATCACCGCGGAGTTCATGTCCGTGGACATCGTGAACTGCAGGATCGTGTACCCGAAACCAGTGCCGGAGGTGGAGCGGATGGTCTCGATGCCGTTAATTCCCGAGACCGCATCTTCTATCGGCTTGATCACTTCCTTGTCGACTTCCTCCGCGCCGGCGCCGGCATAAGCGGAGTGGATCGTGATGACAGGGGTGTTCACGGCGGGGAAAAGGTCCGCGCCTAGGGTCGCGTACCCGACGATTCCGAGGCCCAGGATGAGGGCCACGCCCATGAGGATCGCGGTGGGACGCCGGACGGACAGCTCGGTGATGGTCATGGTGTTTCCCCGGTGAGGCGCGCGATGTCCGCAAGGGACTCTTCGAGGGTGAATTGGGCGAGGAGCCGATCCAGCTGAGCGGTGCCGAGGAGGATTTCCGCGCCTTGCAGATCCTCGCGGCTGGCCATCCCGTTGTCGACCGAGACCTGCGCATTCTTCAGGCGCTCCGCCGCGTACTCCTCCTGCGCTTTTTTCTCCCTGAGATCCGCTTCCGCCTTCACCGCCGCATCGACTGCCCTGCGGACCGCCAGGCGGGTGAGCTTCTCCGCCTGCAGCAGGTCCTGGCCGGCCATCTCCGCGTCCTTCTCCGCCTGGCCAATCCGAGCCGCGGATTGCATGCCGTCGAACACGCTCATCTTGACGCCGAGGGTGATGACCAGGTCCAGGTTCCAGGTGTCGTTGTTCCACTGCCAGCCCGAATAGGGGAGGTCCTCCTGGCCGGTCACGCCCAAACTGACGTCCAGCGAGACGTCCGGGCGGAGGATCGATCCGCCTTTTTCGATGGCGAGCTTCTTCAGCGCCTGTCCCTGTCTGTTGCGGGAGGCCGCAAGCTCGGTGGAGGCGTTCCGTGCCCGGATACGCAGCGCCTGCTCATCGAGCGGAGGCGCCGCGTCCGGGAGACAGCTCGCCAGCTCGATGCCCGACGTGTCCAGGCCGGTGAGCACGCCCAGGCTCTCCAGGGCGGTGGCCTTGCTCTGTCCCGCCTCGCTGCGGCGTGCCTCGATCTGCGCGCGGCGGGACTGCGCCTCCAGAACCGCCTCGCGTGTAAGGGTGCCCTGGTCCAGGGCGGTCTGCCTGTCAGCGACGATCTGCGCCGCGGAGTCCGCGATCCGGCGCAGCACCGTCTCTGATTGCCCGGCCAGCAGCGCGCTGAAGTAAGCCCGACGCACTTCGCGCTCGATGTCCCTGCGTTGAGACACCAGGTCCGTCCCCGCCGATTCCGCCTGCAGGGCCGCGGCATCGACTGAATTGCGGATCTTTCCCCACGTGTACAGCGGCTGGGAAAGAGAAGCGGCGATTGAGAAGTAGTCGTGCAGCTGGGCCCCGACCGTGATGTCCTGAAGGGGCACGCGAAATGGGATGAGGGGCGGGCCTCCCAGGCTGCCGGCCTTCACCGTGTAGCCGGTCGGCGGATTCACCAGGTAGGAGCCGGAGGCCTGGAAATCGACATGGGGCCATGCCTTGGCGCCCGCCTCGTTCACGGCGAGACGTGACTTCTGCATGGCGAGCTCCCGGATGCGGATTGCCTCGGAGGACGACTGCGCGAGCCGTGATGCCTCCTCGATCGTAAGAGCCGGCGCGGCCTGGGACATCGCAGGTGGCGCCGCCCCGCAAAGGGCGATGCAGGCAAGGGCGATGCACGCAGGGCCGTGCGCGCCGCAGAGACGCATCTCAGCCCCCCGCCACCATGCGGATGATCGTTTCCTTCAGCAGGTCGATCTCCCGGTCCACGTTCGCCGGCTCGGTGAGGGCCGCGGAGAAGAGCACGCCGATCACCGTCACCCGGATGAGGAATCGCTGCTGGGCAAAATCCGCGGTCAGGCGGGGGGCGCTTTCGGGCCGCTCGGCGAACAGGCGGTCCAGGAGCCGGCACAGCTCGAGGAGACTCTGCTGGAGGATCCTCATCTGGGTGGACTCGAAGAGCATCCCCCGGAGGAGGGGAAGGGATTGCTTGAGGTTGCGAAAGCCGATCTCGATCACCTGCCGCACCCGGGCGTCGGCCGGCTCCTGCGATGCGGCGATTTCCCTGATCTGCTGGAGGAATCGGTTCCACCCCTCCTGGGCGGTGGCGCGGAAGAGGTCACGCTTGTCGCTGAAGTAGGTGTAGATGGTCCCCGAGGAGATCCCCGCCCTCTCGGCGATATCCTTGATGACGGTCGCTTCGTAGCCCACGTCGCCGAACACGGCAAAGGCGGCCTCGATGATCTGTGCGGGCTTTTCCTTGTCTCTGGTTCTTGCCATGATGCCTTCCTGTTTCGCTCTTTGATAATGACTGAAGGTTCAATTAATATACCCCCACGAAGGGGATCGCTGCAAGACCTGGCGTTCCCGATGGACCCGGTGTACGGCGGCCTCCTCAACGCAGGGCATTCGGAAGTGAGAAGCGTTTCGACCGATCGAAAAAGAGAATTGCTTTCAGGCGCCGGAGGTTTCCGGTATACTGCGACTTCTGATGAAGAACGCGGGATTCCTCTGCTGCTACCTGGTGTTCGTGACCTCGGCGAACATCCTCCTCAAGCTCTCCGCGGACGCGCACGACACATGGCTCTTCCTCACCACGCTGACTGCCGGCAACCTCGCGGGTTTCGTCGGGGTGCTCGCCTACACCGGCCTCCTGCGCACCCTGCCGCTGCACGTCGCTTTCCCGCTCAGCCGCGGACTGGTCGTGATCAGCGTGCAGCTGGTCGCGGCGCTGATCGTTTTTCATGAATCTTTCCGATTCACCGAGGCTGCGGGTGCGGCGCTGGTCACGGCAGGGATCATCCTCGTCGGAGTTTCGGCGCCGAAGCATCGGGAGCCGACGAAGAATGATGCGGGGCACGGGGAGTCGGCCGCATGAGGACCTTTCTCCTGCTCATCGCCGACGTGACGGCAAACACGGGCGCCAATATCTGCCTGAAGCGATCCGCCGAAAACCGCACCCTGAAGCTGTTCATCACCTGGCAGGTGGCGGGAAACCTCGCGGCTTTCCTCGGAGTGCTTGCCTATACCGCCTTGCTGCGCGGGATGTCCCTGCACCTGGCCTACCCTCTCACCGAGGGGCTCACGGCCATCGGCGTGCAGCTCATCGGCTGCATGATCGTGTTCAAGGAACGAATTCCGCCGCTGGCCCTGGCAGGGACGGGATTGATCCTCTCCGGTATGGTGCTCTTCAGTTTTTGAAAGAAAGGGAGTGACGCATGGCCGACACCAGACGATTCATCGAAGAGCTGCATCGCGCCTGGAGGGATGAGAAAGGGGCTGCACTCACGTACGCGGCGGCGGCGGCGAAGGAAACGGACGCGCGCCGTCGCGACATATTCCTGAGGATGGCCGCGGAGGAGGAGAAGCACGCGGAACGCTGGGAGGCGCGGCTGCGCGAGCTGGGCGAAGCCCCCGGCGAGTATTCCGAAACCGAGACCGAGGTGCGGAAACGCCAGGGCCTGGTGGCAAAGGATCCAGTGACCATCGCCTCCACCATGGCCGCGGCAGAAGGAAGCGCGGACGGCGCCTACGAGGTGCTCGCGTCCCTGGCGCCGACGGACGGGGACCGCCAGGCATTCGCCGATGCGGGCCGGGCGGAGCGGGCGCACGACCGCGTGCTGAAGGACATGGCCTCGCTCAGCGAGGCTCCCCGCAGCGCCCTTGACCGGATCCTCGGCCGGGAGCGTCACGTCAGGGGTGGTGGATGGATCGGCCAGGCCGTCTACGGCCTGAACGACGGCCTCGGCGCGGCCTTCGGGGTGGTGAGCGGCGTTGCCGGGGCCACGCACGTGAACAGCTCCTTCGTCCTGCTGAGCGGCTTCGCTTCCATGGTAGCCTCCGCCCTGTCGATGGGGAGCGGCGCCTATCTTGCCGTGAAATCCGAGAGGGAAATGCACGAGGCGGAGCTCGGCCGGGAACGCAAGGAAATCAAGGACCATCCCGAGGAAGAGCAGGAGGAGCTCTCCCTGTTCTACCAGCTGAAGGGTTTCAGCGAGGCAGAGGCGAACGCCATGGCGGCGCGGATGGCCGAAAACCCCGAGGAGATGCTGCGCACCCTCGCCCACGAGGAGCTGGGGCTCTCCGAGCAGGCCTTCGCGAATCCCTGGCGCTCGGCGGCGAGCGCAACGGTGGCCACCGCGGTGGGAGCCGCGGTCCCCGTGCTCCCCTACCTGTTCATCGGGGGGATCGCGGCGCTCGTGACCTCCTTCGTCATCAGCACCCTCGCCCACTTCGCGGTGGGTGCGGCCAAGGTGGTCGTGACGGGCCGTTCGTGGTGGAAGAGCGGGATGGAGATGATGGTGATCGGGCTCGCCGAGGCGGCGGTCACCTACGGCATCGGGATCCTCGTCTCGCCCCTGCTGGGGCATTGAAACGGGAGACCGGAATCCTTGACCGAGCTGGCGATCCGTGCCAGAGAAAGACAGAGGTGAGACATGGCGGTCAGGCACAGCCTGGGAGAAAAGGTTCGCTCGATCCGCGAATCTCGCAGCATGACGGGTGAGCAGCTTGCCGAACGCGCCGACCTGGCACCCGAGCTCGTGGCGCAGATCGAATCCGGCTCCCTCATCCCCTCTCTCAGTCCCCTGATCCGGATCGCCCGGGCGCTGGGCGTGCGCCTGGGCACTTTCCTCGACGACGAGGAGCACGTGGGTCCTGTTGTCTCCCGCGTCGGGGAGCACGAACGGGTGGTCCGCTTTTCCGGCAGGGAGCGCTCCTCCCGCAGCGACCTCGATTTCTTCTCCCTGGCGGCGAACAAGGCGGGGCGGCACATGGAGCCCTTCCTCATCGATATCCATCCCCTCTCCGCCCAGGCAGCGCGGGCGGCGGCTCACGAGGGGGAGGAGTTCATCTACGTGCTCTCGGGCGAGGTGGAGGTCACCTACGGCAAGGATCTCTACCGCATGAAGGCCGGGGACAGCATCTACTACGACAGCATCGTGCCGCACCACGTGCACAGCGCCGGTGACCAGGAGGCGCGCGTGGTGGCGGTGGTATACGCGCCATGATGACGTGCGCGATTTCTGCCGGGGGAAGATCTCCCGGTTCAAGATCCCGAAGTACGTGTTCTTCGTGGAATCCTCTCCCATGACGGCAAGCGGCAAGATCCAGAAGTTCAAGCTGTGCGAAAACGCTCCTGTGATCCTCAGGGAGCGGGGCGTAGAGTTCGTGTAGTCGGCTTCAGAACTTCAGCACGTTCAGGAGAGCGGTGGTCATCCACGGCACGTACGTGATGATCAGCACCGAGGCGAGCATCACGAGCTGGAACGGGATCACGTCCCGGTAGATCCTCACGATCGGCTTTTCGAACCTGTAGGAGGCGAGGAACAGGTTCAGACCGAGGGGAGGAGTGAGGTACCCGAGCTCCAGGTTGGCCAGGAAGATGATGCCCAGGTGGACGGGATTGATTCCGTACGCCACGCCCAGCGGCGCGATCAGCGGCACCACGATCGTGATCGCGGAAAAGATATCGATGAAGAATCCCTTGATGATCAGGATCAGGTTCAGCAGGAGCAGGAACACGTAGGGTGAGACCACGTGCGCCCGAAGCCAGAGCGCGAGCTGCGTGGGGATCTGCGCATCCACGATGTAGTAGGAAAAGCCGCTCGCGGTGGCCAGGATCACGAGGATTCCGCCGAGAATCACCACGCTCTTCAGAAAGACACCGGGGAGCTGTCGCAGCTTCAGGTCTCTGTGGACCACGACCTCCAGCACGATCGCGTAGATGACCGCCACGGCGCCGGTTTCCACCAGGGTCGTGATCCCTTTGAGGAAGAGCACGAGGATGAGAATAGGCAGGAGGATTTCGCCCAGCGCCTTCCACAGCGCGGGAAGCGCCTCGCGCGGATCGAAGGCGGTGCGCGGAACCCGGTCCCTGCGCGCCCTCCACACCCCGATCGCCGCGATGCTCAGGATCATGAACGCACCGGGGAGAATGCCACCGACGAACATGTGCTTGATGTTCGTCATGGAGACCACCCCGTAGAGGATCACCGGCAGGCTCGGGGGAAACAGAAGCCCGATGCTTCCGGAGGCGGTGAGCAGGCCCCTGCCGAAGCTTTCATCGTACCCGCTGTCCTTGAGGATGAACAGGAGCAGGGCCCCTACCGCGATGATCGTGACCCCCGATGCGCCGGTGAAGGTCGTGAGGAAGGCGCAGATGAGGATGCTCATGAAGGCAAGTCCGCCCGGGAGCCACCCGAAGAGGGTGCGGAACAGGCGCACCAGCCGCTCGCCCGACTTGCTCTCCGAAATGATGTAGCCGGCGAGCGTGAACAGAGGAATCGACGGGATCACGTCTCCCGTGAGCATCGTGTACGCCTGGTTGGCGGCCGACTCGAGGGCTCCTCCCGAGTGGAGGAAGAAAAGCAGTGCCAGCCCGCCTACGAGGACGAAGATCGGTCCGCCGAGAAAGACGCTCACGACGAGCAGGAGGACCAGGGGCAGGTGGACGGCGGACAACATCGGGGCGAGCACCCGGGAGACCGCTGGCCCGACCATGCCCGCCCACGCGGCCAGGGAGGAGGAGGGCACGAGAGCGCCCAGGGCGCCTACGAGCGGCTCCCACCCAATGGCCAGGCCGGCGAGCACACCCGCGGCCGCGAACCACCTCCGGCCCCTCCCTCGGGCCGGAGTGAGGATGAAACGAATGGCGATGACGGCAAATCCGATCGGCATGACCAGAGCGGCAGCCTGGACTGGAACCACACCCACGGTGTCGGTGGGATCGAAGCCGGAGAGGACGAACGACAGCGAAGCGGCGGCGAGGGCCGTGCACACGGCAACCGCGACGAAGGAGGTGCCGGTTGCCACGACGCGTCTCATCGATTCCGGCATCCGCTCGACACCGACGCTCATCGAGAGGTGGCTTTTCTCCCGGGTGGTGATCATGGCGGCGGCGAAGGTGATCCACAGCACGAGGTGGCGCACGTAGTCCGTCGACGCGCGCAGGGCTGATACCCCGAGCAGCCGTGCGACGATGTCCGCCGCCAGGATCAGTGTCGCCAGGAGCAGAAGCACGGGAGAGAACGCGTTCTCAATTGAATGCAGGACTTTCAGCAGACGCCCGCGCGCCATGGAGTCACGGTATCCGGCCCTGCAGCATTCTTCAAGCGGGCAGGACGCGAAGCCGGTACCCGACGCCGGGCTCGGTGATGATGAGCTCGGGCATCTGGGGATTCGCCTCGATCTTTTTTCGCAGGCCTGTGATGTAGACCCGCAGGTAGTTTGTCTCCTCGTCCGCGTTCGGGCCCCAGACCTCGCGCAGGATCTGACCATGGGTGAGAATGCGGCCCGCGTGCTGCACGAACAGGCGCAGCAGGCCGTACTCCGTCGGCGTGAGCTTCACGGGTTCGCCGGCCGCCTTCACGGTCCTGTCCAGCAGGTCCACTGAAAGACGGCCCGAGACGAAGGTGTCCTGCGCCTCCTGAGGAGCGCGATGACGGATGGCCACCCGCATGCGGGCGATCAGCTCTCCCGTGTTGAAAGGTTTGACCACGTAGTCGTCGGCCCCGGTGTCCAGCAGGCGCACGATCTCTTCCTCGGCGTTGCGAACCGAGAGGATGATCACGGGGACCGAGGACCACGTGCGCAGCTCGCGGAGCGCCTCCGCGCCGTCCCGGTCCGGAAGCCCGAGGTCAAGGAGCACGATGTCGGGCTTCTTGCCCAGCACCATCCGGAGTCCCTCCTCCGCCGTGGCCGCATCATGCACGACAAAACCCTGTGTCTCGAGGCTCACGCGGAGGAGGCGGCGGATCTGCACCTCGTCGTCGATCACGAGCGCCACGGAGGTCATGATGCCGGCATCCCCTCTTCGACCGCGATGCTCTCCGGCAGGGTGATGTTCACAGAGAGCCCGCCCTTGCGGTTGATGAACGCCGCAATGGTCCCGCCGTGCGCCTCGACAATCCCCTTGCAGATCGGAAGGCCGAGCCCCACTCCTCCCGTTGCGGCTTTCTTGCCTCGGAAGAACGTCTCGAACAGGTGCGGCAGCTCCTCGGGGTCGACGCCGGGGCCCTTGTCCGCCACGGTGATGCTGATCCCGTCGCCGGCTTTCTCCACGCTGAGCTGGACAGCGGTTCCCAGGGGAGTGTGAGCGGCGACGTTGCCCAGGAGATTCGCCAGGACCTGCACCATGAGGATGAAGTCCAGGGAGACAAGGGGAATGTCGTCCTCGATGCTGATGGTGAGGGGATGGTCGCTGGACATGCGGCGTGCCGAATCGGCAACCACCGACGCGAGGTCCATCATGTCCGTGGGAGACCGTTTGAGGCGCAGCATGCCCGACTCCAGCCTGCTCATGCTGAGGAGGTTTTCCACGATGGCGTTCAGCCTGTCCACCGCGGTAAGCGTTTCGGAGAGGAGCGTGGCACGCGCCTCCGGGTCACTGCCGGTGACGGAGTCCATGAGCGCCGTGATCGATCCCTTGATCGTGGTGAGCGGCGTGCGCAGCTCGTGGGACACGGTGTTCAGCAGGACGCGGCCGAGCCGCTCCGACTCCCGGGCCATCATGTTTCTGCGGTTCTCCTCTGAAAGCTGCTCCCTTTCGATGGAAAGGGAGAGCGTCCGGCCGAGCATCTGGAGGGAACCCTCCTGGTCGGGCAGCCACGCCGTGTCTTTCTGGAGCCGGACCCCCAGCACACCGACGGCCGCGCTGGACGTGAGGAGCGGAATGTAATGGTAGCGCGCCATGTGGAGGGTGTCGGTGTACTTCCCGCAGGGGGTACGGCTGTCGAAGCACCAGCGTGCCACCCCCTGCTCTTTTTCGTCCACTTCGATGCCGCCGAGGCTGTGCGGAACCCGCTGCAACCCTCCTCCCGTTTCGGGAAGGAACGCGATCACCTCGACTTCGAGGTAGCGCGAGACGTATTCCAGGCCCGCGGCCACGATTCCTTCGAGAGACGTCTGCCGGGCGAGGGACTGCGAAAAGTCCAGCAGGAGGCCCATTCGGCGCGCCCGCACGCCCAGCATCCGCTGGTTCAGCCTGAGCCGCGACATGAGGAAGGCCAGCGAGGCCGCCACCAGGAAATAAAGGAAGAACATCAACACGTCTTCCAGCTTCGTGATGAGGAACGTGAACCGGGGAGGTAGGAAGAAGTAGTCCCAGAGAAGGGCGCTCATCCCCGCGGCGATCAGGACCGCGAACCGGTCGGTGAAGAAGGCGAGGGCGATCACCGCCATGAGGTAGAGGATGGAGGCGGAGCGGTATCCGATGAGGGGGAGGGCGAGAAGGTTCACGCCGGTCACCGCGGCGATCACGAGGATTATCTTGGCGATCGAGGCCCGTTCCGCCCGCAGGTAGGAGGTGAGCCGCACCCGGGGCCGGGTGAGCAACGCGCCTTTCTCCTGGACTACGGCGACGTCGATGTCGCCGCTCATCTTCATGATCCGTTCGGCGATCGTCCGCCGGCGCAGGAAAGGCGCCCGGCCGACCATGCCGGATTTCCCCACGACGATCTCCGTGATCGAGTTGCTCCGGGCATATCGGATGACCGCGAGGGGCACGTTGTCGGACGGAAGGGTCACCATCGCCGCCCCGAGCTGTCGGGCGAGGTTCATGTTCTTTCGAAGCGATTCCTGGGGTGCTTCTCCTATCGCTGAGCCGGTGTCCACATACAGGGCCGTCCACTCCGCCTTGAGGTTGAAGGCCCTCTGCCGGGTCCATCGGATGAGGTGGGCGGAGTTCGGGCTCGGGCTGATGGCCACCAGGAGGCGCTCGCCCGTGGTGCCGCCGCCCTGGCGCGGGCCTTCCTGGAGCATGTCGCTGAGCTGGTGGTTGACCAGCAGTGCCGTATATCGCAGCGCCATCTCCCGCAGGGCCGCGAGGGTGCTCTTCTTGAAAAAGTTCTCCGCCGCCGCCTCCGCCCTCTCACCGAGGTACACCTTGCCCTCGGAGAGTCGTTTCAGAAGCTCCTCCG
>Ga0187870_1003524_pt1 | contig 11924 bp, 8 predicted proteins | sample June2016WEW_13_1_3_FD_132974 | JGI IMG/M metagenome (GOLD analysis project Ga0187870, IMG submission 132974) | Peatland microbial communities from SPRUCE experiment site at the Marcell Experimental Forest, Minnesota, USA - June2016WEW_13_150 | ecosystem: Environmental > Terrestrial > Soil >... | reverse complement strand
TATCCGTGTTAAACACTTATGTTCCTCAAGGCCGCGATCTGGAAAGTGAACACTTCGCATACAAGCTTAAATGGTTCAGACGGCTCACGGCGCTTCTTAAAAAATCTTATTCATCCGCAAAGCCCTTGATCTGGTGTGGAGACCTCAACGTAGCGCCGGAAGCCATGGACGTACATGATCCCAAGAGGCTCGTGGGCCATGTCTGTTTTGCACCGGAGGTGCGGGAGGCTTTTAGTCTCGTGAAGTCATGGGGCTTTCTTGATCTCTTCAGAAAATTCCACCCCGGTGAAGGGAGTCATTATACGTTCTTCGATTACCGGGTGCCGAAATCCGTCGAGCGGGGCCTGGGCTGGCGGGTAGACCACATCTTGGCAACTCCGCCCCTGGCTGGAAAATCAACGGACTGCAGAATTGACATGAAGGCGAGACTTGCGGAAAAACCATCGGATCATACGATTGTTGTCGCTGAATTCAAGTTATGAAGAAGGAGAAAAGATACATGGACGAACATGCCGACATCTTGAAGACAAACGAAGAAATCGCAAAAAAGATAAACAAAATCGAAAAACTCCTCCCTTCCTTCCTCAACGCCAAAGACCTCTTTGAAAAGCTTCTCATACAGATTGAAGAAGAATTCAGCATCCCATTCGTGTGGATCTCGGTTGCCACGGAAACCGACCTTGCAAGCTTGATCCATTTACTGAGAGCATCGCATATTATCAAGGAACGTCTCAATATAATAGACCGTGTTACGTTCTTGAATGTCATCGGAGAAAGCACAAAACCGATACTCGTCAACAATGATCTCAAGCCTTTTTATAAGCTTCTCCCGCGCAAGAAGAAATTCTTCATCAAGTCTGTCGCCATTGCTCCCATAATCGTCAACAACGAGATTATCGGCAGCATAAACCTGGGAGACCATTCCAATCTGCGCTACCAGCCGGGCATGGATACGGGACTGCTTGAAAAACTGGTCTCCAATGTATCTGATTGCCTGTCAAACTTCATGACCTGCGAAAAGGAAGCTTCAAAGCAGTAGAGGGATGGCGGGAAGCCAAGCCGGTTCAAGGCGGAAGTCAGGACCAATATAATTTTATCAATCCCTGCATTCTCACGCTGTGCTGCGGCTTCTTACGGGAGCATCTGCATTCAAGTCATTTAATACCAGAGAAACGCGCTCATTCACCAGTTCCTCTATTTCCTCAGCGTCCTCCATAGACAATGCGACCGCCAAGACATCTCTCGCATCTGCAAACCTCACGCGTCTTATGAGATGCTTGATAATCGGCACTGAGGGCGCATTCATGCTTAGCTGATTGATGCCCATCGCCAGGTAAAGGTAAGCACATTTCGGATTTGACGCCGCTTCCCCGCAAATGACCATCGGCTTATCATTTTTCCTGCAGACGGAAGCAATATCCCGGATGATGGAAATCACGGCCGGATGGAGAGGGTTATATATGGGCGCAACTTTTTGATTATTTCTGTCCACGGCAAGAACAAACTGGATGAGATCGTTGGTACCGACGCTGACGAAATCCACATATTTGAGCAGTTTTTCCAGAATAACTGCGGCTGCCGGCACTTCAAGGAGGAGACCCACTTTGATTCTGTCATCAAAGTGTATTCCTTTTTCCCGCAAGTCTGACTTTTCTTCGTCTATGATTGAGAGAGCATCCTTTATTTCTTTCACTGAAGAGATCATGGGAAAAAGGATTTTTAAATGACCAAATGCGGATGCCCGCAAAATGGCGCGTATCTGTTCTTTGAAAACATCCCTGAGCTCAAGGGACACCCGGATAGACCTCCAACCCAAGAAGGGGTTATCCTCTCTTGGGTAGTCCAGATAGGACAGGAATTTATCGCCCCCCACATCGAGGGTGCGCATAGTAACATCTTTCCCCTTGGCTGCTGTAAGCACGCGCCGGTAAAGGTCCACCTGTTCATTTTCCGAGGGAAAGCGCTCCCTCACAAGAAAGGGAAACTCAGTTCTGTAAAGACCGATATGGTCTGCACCGTATTTTTCCACAAGTTCAAAGTCGGAAAGAAGACTGATGTTAGCGCCGAGCCTGACTTCAAAACCATCCGGCGTCTGCGCCTTCGCCGTCCTTATCGCTTCAAGCCTTCCATACTGCCTTGCCTTTTCATCTTCGAGCCGCTGATATTCCCGTACGATAAGTTCCGACGGCTCGTGATAGATGACGCCCGACATGCCATCGATAATCAATAAGTCATTCTCCTGTATTTCCCTGAGGAGCGCCCTGGAAACAATGACCATCGGCATCTCGAAGGACCTTGCCAAAATTGACACGTGGGATGCCGCACCGCCCTTGGACACGATGATGCCTTTTAGATTCTCCTGCCTGAGATTGATTAATTCACCGGGAGATATGCTTGATGCAATGACGATTGTCTTTTCTGCAAATCTCTTGGGGTCCTCGTCTTCGAAGCCAAGAAGATTTCGCAATATCCTTTTCCCCACGTTTTCAATATCAAACCCTCTCTCGCGGAGGTAGGGATCCTCCATCCTGGAAAATTGCCTCACGTAGTCCAAGATCACTTCCTTCAGTGCACACTCGGCTGCATTCTTCTGCCTAATTTGGGCTATGATTTTGTTTTTCAGACCGAGGTCGTGGAGATACTTGAGATATGTGCGCAAGATGTCTTCATCCCCAGGGGAAACATCGGATCTTACATCGCTGCACAAACGCTCAACCTGCACTTCTGAACGTTTGAGGGCATTTTCAAACCTGCTGATTTCATGATCCACATCATCGGCTTCACGATAATATACATCAGAGAATACTATTGACTCCCGGAGGTAGTGTGCATGTCCGTCTCCGACTCCGGCGGATACAGGTACACCCCTTATTATATCCTTTTTGGCAGCGCTCTTTACCATTCCCTGCTCCGGGCCTGAAACCACATTCGCTGCCTTGTCTGCTTGCCCAGTCTTCTCTTTAATATCCCTCAAGAGATTGGCATACGCCGCCACCCCCGCTATCTGGGATGCGACCGTGGAAAATATGACAGTATCGGATTCGTCTATGGCTTCCTCATCCGCAGTTTGAATAACTAGGACTCCCAGTGCCTCGCCGTGGTAGATAAGGGGAAGGCCGAGGAAACTGTGATACCTCTCTTCGCCGCTACCTTCGAAATATTTATATCTGGGATGGCGGGCAGGATCTTGCACGAAAAGAGGTCTCATCCGATTGAGAACAAGTCCCGTAAGGCCTTCATCGAGGCCCATGTATATCTTGCCAACCATATCCTCGCTCAAACCGACCGTTGCCGCCAAAGACAGGCGATTCTTAGCTGCGTCAAATATATAGATGGAACAGACATCGACACCGAATTTATCGGCGATAAGCCTAACGATTGCGCGAAGCGTGTCCGCCGGGCCGCTTGAACCGCTGATGATCCTGCCTACATCTTCGATGATGGATATATCTCTTTGCTCAAATGCACGTCCTGCCATTCTTCCGGCATCCCCAAATGGGTTTTAAACCCCTTCATTCTTTACAGCGCAAACTACCATGAATTCCTGTATCTAACAATCACTTTCGAATTGGAAGCTAAGCATACTAGTTCATAGATGCGGTTACGTATTTTATGCCCCAGTTCGGACATTTCCATTTACTATTGTCATTTCCCACGTAGCGAGAAATCTTGGTATGGCGTAGAATTAAAAGATATCTCTCTTAGATCGATATGACACCTTAATAATAAAATGATACACTAAGTGCCTGGAAGGCGGGGCTTGCCGAGTGTCTTCTGGGCCAGTGAAGCAGTCCTTTACCATACGGTCTATTCATGGTACAAACAAGGCAGAGTCCTAAATGGAGAAAGCGACTGATCTCTATGCGGCATCGTCACCCGAAACGGTTCGACAAAAAAAATAAGTTTTGCAAAAAAAACAAACCTCGTGAACATGTAAGATTACAGGCGGATGCCGAGCCGGCTCTGAAAGTCATATTTGCAAAAATCGGAAGACCCGTCTCCACTCCGTTTGCGCCGGACCTCTTTCAGCTCCGCGCACTAGAAGCAGTGAGGAGGACCGACTGTCTCGTAATCGCGCCGACCGGCTCCGGGAAGACTTGGGTCGCCGAACAGGCGATTATGTCTGTCTTCAGCGGCGGCGGAAGATGCTGGTATGCTTCTCCCCTGAAGGCGCTGACCAATGCCAAATGGGTGGAATTCGGACTTCAGTTCGAGAGCCAAAACGTCGGCATCCTGACGGGTGATACCAAAGAAAACACTGCCGCCCCGATAATGGTCGGGACTACCGAAATCTTGAGAAACCAGCTCTATGATGTGATGCATAGTGGGGAAGACTTGAATTGTGATCTCGTCATTCTCGACGAGGCCCACTTCCTCGGAGATGCAGACCGGGGTGTTGTTTGGGAGGAGATTATGATTTACCTCCCTGCTAGGATAAACCTTCTTCTCCTCTCCGCTACTATAGGCAACGGCGACGAGATTGCCCAATGGCTCTCCACGATAAGGGGGAAGGAATGCGTTGTCATCAGGGAAGAGAAAAGACCAGTCCCTCTCTATCCGCTTTTTTTCCACCCTTCCGGGCGCATCATGCCCTACCTGGAAAAAAAAAGACTCTACGGCAAGGTCAACGATTTTTTCAAAGATAAGCAAAGAAGAATGCCGCATCGGGGGCAATCTCCCCCATTCGGCGAGATCATCAGGATACTCGGAAAATACCAGCTCCTGCCGGCCATCTTCTTTCTTAAGTCCAGATCTGAGTGCGATGCAGCCCTGAAAGCCTGCGGGAGGCTCCCGGACAATGACAGAGATGATTCTTTCGACTATACCCTGGGAGAAACTATCTCCCGTTTCCCCTATCTGGCAAATCATAAGCAGCTCCACTATCTTGCGTCCGCAAGGGTTGCTTCCCATCATGCAGGACAACTCCCCTCCTGGAAATTCCTTGTAGAGACGATGATGAAAAGCGGGAACCTCCAGGCTATCTTCGCCACCTCCACTGTAGCGGCTGGTGTTAATTTCCCAGCAAGGACCATCGTACTTTTCAATTCAGATCTTTTCAACGGCCGTGACTTCAACCCTTTGAAGGGCACCGAATTCCACCAGATGACGGGAAGGGCCGGAAGACGGGGCGTGGACAAGATCGGCTTCCTGCTTGTCGTTCCCGGAAGATTCATGGATCTGGAGCACATCAGGCGACTTCTCTTCAAGAGGCCGGAAGATATCTTGAGCCAGATAAAGAATGATTTTTCCATGGTCTTGAATCTCCTTCTCTCCCAAACCCCGGAAGATATAAGGAAGATCTTTGAAAATTCCCTGGCCATGTATCAGCACGCGCGCATGAAGAAAGGGACAAGCCCGCAGGACCACAGCTCAGGCCTGTGGGAAGACTTCCAGAGGCATTTAAACTTTCTCAAGGCGGAAAGATTCGTTGATGAGAATGACAGGCTCACGGAAAACGGCGTCTGGGCATCCAAGCTGAGGCTGGATCAACCCATCCTGATTGCTGAATCTCTGAAGCGAAATATATTACCGAAGGATGATGAGCATCTCCTCGCGGCGGCGCTCGCTCCGTTTGTTTACGACGGTGACGATAATATAAGAATGACGGGTAAGACAATGCCACGTAAACTTTCACGGTGTTACAGCCGGATAGTTACAACGTTGCAGCCGCTCGCAGAGCGCATGAAGGCCGCGGGGTTTCGAGTATCCCCGCTCTATCTATGGACATCTTCAATCATATACGATTGGGCAAGAGGCGTTGACTGGGACGAAGTTATCGAAACTGCCGGGATCTCTGATGGAGACATGGCAATGCTTGTCCTCCGGACAGCGGACAACTTATGGCAGCTCAGGAATCTGAGAGAGACGCATCCGCAAGTGGCGGCGCTTGCAGCCAAGGCGAGAGAATCAATTCTTAGGGAACCGGTTATCTTTGAATAAGGGCGGTTATTCTTACAATATTCGATACACGATTATTTGTTGCTTGACTTTTTCGTCAACAATAGGATAAGAGGCACGCTTCTTAAGCAATTTCTTCTGCACCGCACGTCCCCATCGTCTAGAGGCCTAGGACACCGGCCTTTCACGCCGGTAACCCGGGTTCGAATCCCGGTGGGGACGCCAAAAATGTTACTTCATTTTAAGTAGTTACAAATTATCGAATCACTCTTGATTTGCCGCTTCAGGAGTTGACGGCTCCTGAGACGGCTTTTTCTTTTTGTGAAAGATTTTCTCCCTCATTTTTCTCCCGTGGTTTGAAAATCAAAACCCTGCCTTTTTGTTGCGATAAAGCTTCCAATGCTGAACGTGCGCCTTCAAGTCCCAATGACTTGATGTATTTTGCCGTGGTAGTTGCACTCTCGTGTCTCAAGACAGACTGAATAGCTGCAACCATATAACCCAGTTTGTACAGGGTTGATGCAGTCAGGTGACGGATTGAGTGAAAGCCAAAAGGCTTTACTTTAGCCCGTTCACATAAATTGACCATAAAATGTTGCCTGTACTTAAAAGGCTTGCCATAGCTTTCCATGCAGAAGTTTTTCTTTTCAAGGCATAGAAAAACGTGTTCAGCATCTTTAATCGGTCTGGTTTTTTGCCACCACAGAAGCGCTTTTTTTAACATTTTTGTCATTGGCAACCAATCAAATTCGAGGTCACCGCCATGCCGTTTCCTTGTCCATAATCGAACTTGGTCGGCATTGAAGTCGACATCTTCCCATGTCAGTCTGAAAATCTCACTTCTCCTTGCTGCCAGATGAAGAAAAGCTAGAAGCATGACTCTATCCTGACCGCTTGCCAACTTATATACCTTCCAAAAATCTTCTTCCGGGGGCATATACCGGGGGCTTCTGACCTCAGGCATTTTTTTTACTTGGCAAGGGTTATTGGGTCCGGGTAGTTTAGGGTTCATGTATTCCATGCCCCAGTTCCACGCAGCGACCAAATTCTTCCTATCCTTGTTTGCCGCATAACCAGACCGATCCAATTTCTGCTTAGTGATATAGGCCTGGATATGGCCAAGCGTCAGTTCAGAAACAGGGAGATTTGGGTCTAACTCTTTAAGGAGCCTTTTGAACATGACCCGCTTCTCATCGTAGGTTACATAGGCAAACTGGGCATTGGCATAATTTAGATAAGCCTGAGACCAGTCAAACAAGGATACCGTGTTTATCTTCTCTGGCCATATCTCTTCTGGATTTGATCGCGCCTTGCTTTCCCATGTTACCGCTTCCTTCTTGCTCGGGAATATCTTCTCCTTCCGCTTCTCGTTGATTCTCACTTGGGCCACCCATTTTTGACCTTTTTTGTATGGCATTGATAACCTCCTTTTCAAAGAACAGTATACAGCGTCCCAAGCGTACTCCACCTAAGGACGTATAATACGCTCTGACCGTTTTTACGTCAAGCCCAAGATAACGAGCGACATCTTCTGGACGTAATGCCCGGCCAAGCTGATCCTCCATCATGGGATTGTGAAGCCCTTGCGCCTTCTGTATTTCTTTATCTATTCGGTTTTTATTGGCCATATAATTACAAGCCCAATCCGTGACGATTTATTAACGTCTCCATCTCATTATAAGTCTTAAACCACAGAACACAAAAATCAGTAAAACACAGAGCCTGGCGAGATCATAGGTCTGAGAATTATGGTTCCCGCTGTGGCATCCGCTAAAGACGCCGCCAAATGCACCAGCAAATGATGATACAACCGTAGAAACATTATGAACAATGGCGGGTAGATAAATCAGCGCAAAAATTAATATGATTGCGATGAATATATTGCGCCAGTTAAGCTTGCATATTAATCTTCCTACTTCTGTGTGAATTCGAAGATGGTTTTAAATTCAAGCCGGTCAATGGGAACGGAACTTTCTCGGACTAGGAGGGTGTTATTTGCAGATAATATTTGCCTTTCCTTGAATATATATTACTTCTCAAATGGCGGGATTTGTAAAAATTTTAGATATATTACTTCCATGCTTGGCAATTCTCAACAGGCAGTTAAGGATTATAAAACTGCTGCCAGGTTAGGGAATGAAATGGCACAAGATTATTTAAGATCTCAGGGGATCCATTGGTAATATGTAATAGCGAGGCTTAATTTGACAATGCTTGTAAAGTCAAATATTGGTCAGGACCATCAAAAGCCGTCTTTCGGTTAGGCTCCCTACCTGGTTGTCAGCCAGGGGACTCTGTTTCTTCCTCTAAGTGAGTGTCCGATAGTTTTCAAGGCAATGCTCTATTTCAACCAGTATTCATAACTTCTCTTTTCTTATGAATTGAAGTAGAATCGCACGAAGGTTCGGGAAAAACCCAACCAAGTATATTAACTGTTATGGCAAAAATCATGAGATATGACGAACTCGAGATCAAAAGACTGTATAAAGAAAACTTGTCTGCTGCTGAACAGTTGCTTGCTTCCTTGCCTGTTGCAGAAGGAAGGAAACCGACTACTAAAGGATTAAATGGATGGGTTTACGAGCAGACGATTTGCCATTGCTTATTACAAGAGCTGAAAGTATTGGGAATAGTCCCTTCTAAAGAGGATATAAAGGAGCAAGTAACCCTCTATGGAAGGGCCAAGATTGACTTACTGATAGGTAGAGTCGCCATCGAAATAAAGGCAGGTGGTTCTTTCGGCGATGATGCTAAGAAATACAGTGCGTATCGAACCAAAGTAGAACAAAAGGAATGGGTATATTGCTATTTAACGGGCGGCGAGACTTACCCTCCCTATCGCTTGGCAACCGAAAAAGCATTTGGAAAAGAACGAGCCTTCTTCATGGACACACCAGGAGATTGGGAAAGATTTGTAAAGGAAATCCTGAAAAATTACAAAGGAAAGTCATAACCAATAAAACAGCCGATCGCGCTTATGTCAGAACGAAAACTACAACATTGGGAACAGGAGTTCCGAAGAGACGCCAAAACTGACGATTTGGCGATCTTTCGAGATCATATGCGTAGGCTCGACCTGCGGGGCAAACCCGACTTGATGCTTGAAGGCACAATAGGAGTGATACAGGCTTGTTCGGCCTATGCCAAGCTTGATGGCCGGCCATTTGCACCCTTCCTCGAAATGCAGAGGTACAACCCTGCACGGCAGGATGTTGCCAGATACGCCTTCACGTTTGACCTTTGTGGTAAAGCCTTCGCTCGAGTGTTGGTCGCGGCTGGGTTGGAGGTGCTGGACTTGGCTGACCTCTATGGCCACCCATGGCGTAATTACAAAGTTTGCGGCTACAGCAGTTTTTGGATTACACATATAGATTGGACTGACCTTACAAGCGCGGAACTGGTGCAGTTTGAGAGTGAAGTGACCGACGATCTGCGCTACGACTACCACGAGGACGATCTTGACATCTGGTTTGACGACTCTCGGACGGCCGGAGCTTTGTTCGTCAGTGTGCAGGATCGTGAGGATCTTTGAGAGGAAGACAAAGGCGCAGAGATAGCGTTAGAATGTTGCGCGAGTACTTTGGATCATTAGATTATTACCACGGATCTGTATAAATATTGTTAGAATGATTAAAGCGAAATAGTGAATTTGAGGTAAGGAGAATACATGTCATATCTTGTGATGTCCGTAAAAGAAGCTGTCAATAATATAAGCAATAACGTCAATGGATGGTTTTTACCGCCTGTTCAGAGACCTTATGTATGGGGAAGTAGATATGAGAGTGAAAAATACATATGCAAACTCTTTGATTCAATCCTGATGGGTTATCCAATTGGCGGTTTGATAGTGTGGAACAACAAAAATGTAATGCAATACAGAGAGTTCTTGCGTGACTATCAACCAGGAACAATTCCGAATTTTGTAGAAAAAGGTCTATGGTCCAAACCGGATAAGTGGCTCGTTTACGATGGGCAACAACGACTTCAGACACTTTATTCGTGTCTAAAATACACAATAAACGAAAAGGTTCTTACTTTTGATCTGTCTTTTGACCAAAATAGTGAAGACAAGGATCCTGATGAAACCGGATTCAAGTTTTACCCTCGAAATGAAAATATTCCGAGTCATGTTATCAGAATGAATGAAATATTTGCCATGCCCGAAGGTGAAAAAACTCAGTATCGCAGACGTTTATTTGAAAAATTGGCCAATTCCGATGTCAACAAAGAAACAGTTGAAAACAATATAGACTTACTCTGGGACGTTTTCGTTAAGACAGAAAAGAAGGCGATTGCGTACTTTCCGGTCACGTCGCCAGATGAACGTACTGTTAACGAGATTTTCCAGAGACTCAATACTGGTGGAGTTCCACTATCGCAGTCTGACCTTCTTCTGAGCAAGATTAAAGAACGCAAGTTTGACTTTGAAGAAGACCTCCAACTGTTTTCTAAGGAGATCTATCAAAAGACAGGAAACGGCTGCATTTTTGAAACTGATCAAATTCTTCAGTTGCTCAATCTCATAATCCGTGGTGGAATCCGAATAGCTCCGGAAAAAACTACGAATCAAGAACTTGACAAATTTGTTCAGCAGTGGCCCTCGATGAAGAGGGCGTTAGGTGAGTTCTTTTCAAATTTCATGTGGGAGTCTTTCAGGATCAATAATCGATCAATTATACCACGTCAACTTGCAATCTTTCCGCTTATTATCTTCTTCAAGGTAGCTGATGAGAAAAAAATAAACTTCAGGCATCTTAACAATGCTACTCTGTTGCATCTAAAGAAGTATTTTATCCTCTCCCAGCTTAATGATTGGAACTTGCAGACTACGATTGACAGGTTCTCCAGAAAGGTAATTGAATCTAACAAGGATTCCAATGAGCTTGTTTTTCCGCTTGAAACCTTTGTTGCATATTTCAATGAGGCAAAACAAAGAAATACCATAGTGTATGAAGAAGTCTTTACAGGATATTCCTGGTTCGGATTAAAGATACTTATGCCTAATCGTGTTTTTCTGTTTGAACCTGACTCACGAGGAAGATTCAATCCAGAAATTGATCATATCTTCCCTCAAAAGCTATTGGAACAAAATGACGAATACAAAAGCTCAGTAGACATAATTTGGAACAAACAGCCTGTGAAGGGAGAGGTGAATAACTATAAACGACGACGCCATCCCAAAGAGTTTTTCAATTCTGAAGACGGAAAGAAATATTTCGTAGAATATGATTTTGTAAAATCAATTGATAATGATGAATGGAACGACTGGAAAGAGTTCATAAGAAATCGACGCTTAAGGATGATCGACTTTTTAAAAAATTCCTATGATATAGAACTCATTCAAAAATGATAAGAGTTCTAACAACGAGTTTAACCTGACAACCAATAAAAACACGGTTACGGTACAGGTTAACTCACTTACTGCTTAGGACAACTCAACGAAGCACATTTCAAATCGTAATTTAGAACGTCATGACTTTTCGAAGTCGTTTGTTAGGTGTACTCAGTTAGCAGCATAATGTGGATTTGATGTGATCGGGCTTGTCCATTTCGGGATGAAAGGTACTACATAGACTGATTGAGCGTGAATCTCGACTTCAATAGTCAATAATCGTGTGCAATATTCGCAGTAAACTATCATACTTAATCGCTGGCACAACTGCTTTTCATCCAGCACACCTGGTACCCTTTCCTTTCTTGTCTTCGTAAAGCATCGTATCTGCTTTTTGCAGGAAAGATTTAGCATCGGCATACGCGCTACTATCACCATTATCCATATATGCCAACCCGCAACTCACCGATACCGGTACAGTTATGTCTCCATGCTGCATGGGGTTAGCGGCAAAAAATGACTGCAAACGGGTTTTGAATTCTATAGCATTAACGGCTGGCGTATTGGTAAGTATGATTACAAACTCATCACCGGCATACCTCGCAACAACATCACTTCCGCGTGTCAGGTTTAACATCTTACCGGCGATGTACCGCAACAACTCGTCACCGGTTTCATGGCCTAAAGTATCATT
>Ga0187870_1003510_pt1 | contig 11954 bp, 12 predicted proteins | sample June2016WEW_13_1_3_FD_132974 | JGI IMG/M metagenome (GOLD analysis project Ga0187870, IMG submission 132974) | Peatland microbial communities from SPRUCE experiment site at the Marcell Experimental Forest, Minnesota, USA - June2016WEW_13_150 | ecosystem: Environmental > Terrestrial > Soil >... | reverse complement strand
TATTCGGCGATGGCGTCGTCGGCCATGCCGATTTTTCTTGCTTCTTTCACTGTGCATTGGTATGCTTCAATTTCTGTTGGCCTATCCACGTAGCTGTAGCTCTCGTCAAACAACTCTCTTCCATCCAAGTACTGTTTTACGTGGGCCAGTTCGTGGATTACGTCAAGGTACAAGTAGTGGGCATCAGCAGTTTTCAGATAATCTAACCCGACTACGAGGCTTCCGTCCCCGTCATTGACGTACATGTAGCTCGTGTCGGGTGTGAGGGTGACGTCCGTTTCCTCAAGGATCTTCCCCAGCTGCTTGGAGCTTCCAACATAGGCGTTGAGTGGTTCCACTTCCTTAAGACCTGCGAAGACTTCCCGCAGCCGGTATCTTCCTTCAGGCAGATCCCTGTTAACCCTGAAAGATTGCATACTCCCACCCCCAGTTAGTCAAAATTACAAGCGTTAATCTTGAATAAGCTTCGTGATTCCCTGGGGATTGTAAAACGCCATGAAACATGTCACAACCTGACTTACAGAGAAATCTCGTTCAGACTCACTGTGCATGAAGTTGGACTGTGAGATGGTGTTCTCAAATCTGACTGGTGAACGAAAGTATTCTTCAAGGCTGCCATGCTAGTTCTTGAATAAGCTTCGTGATTCCCAGGAGGAAGACGTGGCGAAAGGAAAATGACAGCTAACGTAGACGTGGCTTGGCTCGTAGACGTGTCTCATAGTGCGGGACGAGTGAGCCTTGGTTTCATTAGAGCAAGGGATGCTGAACCATTTCGCTGGGTCGACTCCAAATTCCAACCCTACTACCTAACCAAGGAAGAACAGGGCGGTGAACCTATCACAAAACGGGATCTATTCACACAGAACGAGTTGACGTTCCACAAGGTGAGTTACAGAGGCCGACCCCCGAAGAATATCCGTGGGTGGGAGGTGGACATTGATCCGGCCCTGAGCTACGTGTACGACAAGGGACTCCGCTTTGGCGTGCTTCATCGCTTCGAAGACAATTCCTGGGTACCGCAGACCTCGATGCATGACGAGCAGCTTTCTGGGTTTGAGAGGCTTTTCGGAGGAATCAGCAAGAAGGATCCTCTCAAGTACACTTTGGTGAAGGAAGCGTACGCTTATGCGAATCAACCTGTTCCAAGAATCGAGCCGGGGAAGCTTGGCCTTCCTGATGGGTCTGAGGAGGATTATTACACTGCCTTCCTGCTGAGTCGTATAGCGAACCTGCCCATACCTAGAACCTATAGGAATTACTCGGTATCCGACTGGATCCGTTCTATGCTCCACACATACTATCGAGCAAACGGTATTCTCATTCCGAACCCTGAGGAGCTTATGCTCGGGGATACGAGAAAATACGTGACCGGCGCGCTTACGATCGCTCCGGAGTCCGGCACCTACTTCAACATGTTCGTACTGGACTTCGAGTCACTATACTCGGGTTGCATTGACGTCTTCAACCTCTCATACGAAACGGTACGTTGCCCACACCCGGAATGCAGGGGAAATATTGTTCCCGGATTGGATTACCATGTATGTACTAGGCGGCGGGGAGTCTACGCCGCGCTCACAGGAGCATTACGAGACCTTCGCCTGCAACTCTACAAGCCCTTAGCTAAGTCAACCGTCCCTGACGCGGAGAAGAACACGAGTGCCGCGGCCTCCATGATTCTCAAGCTGTTCCTGGTTTCATGTTACGGTGTGACCGTTCGAATTCGCGGTTTGGCAAGCCCACTCCTAGCTGAAGCGATCACCGCCTACGGTCGTCACGTGTTGCAGTCCAGCTGGGACGCGGCGAAGAGCATGAGCTTGAAGCCCAAATACGGTGACACGGATTCGATATTCTTGGACAATCCGGCGGAGGAAGATGTGGGAAAATTCATTCACTCAATCAAAGACCGGTTCCAACTGCAACTAGCATATGATAGAGTCTACTCGGTCTGTGTTCTGAGCGCAGCCAAAAAAGCATACTTCGGCATCCTGCCCAGCGGTGAGCCGGAGATTAAGGGATTGTCTATCGCAAAATCCAACTCCCCCAGATTCTTCCAACAAACGTTCAACAGCTGCCTCGCAAAACTCTCCCAAGGACGCCACTCCCGAAGCGAATTCGAACTAGCCAAGCAGCAAGTGCCAGGAATTGTCAAAGAAGCTATCCGCGAACTGAGAGAGGGGAGAGTCATCCTACCTGATTTGGAGTACCGCGTCGACCTACGCGATGACCCTCAAGAGAAAGCACGGTCGAAGACGCTGCCGCAACCCTACCAGGCCGCATGGCTTCTGTTGAAAGATGGAAAGAAACTCTCCAGGGGAGAGACTATTGCCTTCGTTAAGGTTCATCCCTTCCGAGCTCAGGGAAGGCAGTTCACAGTCAAACCTACCTCGCTAACTAACCCAAGAGAGATTAACACGGGGGATTACGTTCGCAACCTAATCTCTTCACTGAACCAAACCTTCGAGTCGATGGGCATCACACTCAACACGACCGAAGCTAGCCTTTCAGATTTCGTGTAGCTGGGACAGAATAGGCAGGTGAACTAAGTTTGCTTCTTCAGGTTCGCATTGTCTTCATCGAACGACACTTGGAATTGAGCCATAAGCGCATCCCTCGTTGCCTTCTCATCCATTCCGCTGAGAACAAAGTCTCCGACTATGGTTATTCCTGTCTTGTTGCCTTTTGGTACGTAGTAAACGAAAGCCTTTGATCCTGCGGTTGGCCCTTCGAGGTGTTCTTGCACGAAACCGAATGGAGGGTACAAAGTGTTCTTGATTTTAGTCCTCACCATTTTTCCCATAATGTTCCTTTCACCCGTGATAACGACAGCATTACCGTCCACCATTTCCCTGCTTATGAGTTTCAGGCTGTTGTGCCGATGCTGATCGGACGGAAGATATTTCCAAATCTTATCGATCGGTGCGTCAAAGACGCTGCCCTCGTCGAGAATGTATACCATACCATCACCGAGTTGAGCGATATACTCTCCGTGTCAGTGATAAGAATATTCAAGGGGGTTTGGTGCGTTGTGTAGGGGGGGTCGCATGTTTAGGAGCAAACTATGTTACTTTCTATCTTTATATGTCGGCGCAAGAGTAATTTATTCCTGAAATTGGGAATAAACTGGGTGAGATGAATGATGCGAATGGACCTGGCTGCGAGAATTCTCTCCTATTGCTCCGAGGCTGACTTGTCTGTGTCGGGGCTAGCGAGGAAGATGGGCGGAAGCCACGATAGGACTATGGCGCTGATCAAGGAGCTGAAAGCAGGTAGTCTCCTGTTGCCGGAGGTCTCAAGAAAACAAGGCGTGGGCCGACCAAGACAAATCCTTCGCGCCACGCCGACTGGCAAACAGTTCGTGAGAGAATACAACAATCTTCGCAATTTGTCTCTTCGAAGCAACGAGAATGATATCAAGAAGGCGCTGCATCAGGCGGAGCTCGCACGAAGGCTAGTAGAGAGCGGCATATCTCCGTACGCCCGACTCGAAGAGGTAAACCATCTTGCCCGGAACATCGCTAGGACTGCGAAAGTTAACCACCGCACTCGATAAGCTAACCATACCGCATATGCTAATCGGAGGATTTGCCCTAGCGGCGTATGGGCAAATTCGAGCCACCCAAGACGTGGATTTAGCCATTGCAGCGAGTTACGAGAAGAGCGTTGAACTCCAAGGCCGTCTACAGAAATTGGGTTACCAGGTCGCGTCAGAACCGCACCCTGACGCACCGCTCTTCTTTGTGACGGACCTTAAGGAAATGTTGGAAGTTGAAATGTGGACGAAACCTGACGGCGTTGTTTTTGATAAGGAACTTCTACGTCGGCGCGTGAAAGTGCGCCCCTTCGGCGACAGATTCGAAATGTTCGCAATCGGCCCTGAAGATTTCATTGTGAACAAACTCGCCAGAGGAGACCGGGGAGTCCAAGACGAGCAGGACGCCGTCTCGGTTCTGGCATTGCAGAAGGGCAAGCTCGACTATTCCTACCTCAGGAAGAGAGCGAAGCAAGCAAATGTAATCGAGCTGCTAGAGACATTAATGCAGACATCGAACACGTACCCCTAGCTAATGACTCAACCCACGCCTATGCTGCGAGGAAACTTAGTTTCGTTAGCATTGAAATCCTGTTCAAATAGGCTGCAAGAACGTCGGATAGGGCTGTGTCTCTGGCAGAAAGATCTTAATGTCTTTCCCTAGCCTGGATAGTTTTCTTGCTCTAAGTCCATTGAGTAGTCCACGAGCCTTACCTAATTTAGCTCAGGAATTAGTAGAATGACGTTTTTGTCGCCCTTTCCCAGTGGACCCCAAAACGAAGATGAACACAGAATGCTCTCAGGTCTGATTCGCTGCAATTGCTCTCACTGGCGCTAAGAGAAGCATGGATTCGCTTGCGGCGAGTGCCAGAGCCCTCTTCATGTCGAGAACCTCGACTCCAATGATTTCTTCCTTCTGATTGAAATCGATGACATGGTCCAGGCCGTTCTGTTTCGACTTCTTTGACCAGGCAACCTTACCCGCACCCAGCTTGTAATACATAGGATTGGCTTCCGTGTCGAAAGTTACGGTAGTATTCCCTGAGACCATGGCTCTTTCACACAACCCTAGACATTTACGATTTGCGGGGACAGCTCACCAACTTCTAGCAATCAGGAGCTTGAATTCACAGATACCTTGCCCAAATCATTCTCCAATTCCCATAGTCCAATTGTCGAAATAATCCTTGTAACCTCGTTCACGGTTCGAGGTTTTAGTTGTGTTCCTGGACAATGAAACTTGGAAGTTGGGATATTGACATAGGGTTCCTTTACCACAGGCTGCCTGAAGACTGGGATATCCTAGACCAGGCGTTCAAACAATCAAGACCGGTGTGGAACAATGTCGGCATACACCTCTGGCACGACTCGACTGACGAAGCATACATGTTAGAAATCAGGCTCAGCCGAAGCTACGGTGCCCGGGCATCCTACTCTCATATGCTCCCTTACTGGATAGTTACGACATGCGGCTGTGATGATTGCAAACGGCAAAGAAGAAAACTAGGACTCAAACGGAAAAACATCAACCGACCACGGTCAAGCGCGTGGCGTCAAGTTCAAGTCCGAGTGCCGGAGCAAGTGGGTCAATAGATGGACAGCTGGATCTCGGAGGGACGATTTGCCTTGTACGAAGAGTTCATGGAAAGGCAATACGATCGCCTCAAAGACAAGAAGGCGTTTGTTTCTCTGGACGAGCTATGATTGCAATACGAGGTCAGGGTTATCGGGCGATATAAGCGGTCGAAGGCAAGATAGTGTACGCAACTGATTTCTTCCACAGAGGGAGAGGATAGGGGTAAAGCTTAGAGAGAATCTAAAACCAAAACGCGTCCTTCAGAATAACCTTCGTATCGGCTATTCGAAGTCCAAGTTCCCGTTCCCGTTCTTAATGCCTCGGAAGCTTGATGTATCATTCCCAAACCAATGTGTGTGGGGCAGCTGGGAAACAAATTTGAACCGACTTACATGTACTGGTAAATTGGTGTCAGAATCCCATGCCCCATCTTTTCTTTGAGATATTGTCTATTTACCCGGTTAACCAACTATAAGCAACCGAGTTTGTCGATCATGAAGAGAGTCAATGGGAAGAAATTCTTCGTAGATTCAGTGGCTTCAGCAATCTTCTGGACACTAGTGTACATCCCTGTCTTTGCCTACACATCAAAGTCCGTAGAGCTAGCTTTAGTGGGTCTCGGCTCGGCAGCTTTGATTGAGATATTGTTTGGTGGAGCCTATGGAAGATTCCTTGATTGCTTCAGAAGGGCGTTCGGCATCAAAAACACCTAATCTTGAAACACCGTCATGTAGTCGTGTGGGCAACAGAACTTGATTACACGAGAATGTGCTCGAACGCCAGATATTTGTCGGCGTTCTCTAAGGTGATTGGGTGTTTCAGGGAGTGCTTGAATATCCTATGTAGGAGGCTTGATGAGTCATCCCCAAATCAATTCGAGCGGTGGAGCAATGAGGTGCATTGTCTGAGGGAGCGTGGTACGCGAGAAGTGGCAGCAAGGTTCGTGAACTGTATACCGTCATGCATTTGCCCTACACGTCGATGGTTCTCTCTTACGTTTTGGTCGGCGCTGCCGTTTCGCCCTCGATTTACCCGTCCCGGCTAATCTTCACACTATTAGCCTACTTCTTGGGGCTGGGGCTTTCCGCTCACGCGTTGAATGAACTCCATGCGAGGCATTGGGGTGAAAATTTGACTCGCCAAGAATTAGAACTCTTATTCCTTGCGCCATTGATAGGCGCGATCTCAATTGGAGCATACGGCATGCTCATCCTATACGACGCGTCCCGCTCCCTGATTGCCCCTCTGATACTCTTGGTTTTCATTTCTATGGAAACTTTCTTTCTAGTCGCCTATAACTCGGACATTGCGAAAAGAAGATTCCACAACACAACCTCATTCGCCTTCTCATGGGCGGCTCTGCCCGTCATAATTAGCTTCTACGTGAACGCTCTAACCCTAACGCTCTCCGCCGTCCTCGTAGCCTCCGCGATGGCCGCAACCGCCGCCATAGAAATTACGCTCTCCCGGTGGTGCAAAGATTTCAGGCGAAAGAACCCCACTGTCGAAATGCAGTTTGCAGACGGAACTAAACAAGATTTGAACACACCAGAACTTATCGCCAGCCCTGAGAAGGCTCTGAAACTAATCGTAGTTGCCGTCGACCTCCTAAGCGTGGGGTTGATTGTTCATAAATTGCTAAATTGAACCACCTAGACTTAGTGTCATCAGTTTAGCGACTTATCCGTACTAGTAAGTCGGCGTCAGAATCCCTCCTCCATCCCTGAACTAGACATCTAGTTCTGTGGTGTAGTCTAATGATGTGCACACACGGAAAGGAAGATCAGCTCCGCTAGCGTTTGGCTTCGTGAAAGGGGTTTAGTTGGAGCTGCTATGGGAGCTGAGCTACTGCCTTTGCTGCTTCGGCTTCGGTCCATGCTTTGAGTGTTTTCGTACGAACATTACCTAGGTTGCCTAGCGAGAGGGCCATTTTCATTGTCGCTTCATCGTTCGGCATTTCCAGCAATCCCACTAGGTCGTATTCTCCGAGAGTGTAGAAGAGTTGAAGTTTCCCTCCAGCCTTCTCAGCCATGTTTCGTGCTGCTTCGGCTCGTTTTGCTGTGTCTTTCACGTTTCGGATCCCTTGATCCGTCCAATTCACCAAAAGGATGTAATGCGGCATACGACTCAAGCATGTCTATGCAGTTTTGTCCATAAATTACTTTTCATTCACCGAGCAAGAGGGCTTCGTGTGTGTGGGTCTAATGGTGGGCACACACCACGATTTCAGGGAAAAGGCTCTTACTTAGGTACCTTAGAAACCATGATGGGGTCTGTCATGCCTCTGTGTTATGTTCTTTTGAACGTGGAGCCGGGCTCGGAAGAGAAGGTGCTCAATGAAGTACGTAAGGTTCCAAATGTGAAGAAGAGCCACCGAGTTTACGGAGTCTACGACATGATTGCAGAAGTCGAAGCTGATTCGATGGATGCGCTGAAGGAGATCGTCACATGGAAGATAAGACGGCTTGAAGGTGTCCGTTCCACCCTCACAGCGATTGCCATAGAATAAGATTGTCTCATTTTGTTTCTGTGTGTGGATCTAGTGGTGCGCACACACACTTTCTACGATGACCGACGACCGTACAAATTCTGACGGTCGCACTCTGGATACACCCGAAACCCAGAGCGAGATATGACGGGAGAGTTCACGGAAAGTGTTGATGATTATATGACTGACTAACGTCGCTTTGCGCGGCGTTTGATGGTGAACGCTTCCACCGAGAGAACTCCCAGCAAAGACAGCACTATGACCCAGGGCAGTAGAACAGTGAACCCGACGCTTGGAAGCATAACGCCACCCACCGGAGTTTGATGCACAGGCGCGAATGTTGTTGCTGTAGTTACTGGTGGTGTGATTGCTGGGCCCCCAGGATCATTTATTACGCCATTTGAATCCGCCGTCAAAGTTAGAGTTACCATGGTTCGCGTGGAATCAAGCGATGCCGATGGGAACTGAGTCCACGCAGCGCTCTGAAACTTGTAATACACGAAGTCGCCAGAAGGCAACGCTGTAGGCAACGTTATGGTTACAGTAACCGTTTGCCCAGGAGTCAAGCCAACAATCGTGAAGGAGAACAACCCGTCAGGAAAACTCAATCCAGAGGGTGGAGGCGGAGAAACGCTTCCTACAGCAGAGGCGGTGAGGCTTTGGAAGCCACCAGCAGAAGTTGAAAAGGTTGCCGTGCCAAGTCCCGTTGCCGTAGCAACACTACCCGTGGTGGGGAAGCCGCGAATAATAGTACCACTATAACCTACGGCCCAACCAGAATCAATAAAAACAGAATTGAGATCACTGCTTGCTGGGTCTGCTACGGTTGCCCATGATGAACCCGTCCACTGAATAATAGTGGTGCCTACCGCCCAGCAATCATTAGCATTAACACAATAAACAGAATTTCCGTCGTTGAAGCTTCCTGGGCCTGTTACAGTTGCCCATGATGAACCCGTCCACTGAATAATAGCACCGTGAATGCCTACCGCCCAACAGTCACTAGCACCAACGCAATACACTGACGCCAATTCGTCACTTGTTGTGCTTGATACAGATCCCCAAGACGAACCCGTCCAATGAAATATGTTACCGGATTGGCCTACCGTCCAACAGTCACTAACACTAACACAAAACACTCCGCCGAGGAAGAGGTTGCCTACTGTGGTTACAATTGCCCATGAACCGGTCCACTGAAAGATCTTACCGGCAACACCGACAGCCCAGCAATCATTAGCACTAACACAAAAAACAGAATTGATGGGTAAGGTTGCTGGGTTTGTTACAGTTCCCCACGATGAACCCGTCCAATGAACAGTAGTACCTGCAAAGGTATTTTCGTTATCGCCTACCGCCCAGCAGTCGCTAGAACTAACACAAAACACCCCACGGAAGTCTGTACTTGGATCGCTTGGGCTTGTTACCGTTGCCCATGATGAACCTGTAAACTGAATAATAGTATTTGACTTGCCTACCGCCCAACAGTCGCTAGGACTAACACAATAAACAGAATTGAGTTGATTGGTTGTTGGGCTTCCTACGGTCGTCCACATCAACGCTTGTGCGTTCACTACCGGCAGGGTCAATAGGGCAACTGACAGGAGGGCCAACGCAAGCCCCGTAACCATTGGCTTAGAGCCATGTCGACCCAAGAATCAACACGTCAAAACAGGCGTGCAGTTCGCGGCCATAAGAAGCTTGCTTAGGCCTACGATTCAAGAATCCAGTTGGAACAACACTGTTCCGCCATCGATGTTGACCTCGAAGTCGAATATCTGTAGTCAGGGCGCCCAGTCGCTGGCATTGAGGCCGGCGACCCTGTATAGGAATAGTTCGGCCCGCATTACGCCCCGCTTGACTGCTGGTTGTTGTTCATGATCGAGCGAGCCGTCTCTTCAGATTCGGCGCTGAAGATCGCGATGCCGAAGGTTGACGGGTCGTTATTCTGTGTGTGTGGATCTAGTGGTGCGAGCATCTGAATTTGAATCGGCTTATATCTACCGGTAAACTGTCTCTATCTTCTTCTTTTCACAGGAACCTGAACTTCCGTGTTCGCCCAGGCACGAGGGTTGCGCCAGGGGTTTCCAATGTATACTTCTCGGCCTTGGACGGTGTCTTTGAACCCCGCGTATTTCAACCATCCATAGATGCCCGAGTAGACTAGGCGGGGTGAGACTTTGTCCGGGTTGAAAGTGACGCTGGCGACCTTTTGTGCGGGAAGCTTCTTCACCTTGATATTTCCCTCACTGTTCGCCCTGCCCTTGATTTCGAGGCAGGCTTCTGACCGAAGCTTGTTCATCGGCCTACGCCCTCCAGGCTCATCTAGGAAATATAGCATCCATTTCCCGGTTCGAAGTTTTCTCTTGTTCGCCCATTTTACAAGTTGGCTGAATTCAGACCGGAGCATATTCCTATCGTAGGATCCAACTCGGAGCATAGAGGCTACTCTGTATGCCGGAGCACGCTTAACCCGAATATCAACCGCCAACAGCCATCAGCAAAGTATCTACCCGCAGGCGCTATTAACGTCTGCGTCACCTGATTCAAGTCTGGGATTACCCCATATTCGTGGATTTCTCGGACTGACCTGATAGGCAAGTTCCTTAGAAGGGCAGACGAGCCTGCTGCCTAATTGTCCTGCGGCAGGAATTTCATAATCAAACCGATGGTTGCGAATATTGCAAGGCCGCCGGCCACCATGGGAGCGGGGTAGCCGAATGTGAGATACAGCCCTGCTGCGACGATGGGGCCTGCGATGCGGACGAGGTAGACCGATGTTGCTAGAGCCCCGAGCATTTCTCCCCGCCTCCCTTCAGGGAAGATGGCTGCCGACAGGTGGAATTGTGCCGGCACCCAAGTTGAGATCGCGAAACCCCACAAGATCCCGTACAGAGGAACTAGGGGCTCAACCGAATAGAATGCCCATCCAAATACCATGACCGCTCCCAGGATTTCCGATATCATAAGCAGCCTTCTCGCGCCGATGCGGTGCGTCAACCACCCACCCGGAACGGTACCCAACACGACGCCGATTGGCAGGGTGAGGGCGACGAGCCCAAATTCAAACTGGGTGAAGCCTCGAGTTGAGAGAAGAGCATACAAGATTCCGGTTCCGAGCGACCAAGCTGTTGCGTCCATCATGAAGATGCTGAAGAACCCCCGGAACTGGCTGATACCATCCCACGTAGCCCTAAGACTGATCGGAGCCCTGTGAATCACACTCGCTACGCCTTTATCGCGAACCTTGGCAAGGATCAAAGCGAAGCCGACGGTCTCGAGCCCAGCCGCGAGTACAAGAAGAAGCGGGGGACTTAGAGAAGCCCCGTACTGTCCCGCAAGGAATCCGGTTATTGAACCTGGTATGAAATTCGCAACTAGCATCGTGCTGTATACTCTCGAACGGTCAGGCGTCTCGATGTAGTCGGCCATCATCGCGTCAATTACCGGGAGCGACAGCAGACTGAGGCCCCAGAGGAGGTAGGCGAGATATACGAGCGCTGTGGAACCGAAGAAGAATGCGCCCGCGGACGTCAGCCAGCACGCGATGAGGAAACCACTTCCTGCAAGAATCAGCCGCCTGCGTCCCCGGCGGTCCGAGAACCTTCCTCCCACCACTTGCATTAAACCGGATATCGCTCCGTTTCTTCCTGCCCCACTCTCCAAGACGCCGATTGTCGCGATAGAGATCCCTAGAGAAACCAGCCAGGGCTGCCAAAAGATTCTGACGTACCCAAGATACATGCCCTGGAGCAGGTTGTAGACGATTAGCGTACGAACGGTCGGCTGTGAAGAGAAAACCCTCGCGCCAAGCGGAGACATCCGGCGAGAGATGGACATCCGAGTTCTCGAGAACATGTTAAACAAGCCGCGCCAATCGATAACTCATGTTGCGGTCCCCAACGTTCTTTTCTTTTTTCTTAACAGTTCCTATTAGCAATGGGATCTCTGCGACGACATCACAAAGTGCTTTGAAAAATCAACTCAAATCCCGCAGGCGCTAATGATGTGCACGCAAGGTGATTCAGAAGTTCGAATTTCACGGTCCAGATGACATTTCTAATCTCTACCAAGCCTGGAGCTCTGCAAGAAAGCGTTGTATGCTTGTTTTCATCAGAGTCGCTGTTTTTGTGGGAACCGCCGAGAAAAGGCCTAGAGTAAACCGTTCTGGGTGTGGCCGTGCCATTCTTGCCCGCTAGGTGTGTATAACATATGCTAGGCATCTTTTTTCTGGGATGGGATTGAGAGTAATGTATTAAAGTAAGAATAATCTTACTTATTGGTTATGAGTGCGGGCACGACGCGGCTTTCATCCCGGGGGCAGGTTGTGATTCCGGAGGCTGTGCGGAGGGCGGTGAAGGTGC
>Ga0187870_1003506_pt1 | contig 11960 bp, 12 predicted proteins | sample June2016WEW_13_1_3_FD_132974 | JGI IMG/M metagenome (GOLD analysis project Ga0187870, IMG submission 132974) | Peatland microbial communities from SPRUCE experiment site at the Marcell Experimental Forest, Minnesota, USA - June2016WEW_13_150 | ecosystem: Environmental > Terrestrial > Soil >... | reverse complement strand
GCTCCTCTTCATGCAGGAAGAATACGAGAGCGCGATCCAGGTCCTGCAAGCCTTCATCACCACCTACCCGAACTCTTCATTCGTGTCCAGCGCGTGGTTCTGGGCCGGAGAAAGCATGTACGGGCTGGGCCGTCTGGACGATGCGCAGGCCGTCTACCAGAAGATCGTTGCCGACTACCCCACCGGCGCGAAAGTCGAGGCTGCCCAGTACAAGGTGTCCCTGATCCAGCTCAGCAAGAAGGTAGTCGAACTCTCCAAGCTCCTGAAATGGAGCCACGAGGAGTTTCTGAAGAGCGTGGAGGAATACCAGAACCGGGAGAAAGCCTACGTGCAGGCCATCGAGGCCTACCAGAAGCGCCTCGCCGCGTCGGGTTCTGCGGAGGATCGCAAGATCATCGCCGACCTCCAGCAGCAGCTCGCGAAAAAGACCGACGAGGCTGCCCAGCTTCGGGCGGGCGGTTCGGCTCCCGCGGGATCTGGACAGGCCGAGCAGCTGCAGAAGCTGCTCGAAGCGAAGGAGGCCGCCCTCGCGCTCAAGGAGACGTACCTTCTCTGGATCGCTGCGAATGGGGGAACCGGGAAATGAGATCGCGAATCCGCGATTCCGGGCGCGTCCTCTCCGCCGTTCTCCTACCCGCGCTCCTGCTCGCGGCAGCGCCTCTCTCGGGCCTCGACGTCGCGGACGGCCGCATCCGCCTTACACTGCACGAGAGAATCGGCCGTTTCTCGATTTCCTGCCAGACGAGGGGCAGCAGCGGCGTGTACGTGCCTCTGCTGGCGGCGCAAGACCTGCGGACCACGATCCTCAGCATCGTGGTCGGCAACAAGGTCTACCGCATGGGAGAGAGCTCGGAGTTCAGCGAGAAGGCGGAAAGGGTGCCGGGCGGTGCCCGGTTCGTCTGGAAGTCCAGTTTCCTCCAGGTGACGGAAACTTTCACCTTCATTCCATCCCTGGACTCCAGCGTGAGCACCGGTGCTCGAATCGATCTGAGCATGAAAAACCTTTCCGAGCATGACATTGCCGCCGGGGCGCGCTACCTGTTCGACACGTACCTGGGTGAACCGAGCTCGGTTCATTTCCGCACTCCCACGCTTCCGCAGATGACACGGGAGCTCACCCTCACCCCAGCCGACAAGACCCCCTGGTGGATATCCCCGCTTGCCGGGGACCCTGACGGGTTCGGCCTCCAGGTGATAATGTCCGGACCCGGGATCACGGTCCCCGATCGCGTCGTGTTCGCAAATTGGAAACGGCTGAGCGATACGACCTGGGCATATGCGACCTCTTCGGCGCGAGACTTCAGCCTGCTTCCCTACTCCGTGAATGATTCGGCAGTGGCCCAGTACTACGAGCCCCGCCCCATCCCGCGCTCCGGCGAGTCCACGATTACCCTCGTCCTCGGTCTATACTCGAAGGCCGGCTACGGGGCTAATTCCGTCGCGACGGTGGCATCCACGCCAAATCCGGATTTCTCCGCAGGTGTCCAGCAGTCGCTCTCGGCGGGACAGAACGCTTCGGACGATGCCCAGGCCGTGCGTGCCGACCTTTCCGCAGTCAATACAATCCTCAACGAAATCGACATGAGAATCGGCAGCTCGGGGACGGTCTCCGAAGACGAGCTCGCCCTGATACAATCCGCCCTGAAGAACCTCGGGAGCCGCGCGGGCCGGTTCGCGCCTGCCTCGGGCAAGTAGGACGGTTCCCGCATGAAGCGCAAAGGCCTGGGGGAGGCGCGACGACTCTTTCGGGCCCGGAGGTTTCCGGACGTGATCCGGCTGCTCGAGCCCGAGGTGTTCCGCTACCGGGAGAACTTCGAGTACTTCCAGATGCTCGGCTTCTCATGCCTGCAGGCCGGCGATTTCGGCGGTGCCTTTTCGTACATCAGCCGCGCACACCAGTTGAAGGACGATGAGCCCAGCGTCATCCTGGGGCTCGCCGCGGTCCATTTTCGGCGGACTGAACACGAGAGCGCACTGAAGAGATGGCTCGAAGTGGTGGAAGCCCAGCCGTCAAACCCGATCGCCCGCAGGGGCCTGGATCTCCTGCGAAAGGGGATGACGCCTGATGAGCTGCAGGAGTTCATCGATTCCGGGAAGCTGAAGACCCTTTTTCCCCCACTGCCGCGGCGGGTGGCCCTCGCTCCGATCCTGGTCGCCGGATTGAGCGTTCTCGTGCTGGCCGGCCTGGTCTGGCTGGGCGTTCGGCTCGGAAGTCCGCAGGGCCCGCAGCGCCCGGGAGTGTCGGTCATCGAGATTCCGACCGGTCTCTCGTCCTTCATCGACATCGGCACCGATTTTCCGTTCGTGTTTACCGAGGGGGAGGTGCGGCAGACGTTCCAGAAGGCGAAGAACGAGCTTCTGGCCTACAGGGACAACCTTGCAGTCGTCGACATCAACCGGATCCTCCTCTCCAACGCGGCACCGGCGGTCAAGGAGAGGGCGCGGATGCTCAAGGGCTTCGTCACGCAAGCCACTTTCGATACCGTGAAAGACTCCTACGCCTACGCGGCCGTCACGAAACAGCCCGCCCTTTACGACGGGGCATCCGTGGTCTGGAAAGGCAAGGTCGCCAACTTGAAGGTGGCGAAGGACTCCATTGCGTTCGATCTCCTCGTCGGCTACGACCAGGAGAAACAGCTCGAGGGGATCGTGCCCGTGACAGTGCCATTCGCCGCCGACCTGGCAAATGGCAGCGCCGTGGAAATTCTGGGGCAGATTGTCACGAACGGCACCGCTCCCACCATGCTGGCCACCTCCCTTCACAGGCTGGCCCAGTGACCCGTGGAGAGCCATGCGCGCGGTAGTGCAGCGCATCCGCGGCTGCACGGTCAGCGTGGGTGAACGGCAGGCGGGAAGAATCGACAAGGGTGTGCTCGTGTACCTCGGCGTGGGCAGGAATGATACCGAGGGCGACGCCCAGTTCATCTGCGACAAGGTCCTGAATCTTCGGATCTTTCCGGATGAGGCGGGGAAGATGAACCTCTCGGTCCGGGACATCGGGGGAGGCGTCATGGTCGTCTCTCAGTTCACCCTGTTCGGCGATGCCCGGGAAGGCCGGCGGCCCTCATACACGGAAGCCGCGGATCCGGAGAAGGCACGGGCGCTCTACGAACGTGCCCTCCAATCCTTTCTCCAGTCCGGAATCCCCGTGGCGAGCGGCGAATTCCAGGCCTCGATGGAGGTCGCCTATACGAACATGGGTCCCGTCACGATCCTCCTGGATTCGGAGAAGAGGTTCTGACCCCTTCCGTCCGCGCTTTCCGATCACTCGTCTGGCGATTCTACAAGTCGCATGCGCGTGATATGCCGTGGCGGGTGAACCGCACACCGTACCGGGTTTTTGTTTCCGAGATCATGCTCCAGCAGACGAGCGTGGCACGGGTGATGCCGCAGTATGTTGGATTCCTGCGCGCATTTCCTTCGTTCCGGCAGCTTGCCGCGGCGAGCATCCAGGAGGTCATCAGCGCATGGATGGGCCTTGGCTACAACCGCCGGGCACTTGCCCTGCGGGAGAGCGCGCGGCAGATCACTTCCGCCTTCCGCGGGCGGCTGCCCCGCACGGTTGAAGAGCTCGTGAAACTGCCGGGTGTGGGGCATGCAACGGCCTCTGCCGTCATCGTCTATGCCTTCAACGAACCGCTCGTCTTCATCGAGACGAACATCCGCAGGGTTTTCATCCACTTCTTTTTTCCGGATCAGGAGAAGGTTCCTGACGCTCTCATCTGGCCGCTGGTCGAGAAGACCCTCGACCGGGGAAACCCCCGTGAATGGTACTACGCCCTCATGGACTACGGCACCGCGCTTTCTGGAGGCCGAAAGAATCCCAATCGCCGGAGCAGCCGGTACAGGGTGCAATCCCGGTTCGAGGGATCCCTGCGCCAACTGCGAGGCAGCATTCTCTCCGTGATCATCGCGAGGAAAACCGCCACCATGCGGCAGATCGAGAAGGAGCTGCGCGCCGACCCCCGGCTTCCCCAGGCGCTGGGGCAGCTGGAAGAGGAGGGGTTCCTCCGATTCCGCGGGGGCCGCTACTCCTTCAGGTAGTCCCCCGCGCTGAACTGCGCGAGCAGGGGTGAGAGCGGCAGCTCGCTGTTCAGCCGATGGATGATCTCGGCCGCCATCACCGTGGAGGGGACTACGCGCACGCAGGGAAGCTTTTGAAAAACCTCCTGCGTGCACGGCACCGTATCCGTCACCAGGATCGTGCCGATCAGGTGCTCATCGCAGAGCTCCCCGATCCGCTGGAGCGCGGGCGGGGAGAACACCGCGTGAACGACCGCGATGTTGATCTCCTCCGGGGAGCGCGTGGCAAGCTCCCGCACGAGCTTGCACATCGAGTCGCCCGTGTCGATCATGTCGTCGATGATCCACAGGACCTTCCCTTCGATCGGATCGGAGGTGAGGATGCTGATCGACTCCACGGAATTGGCCGTGGAGTAATCCCTCTGCTTGTGGCTGATCACGATCTTCGTGCCGAAAGAGGAGGCGAAGCGCTTTGCCAGGGCTTCGCCGCCGGCATCCACCGAGCAGAACAGCCAGTTATCGTGCACCTCGGTGTACAGGTGCTTCCGCTTGACGATGAGCTTGTCGCACAGAAATTTCTGCAGCAGGGCCTGGGCCGGGATGTCGTCCACGACGCAGAGAGCGGGATCGATGAAGGTCTTCGATTTCTCCGAGTGCAGCTGGAACGTGATGTAGTGATCGATGCCCAGGCTGATAAGAATTTTGAAGTGCAGCCACAGGCCGACCGAGTTCCTCCGGGTGAGCCTGTCCGACCTGCCGGGGCTGCAGTAGGGTTCGAACACGGTGATTCGCTGCGCCTGCGCCCTGCGGAGGGCGTCCACCGCGTGATAGGTCTCCAGCTTGTTCTCTTCCGACGATATGCCCGCTTCGTTGCGCGCCCCTCCGGCAAAGAGGAACACGTCGCAGCCCCTGACGGATGTGCCGATCTCCGCTTCCATCTCTCCGTCCGCAAATCTCGAGATGGAGAGATCCCCGTCGATGCCCTCAGGAAACAACTCTGACTGGCGGCGGGCATAGGAGGCGAGCGCGGCAATCACCTCGCGGCGGTATTCGGAGAGGGACCGCGTCGAGAAGATCTTGAGCCTGCCGCGCATGGCCGGAATCTACCAGAAAGATCGCAGCGAGTCCACGCGAGCGGATGGCAGGGGAACGCGGGCCGTGGGCGGGTCACGAGGCCGAAGCGAGGGCAGACGCCGCGGAGCGTGCGGCGTCCACGATCACCTTGTCACGCGAAAGCCGGGCGATCGCAGTGCAATATGGCAAAAAGTCCGAGCGCGCGGCGCGGCGTGCCGCGTTCAGGAAATCCAGGACAAGCGCCGCGTCCTCTGAAGGGATCAGCCCGTCCGAGGCCTCAAGCTCGCGGACAACCGAAGCGCCCACGTCCATGACCGCGTGCATGCCCTGCGTGCCCGGGGCGATGACGGCAAACGCGAGCAGGACACCTCTGAGCTGGGGGCTTTTCCATTCCGTGATCCTGAAAAGGAGCATGTCCAGCGGGACGGCGTTTGTGGAGGCCCAGCTCCGGAGGGACGCCTCAGCTGGATTCGCATCCAGGACGCCCTTGAGCAGGTAGCGAAGGAGCAGCTCCGTGCTCACCGCGGTGCGGGCCGCATGCCCTGCCGCGAGTGATTCGATGATCGATCCGACGTCCGGGTCGCTCCGCCGGGCGATCCCCCGGCACAGCGCGATGTTCGTTTCCAGGTCTCCCGCGGCCATTGTCTGGAGGATAACAGGGTCCGCAGAGCGGTCGCTCGAAGCGGCAAAGCCCTCCCAGTCCTGTGCACACAGGTGACCGGCGAGGAGAATGAGGAGGAGCGAGCAGGCGGTTCTACTGGACATCCGTGGTCTTCCGGCTATACTTATCGGAACCGTGACGCAATCGGCAAGGCATTTCGCGCGTAGTGAAGGTTGAAGAGGTAGCGAGGCTGAGCAGGAATGGCGAAAAAAGAGGCTCCGGCACCTGAGAAGAAGTCGGCTGTCCACGAGGAGAAGGCGCGCGCCCTGGAGGCCGCCCGGCTCCAGATAGAAAAGCAGTTCGGCAAGGGCTCGCTCATGAAGCTCGGAGAGAACTTCGCTAGGGTGGACGTGGATGTCATTCCGTCCGGCTCCATCCTCCTGGATGCCGCCCTCGGAGTCGGGGGCTATCCCCGCGGCAGGGTGGTCGAAATATACGGCCCTGAATCTTCAGGCAAGACCACGCTCGCTCTGCACGCAATCGCGGAATCCCAGAAGCAGGGCGGCATCGCGGCCTTCGTGGACGCGGAGCACGCTCTTGATCCGGTCTATGCCAAGAACCTCGGCGTCAACGTGGACGAGCTGTGGGTCTCCCAGCCGGACACGGGAGAGCAGGCCCTGGAGATCGTGGAATCCCTCGTCCGATCGGGTGCAATGGACATCATCGTCGTGGACTCGGTCGCGGCGCTCACCCCGCGGGCGGAGATCGAAGGAGACATGGGAGACTCCCACATGGGGCTCCAGGCCCGGCTCATGAGCCAGGCCCTCCGCAAGCTGACGGCAACGATCTCCAAGACGCACACCTGCCTGATCTTCATCAATCAGATCCGAATGAAGATCGGCGTGATGTTCGGCAACCCCGAGACCACCACGGGCGGGTTCGCCCTGAAGTTCTACTCCTCCATGCGTCTCGAGATCCGGAAAGTGGAGAGTATCGCCCATGGGAACGAGGAGGTCGTGGGGAACAAGGTCCGGGTCAAGGTCGTGAAAAACAAGGTCGCTCCGCCTTTCCGCAAGGCGGAGATGGACATCATGTTCGGAAAGGGTATTTCCGCGGTCGGAAGCCTCCTGGAGGCTGCGCTTCAAACAAATTTCATCGAGAAGGCCGGAAGCTGGTACTCCTACGGCAAGGAGAGGATCGGCCAGGGAGTGGAAAACGCCCGTCTCTTCCTGGAGTCGAACCCGGCGGTCTACGCAGAGGTTGAGAAGAAGGTCAGGGAAGTGCTTTTCGCCAAGCCCGGTGCTCCGACAGCCGCCAGGCCGAAAGATGGTGAGGCGCCGGCCCAGGCCGCGCAGGCGGCCGCACCCGCCCCGGCCCAGGCTGCGAATGCCAGGGCGCCCGGTGCACTGCCCGCGGACTCGGAAGGTGACCCTGGGGAGCAGGACCCGGACAAGGAGCTGTTCTAGCTGGCCACTCCATCCACCCAGCAGGCACAGCGCGGCTGGCGGTATTTCATCGCGCTCGGTTCGAACCTCGGGGATCGAGAAAAGACCCTGAAAGACGCCTGGACGCGGGTGAAATCATTGTGCTCCTCGGCGCGCCTTTCCCGAATCTACGAAACCCGGCCGCTCTATGTTGAGAAGCAGCCCCTGTACCTGAACGCAGTGGGAGAGGCGCGGTCAACCCTGGAACCGGACCGGATGCTCGCCCAGCTTCAGCAGATAGAGACGGATTTCGGCAGGAACAGGAAGATCGAAGTCCGCCGGGGACCACGGACCCTGGACCTTGACATCCTGCTGTGCGGGGATCGCATCATCGAGACGCCGAACCTGGTCGTTCCGCACCCTCTTCTCGCCGAGCGTCTCTTCGTGCTCGTGCCACTGCTGGAGCTCTACCCCGATTGCGCCGACCCGCGGAGCGGTGAGCCATACCGCAAGGCACGCGCGGCCCTCGAAAAGGACGCCTCCGGAGACGGGGGTGTTTACCTTCACCCGGGGGGAGAGTATACTGGGCCGTCGAATACAGAAGCGTGACAGCGGCGTTCATACCCACAATCACACGCACCACGAAGGGAGCTGGACCTCACACTCATGGCTGATGCGAGCGCGGGCGCAGGAGAGAAGCAGCATTTTCATCTGGGCGATTTCGACGGCCCGCTGGACCTCCTTCTCTTCCTGATCAGGAAATCCGAAGTCAACATCTACGACATCCCGATCGCCTCCATCACCGAGCAGTACCTTGCGTACCTGAGCTTCGCGGCGAAAGTCGACCTGGACACCATGACGGAGTTCCATCTCATGGCCGCCACTCTCCTGTACATCAAGAGCAGGATGCTTCTTCCCGTCGAGCTGAGCATGGATGACGAGCTGGAGGACCCCCGCAAAGAGCTGGTGGAGAAGCTCATCGAGTACCAGAAGTTCCGCAAGCTCTCCGACCTCATGTCCGACAGGGAAGGGGAGGTCGAATGGATCATCGAGCGAAACAGCAGCCAGCGGATTCTGCCCTTCTCCGATGAAGGTATCTGGGACCAGGTCAGCGTGTGGGACCTCCTGCAGACCTTCAGCTCGCTGCTGTCGAATCTTTCATCGGAGAGGATCATCGACCTCTACGAGGAAGTGAGCGTGAACGAGAAGATCACCCTGATCACCGAGATCCTCGAGCAGCGGGAGGAGTTCATGTTCACGGATCTCGTCAAGAAGCGCACGATCCTGGAGATCGTGTGCGCCTTCTGGGCGGTTTTGGAGCTCGTGAAGGAACGCAGGATCCTCGTGCTGCAGAACAGGCTCTTCGGGGATATCAGGGTCAGGGCCCGGCCGGATGAAAAGCCCTCCGAGGCAGGACCCGAGACCCAGGGCGCGGGGCTCGCAGCCGCATCATTGGAGGAGCCGTAGGATCATGGAATTGACCAGGGACGCGGCCCTCATCGAGGCGGTTCTGCTGCTGGAGAACGACCCTGTGGAGCCTCGAAAGCTCGCGGGGATCACCGGCCTGTCCATGGAGGCAGTGCAGGAAGGCATTTTGCAGCTGCAGACCGCGCTGGATTCGGACGGGCACGGCCTGGAAATCGTGGAGATCGGCGGCGGATACTCCTTCGCTCCCCGCAGGACCCTGTGGGAGCAGCTCCGGGAACGGTACGGCAAGAGCGCGGAGAATCGTCTCTCGAAGGCTGCCCTGGAGACCCTTGCCATCATCGCCTATTCCCAGCCCATCACCCGGGCGGAGATCGAAAGCATCCGGGGCGTCTCCGCCGACGGGATGATCAAGCTGCTCGCAAGCCGCAATTTCATCCGGGAAGTCGGGAAAAAGGACGTACCCGGGAAGCCGGTCCAGTTCGGCACCACGCGGGAGTTCCTGAAGGCATTCCGTCTCTCGACGATCTCGGACCTGCCAAAGCTCGACGGACTGGAGAGGGAACGGTTTGAGCAGGAGTAGCGAAGACAGCGGCGGGCTGCGTCTCCAGGTGTACCTTGCGCGGTGCGGCCTGGGCTCACGGAGGAGCTGTGAAACTCTCATCGAGAAAGGCTGGGTCGCGATCAACGGCTCCCCCGTCACCCGGCCCGGAGAGAAGGTCCTCCCGACGGATGTCGTCACCATGGACGGCAGGAAGGTGGCCGCAACCCAGAAGAGAGTCTACATCGCCCTGCACAAGCCCCCTGGCTACCTCTGCGCTCAAACGGATCCCCAACACCGGCCTCTTGCCCATGACCTTTTCCGCTCCGCGATCAGCGAGCGCCTCTTTCATGTCGGAAGGCTTGACTTCCTCTCCAGCGGGCTCATCCTCTTCACGAACGACGGGGAGTTCGCCAGGATCGTCTCCCACCCGGGCGCCCGGATCGAGAAGGAGTACCTCGTCGAGACGGGCCGGGCCATCGACGAGGAGTTCCTGAAGAGCTACGCGCACGGCATGCGGGTGGGCGACGTCATCTACCGCTGTAAAGCCTACACGCTGCGCGGACCCCATTCCGCCCGCATCACCCTGACCGAGGGCAAGAACCGGGAGCTCAGGAACGTATTCACCAGCCGCAACATCCGGCTGAAAAGGGTTCACCGTCTTCGCATCGGTCCTCTCACCCTCCGCGGAGTTCCCGCCGGCCATTTCCGGCGCCTCACCGAGAGAGAGGTAAAGTGGTTCTTCGACCATGCAAGTGGCCACTGACGAAGAGGAGAATTGGAAGGCGAAACCGAATGGTTGACAGGATTGCGCGCGCGCGCAAGCATTGGTCGTGAGAAGAGTTCCAGGAGGTGCACATGCGCAGCCCGATCCTGATTGCTACAATGCTTCCCGTGCTGCTCCTCATGGTCCCTGCCGCCGCCGTGGCGGAACGCGGGACTCAGGTGCGGATCGAAGAGGGGGCCTACCGGAGCATCAGCGCGGCTGAGCTGTCCGAGATGCTCCCTTCCAAGGATTTCTTCCTGGTGAACGTACACGTGCCCTACGCGGGTGAGATCCCGGGGACCGACGCGCTGATCAGCTACCTGGATACGGAGGCGCGGATCGGGGACTACCCCCATGACAAGGATTCGAAGATCGTGATCTATTGCATGACCAACCGGATGGCAGACATCGCCGTACGCAATCTTCTGAAGGACGGGTTCAGGAACATCTTCATGCTCGACGGCGGAATCACGGCTTGGAAAGCAGCCGGATTCAAGCTCGTCAATCGCGGCGGGACCCCGACAACGGCGCCCTATCCGAATGCATCTGAGAATTCGTTCGCCACGGTTCCCGAGCCCTGCCCGTGCGGTTTGAAGTAGAGAGTTCCGCGGGTTGACATCTTGAGACCTGATGATATGATGGTTCCAAGAGACAGAGTGGTTCAAAAAGTGGGAGGAAAGATGGTTGCCTCTGTGCCGCCTCGAAAGCCGATCCTTTGGCCAATTGCCAGTGTGCTTGAAGACTGTCGGGAAAGACATCACCTGATCCTGGGGCAAGGGTTCGGCAGGTTTTTCTTCAGCATGTCCCGCCGTGGGCATGAAAATGGAAAGGAGGTGATGCAGGGCTAGCATAAAGAGGGTCTCGCGCGCGGTTTTGTGCGTGCCGCGGTCCTCGCGCTGTTCCCAAGACGTCATCCCATTGAACAGGAGGCTGCAGGATGAAAAGGTTCATGGTACTAATCTGTGTTGTTGCCGCGCTCGGTCTGGGAGCGGCAAAAACGGGGTGGGCCCAGATGATCAACGGCGTCCCGGCGTTGACCCAGCAGGAAGCGGATCTGGCTCAGGCCGCCTGGGACAAGGCTGACAAGGGCAATCCCGACCCCGCCTGGAAGGGCAAGAACTTCACCATCGGCGTCTATTCCGCGGGCCAGCGCGGCGCCATCTCCGGACCGGTATACTACTGGAGGAACAAGTTCCAGGAGCTCACGGGCGCCACCTACGACATCGTCGAGATCCCTTTTGCAGAGCTGCGGGAAAAGATCTTCACCGATCTCCAGACTGGATCGGGCAAGTACGACATAATTATCAACTGCTCAAGCTACTACGGGGACTACATCGCTAACGACTGGGTCCTGCCTATCGACAAGTACTTCAACGATCCGCGGATGCCCAAGGTTGACCTGAAGTCGATATCGCCAGCCGTTGCCAACCTCTACAAGTGGGGAAACCACTGGTACGGCGGCAACAATGACCATGATGCCATGATCTTCTATTGGCGCCAGGACATCCTTAGTGACCCCAAGTGGCAGGCGGAGTTCAAGAAGGTAAAGGGCCACGCCATGCCCGTGAAGATGGACACGTGGGACGACGTGCTGGAGATCGCTCAGTTTTTCAACGGCAAGCCCTTGGGACCTGGTGGCAAGCCCATCGACGGCATGACCATGCACCTGAAGGTGGGAGGCCAGGGGTTCTTCCACTACATGGCGCTGTCCGCCCCCTACGTGGTCATCCCCTATCCTGGCAAGCCGGTCACGAAGGTGGACCGCTACCACAACGTGTATTGGTTCGACCCTGTGACCATGGAGCCTCTCATCAATTCTCCCGGGCACGTGGCGGCCCTTGAGATGCTGATGAAGCTGTCCAAGGCCGGATCCCCGGCAATGTGGGGCTGGAGCCTGGGCGAGGCCTGGGCTGACTTCTTGTCAGGCAACGCTGTGTTCTGCTTCTCGTGGGGAGATGTCGGCGCGTTGTGTCAGGACCCCACGCAGTCCAAGATCGCGGGTCTGGAAGGCGCTCGGGGATTACCGGGAACCCTGCACCCCTATGACATGCAGCAGAAGAAATTCCTCAACCTCTCCAAGCCGAACCTCGTGGGCAACCAGGTGGG
>Ga0187870_1003505_pt1 | contig 11963 bp, 7 predicted proteins | sample June2016WEW_13_1_3_FD_132974 | JGI IMG/M metagenome (GOLD analysis project Ga0187870, IMG submission 132974) | Peatland microbial communities from SPRUCE experiment site at the Marcell Experimental Forest, Minnesota, USA - June2016WEW_13_150 | ecosystem: Environmental > Terrestrial > Soil >... | reverse complement strand
CAGCGGGGCGCTTTTTATCGTTTCCGGTTATGAAAAGGAGGGAAAGGAAGCCATCGATGGAAAGCTTCCGTAGTTTGAGAAGGCGCTGGTGATCGAACTGAATAATATCACTGTCCCTGGGGAAGGAGAGAGGGCCGCCCATCTCAGCGAACTCTTTGCAAAATACAAGGCCACGATTCAAGTCATGGAAGATCGAGTCACCCCGCATGAAAAGCGGCGGGAGATTTATTTCAATCAATTGTTTCCACTGTTTCGGGATATAAAGGAAACGGCGGATGCGATACTTAATCTTAACCAGCAGAACATGTACGATGCCAATCAAGAGGCGCGCCACAAGGCAACCAGGGCACGCGAGCAGATGTATTTTCTTCTGATTCTCGGCGCTGTCATGGCCGTCGCCTACATATTCTTGATCGGCAAATGGATCCTCCGCCCGATTGAACGTTTGACGCAGTCTGCTGAGGATATCAAACGGGGTAATCTGGATCTCATAGTTAAGATCGATACCCATGATGAAATAGGTCGACTTTCAGAGGCATTCAACGCAATGACAGCAAGTCTGCGGGAAGGCCGCCGCAGCGATGAAGCGAAACTTGTCAGGATTCAGCACTCGACACAGCAGACATTCGATAATCTTCCGGATGCCGTGGCAATTCTCGACTTGCAGGGAAGAGTGGAGACGGCAACGGAAACAGCCGGAACCATCTTTGGACTGAAGCGCAACATCGGAATTGAAAGCGTACCCTTTAAATGGATAACCGATCTATACAGAAATGCCCTGAAGGGCGAGCACGCCTCGGAGAAAGAAGACGCGGCAGCTGTTGTACAGCACTTCGTCGACGCGGAGGAGCATTTCTTCCGGCCAATAACCGCCCCAATCCTGAATAATAGAAGGGAACTCATCGGCATAATCCTTATCCTCAAAGACGTCACGGATAAGCTGGAGCAAGACGAACTTAAAAAAGGCGTCATCTCCACGGTATCACATCAGTTGAAAACTCCTCTTACATCCATTCGCATGGCTATTCATCTGCTCCTCGATGAAAAGGTCGGGCCCCTCACTCCCAAGCAGCAGGAACTCTTGATTGCGGCACGGGAAGACAGCGAGCGCCTTCAAAATACCCTTGTTAATCTGCTTGATATCAGCCGCATAGTATCCGGTAAAATGGCTATGGAGTTTCGTGCAGTCACGCCCCAGCAAATCATCTCAGAGACTGTTGAATCTTTCCGGGGAGCGGCCCTCGGCCATGGTGTGAAAATTCACATGCTACTGCCCGGTGACCTGCCCGATGTCCGGGCTGATAAAATGCGGATCGGCCATGTTTTCGCCAACCTCTTGTCTAATGCCCTGAGGTACACCGCATCTGGTGATACAGTGACCGTGACCGCACAGGCTGGTGAAGAACACGTTGAGTTCTCCGTTTCGGATACCGGCAGGGGAATACCAGAGCAGTATCTTTCCAGGATCTTCGATCCATTTTTCCGTGTGCCCGGCCAGGAAGCCGATACGGGAACCGGCTTGGGTCTCTCCATAGTCAAGGAAATTGTCGAGGCACACGGAGGAGCAGTCAGCGTAAGAAGCCGCGTGGGTGAGGGAAGCACCTTCTCCTTCACCCTTCCGAAGTCCACGACAGAAGCCAATTCACATAAGAATGACGAGAAGAAACCACAGGGAGGGAACACGAGGTGAATCTTGTAATCTGGCTGCCGGCAATGTTTTTCTTGGGCCTTATATCGATGGGGCTATGCTACCTGTTTATGAAATTCTGCGAGAAAATTTAAACAATGGAGTGAGGTGAGCAATGATTTATCTGACAGCAATTGTAGCAGTTTTCTTGTTTGTTTACCTGGTTGTGGCCCTCGTGCGGCCAGAGTGGTTCTGAGCAGCGGGCTTTGACATTGAAATAAAAAAGGAGTTAAGACAATGTTTATTCAAACCTGGTTGCTGCCCTTCATGCTTCTTGCAACAGCGACTGTCATTGCGTTTCCCTTGAGTCGCTACATGGCGTGGATCATGGACGGAAAATACCGGCCGTTGCCGGTTTTTGGCTGGTTCGAGAAACGCCTGGACAGCGGTCCACAAAACTGGAAGCAGTATACGGGTTCTCTGCTTATTTTCAACACCATATTGTTCATTTTCGGTTTCCTCGTCCTGGCGCTCCAGCCGTGGATGCCTCTCAATCCGGATAGTAAGACGATGATTGCCCCAAGCACCATCTTTAACAGCGTGGTGTCATTCATGACGAACACGAACCTTCAGCACTATGCCGGAGACCAGCACCTGTCGAACTTCAGCCAGATTTTCTTTTGCATCGCCAACATGTTTCTATCCGCTGCCATCGGTCTCTGTGCGTTGACTGCGATCATCCGTGCTTTTCGGAGCAACTCATCGTTAGGCAACTTCTTCGTTGACATGTGGCGGGTGCTTGTTTACATGTTCGTACCGGCCGCCTTTATCATAGGTCTCATTTTTATAACGCAGGGCAGTCCGATGACTTTTCAAACTTCCCACAGCCTTTCGACGCTCGAGCCTGCGGCAATGGGGACAACGGACACGGGCGAAGCGAAGCAGCAAACCATTGTTGTCGGGCCGGTGGCGGCCCTCGAGTCCATCAAGATGCTCGGCACCAACGGCGGCGGGTTTTACGGCATGAACTCCGCCCACCCTTTCGAGAATCCCACCGGGTTGTCGAACTTCTTTAACGCACTGTCCATGATGATGTTCCCGTTTGCCCTTGTGCTCATGTACGGCCGGATGCTTCGCAAGTTCCGGCACAGCCTTGTCATTTTTTCGGTCATGCTGGTATTAATGGCGGGCACGGTCATTTGGTCGGTCTACTTTGACACGCTGAAACCGAACCCGGCATTGACCAGCCGTCCTGTGGCAAAAACATACGAAATTGCGAGCGCAAGGGCGCCGGGCGGGAAAACGGTTGTGTCCATGCCGGCGGTTACGGGCTTACCGGTAGACCAGCATCTGGGCAACCTCGAAGGCAAGGAGATGCGCTTCGGTGTATCCGCAGGCGCCACTTTTGCAGCGCTGACGACAGATGTGACATGCGGTGCTGTGAACGCCGAGTCCGACAGCCTCAACCCGATTGCCGCCCTTTCGCCCATGGTTGGTATGTGGCTGAATTGCGTCTTCGGCGGCAAAGGTGTGGGCATGATCAACATGCTGCTCTACTTAATCATCGGGATATTCGTGGCCGGCATGATGGTGGGCCGGACGCCCGAGTATCTGGGAAGGAAAATCGAGGCCCGTGAGGTGAAGCTCGCGATCATCGCCCTGCTCGTCCATCCGTTCATGATCCTTATGCCCACGGGACTCTTCGCCGCAACGGACTGGGGACTCAAAGCCGTGAGTAATCCCGGCGCCCACGGTTTTTCACAGATGCTGTACCAATTTTCTTCGGCCTCTGCCAATAACGGCTCGGCCTTTGATGGATTGGGAGTGACCTACGGTTTCTGGAATGCTGTAAACCCGGCGCCCGAGGCTATCGCCTGGGATATTGCAACGGGACTGGTAATGCTCTTCAGTCGCTTTCTTCCGATCATCGCGCCCATCGCCATGGCGGCATATCTCGGAGCAAAGAAGTCGAGCCCGTTCGGTCTGGGCACCTTGCGCGATGACAGCATCACCTTTGGGTTTCTCCTGTTTGGTACTATTATCATCATAGGCGCTTTGCTCTTTCTCCCAGTCGCCACACTGGGACCGGTGGCGGAACACCTGGGTCCCATTCCTTTTGGCGGCTGACCAACAATGGATGCTATATAGACTCTTTACCAAGGATTGCACAACGATTGAGGAGTTAGACATGAATAACATGCCCGATATTAAAGAAACTTTGCAACCCGCGCTCTCGCCGTTGCAGCGGCCGCATCGCCGGATAAAACCGCGGGGGCTCTTGGAAAAGGAAACAGCGAAGGCCGCGTTGAGGCAGTCGTTTGTCATGCTGAGGCCGGACATACAATGGAAGAACCCGGTAATGTTTGTGGTTGAGGTAGGCGCATTCCTGACTCTGTTATATATCCTGCAGACAGCGTGGGGATGGACAGCAAGCCAGGTACCGATTACATATTTTATTGCCCTTGACGCATGGCTTTTTCTGACCGTGCTGTTCGCGAACTTTGCCACCGCTCTGGCTGAGGCACGCGGCAGAGCCCAGGCCGATTCACTCAGGAAGGCGCGGCACGATACTGCAGCCTATCGCTTGAACGCAGCCGGCGCCATCGAAGAGGTTTCCTCCGCGGTTTTGAAAGCAGGTGATCGTGTCGTGGTGAAGGCAGGCCAGACAATACCTGGCGACGGCGAGATAATTGAAGGGATTGCGTCTGTGGATGAGTCGGCGATTACCGGTGAATCGGCGCCCGTCATTCGCGCTGCAGGCGGTGACCGGTCGGGCGTGACCGGAGGCACCGTCGTGTTGTCCGACCGGATCGTCGTTATGATTACCAGCGGCACCGGTGATTCATTTCTCGACCGGATGATAGCGCTCGTCGAGGGCGCCATCCGTCAGCGAAGCCCGAATGAGATTGCTCTAACGCTGCTGCTATCCGCCTTTACTTTGGTCTTCCTTATCGTGGTAATCCCCCTTTGGCCGATGGCCTGGAATGCCGAGCAGTACATGATGGGGTACCTGGGCATTCAACAGCCCCTGAAAAGTCTCGGCACTGATATTCCCACCCTCATCGCGCTCCTGGTCTGTTTGATTCCTACCACCATCGGCGCTCTGCTTGCCGCCATCGGAATCGCGGGCATGGACCGCGCTCTGCAGGCCAACATTATTGCGAAAAGCGGCAAGGCGGTGGAGTTGGCCGGTGATATTGACGTCGTGCTGCTGGACAAGACCGGCACGATTACCATCGGAAACCGGAATGCGACAACGTTCTTGCCCATAGGAAAGAATTCGGCCGCCGATGTCGGGCAGATTGCTGCCCTGGCTTCTGCCGCCGATGAAACGCCGGAGGGGAAAAGCATCGTAAGATTATTTGAAAAGCAAAACCAAACGGCAAGTGCGCCGCAGGGCAGTCAGTTCGTGCCATTCACGGCACACACACGCATGAGTGGCATTGATCTTCCTGATGGGCGGCGGATACGAAAAGGAGCCTCCGACGCCGTCATCAAATTTGTCGAGGATAATCATGGCAGCATTCCCTCTGATCTCAATTCATTAGTGAACAGCGTTGCAGCTAAGGGCGCAACTCCTCTCGTCGTTGCTGATGGCAACCAGATTGCGGGGCTGGTCGTCCTTGAGGACATTTTGAAGCCCCATATGCAAGAACGCTTCGAGCGGCTGAGAAGGATGGGGCTTCGGACAGTCATGATCACAGGGGATAACCCCCTGACGGCTGCTTACATTGCCAAACAGGCGGGGGTCGACGACTTCCTCGCCCAAGCAACGCCAGAGACCAAGCTTGCTTACATCCGGAAGGAGCAGGCGGGTGGAAAGCTGGTGGCCATGATGGGCGACGGAACAAACGATGCGCCAGCCCTGGCCCAGGCAGATGTAGCCCTTGCCATGAATGCCGGCACACAGGCAGCCAAGGAAGCTGCTAACATGGTCGACCTGGATAGTGACCCCACCAAGTTGATCGAAGTTGTGGAAATCGGAAAGCAGCTCCTCATAACACGAGGTTCATTGACGACCTTCTCCATCGCCAACGACGTGGCGAAATACTTTGCGATCATCCCCGCGCTTTTCGCGGGGACTCTGCCGTGGTTGGGGGTGATGGACATTATGCATTTGCATTCACCTACCTCGGCCATTCTGTCGGCTGTCATCTTCAACGCCCTCATCATTCCGGCGCTGATACCGGTGGCGCTGAAGGGAGTAAAATACCGGCCCCTTGGCGCCGATGCCTTGTTGCGGAGGAATCTGCTGATTTGGGGACTCGGAGGTGTGATTCTGCCGTTTATTGGCATCAAACTGATCGACCTTATCCTGGTTAGTTTGCATTTAGTTAACTGAGATTTTAGAGATCAAGGAGATATAAATATGTCGCGATATCTTTCTAAGAGCCTGTTGCTGCTTTTATTCTCTGTAGTCATATGTTGCGTTCTTTACCCGCTGGCGCTATGGGTAATGGGACAGTCACTCTTCAACTTTCAGGCTAACGGCAGCATACTGCTTGGTCCCGACGGAAGGCCCGTGGGATCACGACTTATTGCCCAGCCGTTCACCAAGGACGAATACTTCCAGCCCCGTCCCTCCGCAGCGTCATATGATGCATCCGCCTCGGCCTCATCGAGCCTGGCTCCATCCAATTATGCGTTGCGGGACCGGGTCGCCCGTTCGCTTGGGCCTATCATAAAATACCGGAGTGGTCCCAAAGCCGGTCAACCAGTGGCGCCGGATATCGAGAGTTGGTTTAAGAAAGATATGTACCAGGGCAGCCCGCATATTGTGGCACTGTGGGCGGATCAACATAACTCTCTTGCTCAAGCTTGGATTACGTCAGACCCAAACCATGAAGCGTACGTGAACGATTGGGCGAAGGCACATCCGGATCTCGTAAAAAAATGGGTCGAGGAAAATCCAGGCACCCCTCAGCCAAAAGCAACGGATCTTGCTGTGGTGTTTTTTAAACATTTCTCCGAGGAAAACCCCGGTAAATTTCTCTCTGCTGTCACTAACAAGGGAGCTGATGGGAAGGACAAAATTGAAATGAAACCTGTCAATGAGGGCTCAGACGTTCAGTCGACCTTCTGTCTAATGTGGCGCGAGGAGCATCCCGACGTTGATCTCGAAGATGTCCCCGGAGATATGGTGATGACATCTGCTTCCGGGCTCGATCCTCACATCACGTTTCAGAATGCCGAGTATCAGCTCGACAGGATTGCCTCCAAATGGGCGACCAATTTGAAACGCAATCCCGCCGATGTGCGAAAGGAGATTGAGCAGATTTTACGGGATAACGCCTCGGCCCCGTGGGGCGGACTCGCTGGTGAAAAGTTCATGAATGTTCTTGAAGTCAACCTCGCACTGCGCAAACGATACGGAGCACCTTAAACATACAGACAGAACGGATTCACAGGCGAGCGCCTGGTGGAATGTATAGCTCTTGAATCTGGAACTCGATGGGGACAAGTAAAATATGCCTGTTGAAAATAGAGCAGATGCTTTTTTGAGGATGATCCGCAGGTCCCAGCGTGGCCACCTAAAGATATACCTAGGTTATGCCGCCGGCGTGGGTAAAACCTACCGGATGCTGCAGGAAGCGCACCAGCTCAAGGACGAGGGGATCGACGTGGTTGTGGGACTCGTCGAGACCCATGGCAGGGTCGATGTCGCCAAACTTGTCGAAGGGTTGGAAATTATCCCCAGGCGGAGTCAGGAATACCGCGGGATTATCGTTGAGGAGATGGACGTTGATGCCATTCTTGCCCGGAGGCCCCAGATTGCGCTCGTCGACGAACTAGCGCATACCAATGTGCCGGGCAGCCGAAACGAAAAAAGGTACCAGGATGTCCAGGATATACTCGCGAAGGGGATTCACGTTATCAGCACCCTAAACATCCAGCATCTGGAAAGCCTCTACGATGTGGTAGAGAAGGCGTCCGGTGTCAGGGTCCATGAACGGCTTCCTGATGCCATTCTCGCCGAAGCGGATCAGATCGTGAATGTTGATTTGACCACAGAGGACTTAAGTGAACGTCTCAAAGAAGGAAAAATATATCCTCTCGGACGCATTGAGACGGCCTTGGCAAATTTCTTTAGGAAACCGAACCTGGAGCAGCTCCGGGAGCTTACCCTGCGTGAACTGGCTTCACAGATTGACCTGCGATCTCGTGATGAACTGGAAGAGGAGGTTCCCGCCACTCCCGATCAGGTAATGGTGTGTCTCAGCTCAAAAGGTCAGAACAGCGAAAAACTGCTCCGTTACGCCTCGCGGCTGGCGGGACGGCTTAATAGAAACTGGTACGCCGTCTATGTTCAGACGCCGTCGGAGGCGCCGACTGCCATCGATGCGCAGACGCAGCGGTTTCTGTCAGGCAGTTTAACTCTGGCAAAGCAGCTTGGAGCCATCGTCTTTACCTTCAAGGGAGAAGATATAGTCAAGACCATTTTGCAGTTTGCCAGGGAATACAGGGTCGGTCACATTGTCATCGGAAGCCCGAGAAAAATTCCTTTCTGGAAGCAAATGCTCGGCGAGCGCAGTGTCGCCGAACGCCTGATCCGCGATGCCAGGGGTGTGACGGTCGTTGTCCTTGACACGCAGAAACCCGATGCGGCTTCTCCTCTTACGGTTGAGGAAGAGATCATACAGGAGGAGAATGCCCCTGCAACACATGTAGCAGAGGACGCTCGCACACGTTTAACTGAATTCATATCACAGGACAGGATTATCATCTGGGAATCGCCCATCACAAAAGATGATTTACTAAAAAGCCTCTCAGAGGCCGCCTGTGAAAATGGAAGCGAAGAGAAATTGAAGGGCATTAATGCAATTATGGAAAGAGAAAAGCAAGGGTCGACATTCTTCAACGAAGGCGTGGCCTTTCCTCATGCAAGGATTGGGGGACTTAAACGCTCATGCGTGGCCATTGGCCTCACACGCGGAGGTGTTTCCGACGTAAGCACCGAGAAGCCCATCGAATGCGTCTTTTTGATTTTCTCACCGGCTGACATTCCCGATGAACAGATACAGATACTGGGGCTTGCCAGCAAAGCAGCCCTGGACAGGCAGCTTATGGAGACCTTGCGGTCGGCGAGAACCCCTGACGAGGCCTATCAGGCCATTCAAGCATGGAAAATTGTGGAACGAACCGGAGCGTAATGAGCACTGCGGCGAATTATGCTGCGGCATTTGAAGTTATTTATAAACAGGCCGGCTCTAATGCAGGCTGGAGAAGAGATATGAATTCCCTGAAACAGCTTCTAAGTTATACGAAGAAATTGATTTTGTCACAAACCTTAATTCGATTATCTCGAAAAAAGCCAATGAAAAGAAAGGTAAGGTCGGTGGATATATTCTTGGAGAATTTCTATCTGGCTTCAGTAAAATAGAAGCCAAAATAAAATCTTTTAAGGCTAACGGGAATGAGAAAACTCCGAAGTAATACTGGAGATCCCTTATGCTTCATTTCTATCGATAATCTTCAGTTACTCTAATTATATAAGAATGCTTGTTTGAAGGTGAACTCAATGTTCCCCTATTTGACCACTTCCTTCCTAGTAGTCAACAAAACGTCAACATCAACAAAGATACTAGATTTCAATCCGTAATAAACACCTTTCACGTCCTACAAACATCAATTCTATGCTCCATATTTTACAACCATTATTCCATTGACATACTAGATAGCGCTTCTTATACTTTCCCCCACAAAAAGTAAGCTCTTCTCAATAATGCAATTACAAAACACTTGTAGTTGACCATTCTTTGTTATTTTTTGATGATGAAAGAGGAGAGGATATGTCTGTTTATCGAACAATCTTGGTTGTGTGTTTTGCACTTTTTCTTTCTTCCTGCGCAGCAACGCCCGTTCTTACTGTAGGTGGTGATATATCCAGGGAAATTAGGCACGAAGCTCCTCTTGTAGCTAAAGTCGATATTTCTCCGGATGGACGATATGCCTTATCTGGAGGCTTTGATTCTTTTATCCTCTGGGATATTCTTCAAGGCAAGAAAATACAAACATTTGATCATCCCAGCGCTTGGGTTACTGATACAATTGTAGTTGCTTTTTCGCCTGATGGGAAATATTTCGCTTCCGGTGGCAAAGGAATAAAATTGTGGGATTTATCCACTAGAAAAGAAAAAATTATATTTGATGACAACATCAGAACGACCTCAATAGCTTTTTCTCCAGACGGGAAAAATCTTTTAAGTGGAGGTCCTCGGGCTGGTTTTTGGGGCCGTTATATTCCTCCTAATATGCAAATCTTTGATGTATCAACAGGAAAAGAAATAAAAGATTTTGATCCAGTCGCACAAATTTGGTCTGTTGCATATTCGCCAGATGGGAAATATGCTTTGTCAGGCGGATTTTATATATACGGTGGCAGAATAGATTTATGGGATGTATCAAGGGGGAAGCCTATAAAAACAGAGGAACAAAGTATCTCAGATGCTATGGTATTGGCTGTTTCCTTCTCTGCAAATGGTCAATATGCCTTGTCGGGTGGAGGTAAAAATGAGCTAATATTGTGGGATGCAAAAAGCTTAACTGAGCTAAAGAGATTTGTCGGTCACAAAGGATTGGCCGGAATTTGGTCCGTAGCTTTTTCTCCGGATGGGAAATATGCCCTGTCGGCGACATGGAAAGATAGTATAAAAATATGGGATATAGAATCAGGCACTGAATGGAAAACTCTTACGGGGCATTCGAGTATAAAAAACTACTCGGCTGCAAAATTTTTCCCCAATAGCAAATATGTTATATCTGCAGGAGATGCTTCTACACGAATATGGGATGTCTCTACCGGGGAAGAAGTTGCTTCAATGATTGCTTTTAAGGATGGAGAATGGATTGTTATTACAAGGGAAGGTTATTACAACGCATCTGCAAGAGGTGCTGAACAATACCTGAGTATTAAAGTAGCTGATAATGAATACTCTGTTGACCAGTTTTACGACGTTTTCTACCGTCCCGATATCGTCTCGGCAAAACTCAGAGGAGAAGATATTAGCGGGCTTGTTAGCATCACGATGAAAGACGCCATCAAAAATCCACCGCCTGCTGTGGAGTTCACCTCCAAATTAAGGGATACCGCTCAGTCCAAGGTCAACGTCTGCTATCGGATAAAAAGCACCGGGGGCGGCATCGGAGAAGTGCGCCTTTTCCACAACGGAAAACTCGTCCAGTCGGATGGCTATTACAGGGAGGTGGCAAAAACTTCAACCGGAACCACCCAACTCGCTTCGTTAAACAGCTGGTCAATCTATGCCGATATGAGGAGCCTCAACATCAAGGCCAAAACAGACGCTGCACTTATTACCAGTAAATCTAAGGGCGATCTCTTTGAAGACTGTAAGGAAATAGATGCCATTGCCGGTGAGAACGAGGTCAGTGTCTCCGCCTTTAACGGCAGCAACACTGTCCAGAGCTATATGAAGACAGTCAGTTTCAATTCAAAGATCAAGCAGGAAGATCCCCATCTTTATATCCTTGCTGTCGGGATAGACCAGTATAAGGATACCGGTGTCAACCTGAAGTATGCGGCAAAGGATGCCAGAGATATAGAAGAGAAAATAAAAGTTCAGGCTGCTACGTTATACACCCCGTGGAACATCCACTATGAGCTTCTGACAGACAGGGAAGCCACTAAGGTGAACATTACAAAGAAGATTGATGCGCTGATGGCAACTATCAAACCCCAAGACAGCTTTATCCTTTTCGTGGCCGGTCACGGCGTTCTCTTACAGAACCAGTATTATATGCTGACTCACGATTTCAACGGTCAGGTGAGCAACGCCAGCATGATCAGCTCCAACGAAATTGTCGAGATGTCCAAGAAGATAAAATCTCTAAGCCAGTTACTCATCTTCGACACCTGCCATGCCGGTGGTGTCGATACCATTGTGAGTGGCCTATACGATGCCCGAATGTCGGTACTTGCCAAGAAGATGGGTCTTCATATTTATGCCTCAGCCAGCGACAAGCAAGCGGCGATGGACGGGTATAAAGGTAACGGTCTATTTACCAGTACTTTGCTGGATGGGTTGAACAATAACAAAGAAGCTGACAAGAACAAAGACGGCAAGGTCAGTATTGTCGGCCTTGGCGAATATTCAAAGAAGATGACAACAAAGATATCCAAAGAAATCGGACATAGCCAGACACCGTTGATAATCAATTTTGGAAAAGACAGCCCGCTATATAAATTGCAGTGAAGATTTCAACCTGACCTTTCCCCGCAAAAGTGGACACACAATTAAATTTCATTAAGGAGCTTTTCGTACTGCTGCGGGCTCCTGTATCCCAATGAAGAATGCCGCCTCTGACGATTATAAAACAT
>Ga0187870_1003501_pt1 | contig 11967 bp, 14 predicted proteins | sample June2016WEW_13_1_3_FD_132974 | JGI IMG/M metagenome (GOLD analysis project Ga0187870, IMG submission 132974) | Peatland microbial communities from SPRUCE experiment site at the Marcell Experimental Forest, Minnesota, USA - June2016WEW_13_150 | ecosystem: Environmental > Terrestrial > Soil >... | reverse complement strand
TATCACCTCCAAGTTCAACAACTTCATTTCCAACGACTATATGCGGCCGATCATCGGCCAGCCGAAGTCGGCGTTCAATTTCCGCGAGGTGATGGATTCGGGGAAAATTTTATTGATCAATCTTTCCAAGGGGAAAATAGGGGATATCAACGCGGGGCTCCTTGGGATGGTCTTTACGGGGAAGATCCTCATGGCCGCGCTCTCGCGCATTGACGTGGCGGATGCGGCGCAGCGGCGGGACTTCAATCTTTACATAGACGAGTTCCAGAACTTTACGACGGATTCTATCGCGACGATTTTGTCCGAGGCGCGGAAGTACCGCCTGAACCTGACGATGGCGCACCAGTTCATCGGCCAGCTGACAGACAAGATCAAAGATGCGGTCTTTGGGAACGTGGGATCTATGCTTGTGTTCCGGGTTGGCGTGCAGGATGCGGAGTTTCTTGTGAAGCAATTTGAGCCGGTGTTCAACCAGAATGATTTGCTTAATATTGATAATCTGAATGCGTATGCGAAGATTCTTATTAATGGGCAGACGTCGAGGCCGTTCAATATGAAGGTGGGGACGATGTCGTGGGGAGGGGGGAATAAAGAACTTGCTGGGAAGCTTAAGGAATATTCAAGGATGAAATACGGAGCTGATCGGCAGGCTATAGAAGACGAAATTTATCGGCGGCTTCGGGAATAGGCCTCTGCCTGCGGCCTTGCCTTTGCGGGTACGGGCGTTCTCGCGCTCCAGCGGCGCGAGCCACCCTGCTCTCTCGCCCCGATTGCCGAAATGCACCCAATGGCATTTCGGACCAAGCCAATCGGGGCTCCGAGAGCCCCCGCCAAGGCAAGGGCGCAGGCGGAGTTCCATCCATTGAAAAGAATGGCAAAAAATCGTAAAATTTGAGAAAGTTCTAAGAAGAAAATGGCCAAGAGAAAACTTATAAAGAAGTCAAGGAAGACTTTAGGAAAATTTAATGCCCGGGAGCGTAAGATAATGGAAAATCTTATGCCAGCATATTACAAACAAGGTAGCTTTGCCTTGTATCACGGAAACTCTTTGGATGTTTTGGCCGAATTCCCCGAGAACTCGGTGGATATGATATTTGCCGATCCTCCATACAATCTTTCCAATGGTGGATTTTCAGTACATGCAGGGAAAATGGTAAGTGTAAATAAGGGAGATTGGGATAAAAGTAGAGGATTTAAAGGCGATTACGATTTCCATTACAAATGGCTGGAAGCAGTAAGGCGCATACTGAAGCCAGGTGGTTCATTGTGGGTGAGTGGGACTTATCATTCAATATATCAGTGCGGACACGCAATTCAGGCTTTGGGTTACCATATTCTAAACGATATTGCATGGTTCAAACCAAATGCATCGCCAAATTTAAGTTGCCGATTCTTTACAGCAAGCCATGAAACATTAATATGGGCCCGTAAAGATACGAAAGGGAAGCACGTTTTTAATTATGCGGCGATGAAAAATGGTATCTGGAACAGCGATTTTCTAAAAAAACCGAATGTGCAAATGCGATCAGTGTGGGCTATTGGAACACCAAAATCAGAGGAAAAGAAGTTTGGCAAACACCCAACTCAAAAACCACACGAGCTATTAAAGCGTATCGTTCTTGCAAGCACCAACAAGGGAGACTTGATAGTGGATCCCTTTACGGGGAGTTCAACAACGGGCGTTGCGGCTAATCTTTATGGCAGAAAATTTATCGGCATCGATACGGAAAAAAAATTCCTCGACCTCTCCATCAAACGGTTTGAAGATATGATCAGGAATCAATTGGTATAGTCTACCTTTTTGTATAGCCTGGTAGGGCGGCCTGAAGAACTTCCGTGTAGTGAAGCTTATTATCAATATAGTCGCGAAGTGCTGTGAGGAGATCGTGAAACATATAGGCACCCGCGCGGAGCTTTTCGTTTTTCGAGAATAATTCGATAACCGTTGCAACGTAATCAAGCGAGAGGGTATAAGGTTGATCTATGTGGGCATATTTTGATGTAATTTCTTCCACGGTTTCGAGTTGATAATTATTCCGTTCTTCAACTGAGAAAAATGGTTTGCTGCGATCGTAAAATTTGATGTAATATTCAATAATTTCCCGTACTTCGGCGCGGTATTGCGGAATTTTTAGAAGAAGATCAACTACCCAAAACGTATGTGTCGGCGGTCTGAGTCGTTTGTCTCCGCCAGGGATTAAGATTTTAATGACGAAGTCCAATTCAGGGTTTGCTCCGCGACTTCCTTGGAAAAGACCAATTAGTGTTCCATCCCGCGTTGTGTAGGTCTTAAAAGCAGAGACGTTTGGACGAATTTGTTTCAAATTCGTCCCGTCATAATATTTGGGGTTGTAAACCAATGGCGCTGGCATGTTGCTAAGTTTGAGGCTTTGGGAGACCTAAAAAATCAAGGGGAAGACTTTGAAAATAATAATGGCAACCAACTGCTTTTATGAAGTCCAGTGTGTCTTTATATTCTGGCTTTTGGAACCAATCACTTAAAATATAAATAAACTCAGTCTCGATCCCGAGCGGCTTAAACAATTTTTGATATTGCCTCTTTTTAAAATCGCATGTTTGTAGCTTCTCGTCTACGGATCCAGCGACCGCCTGGAATTTTATTTCTATAATAAAAACTTTTTTCTGGCTTGGAACATAGAGCGCTTCGTCTGGGAGTAGCTTCTTTGAAAGTACGGTTTTATAATCTACCTCGCGCTCTTCAAGAAATCGATAAAGCTTGTTCTTGCCGATACTTTGTGCTACTACCTTTCCGGTATGCAGAATCAAGTCGCCATCTACGGAGTATCCTGGCGTTTTGGCAAAGACCAACAGTAAATTAACCCGACCCTCAAAATCAAGCCCGACTCGCGTCCTTGCGCCACCAATCCCGTGCTTTATCATGGGCGTTTAACCAAATTTTAATCATTTTTTAATGAATTGTACAAGTTCCACGTTCCAGTGTGCTCGTCATTATCAACATGGTATAATAAACACATGAAAAGGGTGGTGGTTTTTGGAGCGCTGCTTCTCGTGGGAATCGGTTTGATCGCTGTGGCGATGCATCCTGCCTATGCTTACGTAAGTGTTCGCGGCTATTATCGGAGCAATGGGACATACGTCCAACCCTATGTGCGCTCCAGTCCGAACAGCTTGAAATATGACAACTACAATTATTCTGGAGGAAGCTTATACAACAATTCCTATTACGCACCGACAAAGAATTACAGTCCGAGCTGGTATACACCTTCATATGTAACTGATCCATATTATTATCAGGGGAAAAGCATCTATAACTCACGTCGTTTTTAATCAAAATTTAATGATTAGTATGTTATATTTGGATTTGACGTATGATTTATAAAATGTTAAAATCCGTCATCAGCAACTTTGTCGGAGTTGTTTGTGTATAATAAAGACAACCCTTATGGGGAAGAAAATAACTAAGAAAAGAGTTCACCAAAACGAGTCACTAATAGGAGAGTTGATTGAATTGCGGACCGAAGTCTGCAAGTTGCCAAGATTGTCGCCGATCGAAAAAGAACTTCATGAGGCAGAGGTCCGTTTTGAAGCAACCTATCATTCCAATAAACTAGAGGGGAATAAGCTTTCTGAGGATGAAGCGAGAAGCGCGATAATGATATAAGTTTTTATGGCGTTTCCGCAGAATAAAAAAGATTTGGATATCTTAGAAGAAAGAGGCTATTGGAAGGCCTCTTCTTTTTTAAGTAATACAGTGCACAAGCTGATTCGTAAAAATTTGCCGTTTGAACTTGGATATGTTAAGCAGGCCCACAAGATTACTTTCGATGCCGCTAATCAATCAGGCATAGCTGGCAAATATCGTCGTGACAATCCGGAGCTGAAGAGAATTGATGGATCATTGCTTGTTATTACGCATTGGCACAATGTTCCGAACGAAATGGCAAAATTGGATACAGAAGTACGTTTAGCCACGAGGGGATTGAGGAAGGTGAGGACGAAGGGACAGTATAGAAACATTATTGAAAAGGCTGCGCGTCTTTCTCATCGATTAGCATGTATTCATCCTTTTGAAAACGGAAACGGACGCGCTTCACGCTTGCTCCTAAATGCTATTCTTATGCGAGCCGGATTGCACGAAGTAGCTATTAAGGTAGATAAAGATAGATACCTACGAAGTATGCGGCAGGCAGACGACGGAGACTTCTCGATGCTCAAAAAAATAATATTAGAAAGTTTGGTTGAGAATGAAAAAAAATTGTACAAGTTAGTCAAAAGGAAGCAAGCGGAACAAGGCAAGCATAAAAAGTGCCGTTCTTAGCGGTTTCAATATGAACTGTCGTGATCCGGTGGGGCCAGATTCCCTACCTTACTGACTGATGGTGGTGGCGGGTGGCCCACGCTTGTTTGTGCTATACTGAACCTACAACTGAATGGGTTATCCAGAGTGCGGGGAGGGAACTGGCCCTACGATCCGCCGGCAACTTGCGAGGGCAAAGTGCTAATTCCAGCCCGAAAGGGGAAGATAAAGGTCGTAGCGCTTTTTCTTTCGGGAATGGCGTTTTTTATTTGGTAATAAACAAAATAAAATTAAAATTATGAACACAAAAATACGAACGGCGGAATTTGTTTCGCCAAGGCATCCGGACAAAATGTGCGACCTTATCGCGGACACGCTTCTTGATGCGTTCCTTGCGGGGGATAAAAAGAGCCGCGTCGCGGCGGAGGTGATGGGCGGCCACGGGCACATCACTGTTTCGGGGGAGATCACGAGCCGGACGGACGTGGATATGGAAAAGATCGTGAAGGGCGTGGTGGGCGAGGAGTACAACGTTCACGTTTACCTTACGAAGCAGAGCCCGGAGATCGCGCAGGGCGTGGACACGGGCGGCGCGGGCGACCAGGGGATCATGATGGGGTATGCTACGCGGGAAGCCGAGAATTTTATGCCCCTGGAATACGAGCTTGCGCGGGATCTCTGCCGGAAGATATATGCAAAATATCCGCATGACGGGAAAACGCAGGTGACGGTGGAGGGCACGAAGGTACGCACGGTCGTCGCGAGCTTTCAGGGTACAAAGACCCCGGAACTTATGGCGCTCGTGCGGGGGCTTATAAAAGCCGACGAGTATCTTGTGAATCCTGCGGGTGAGTGGATGATGGGCGGCTTTGACGCCGATTCGGGAATTTCCGGCCGGAAGATCGTCATTGATAACTACGGCCCGGAGGTGGGCGTGGGCGGGGGATCCTTCTCCGGCAAGGATTACACAAAGGTGGACCGGAGCGGCGCCTACATGGCGCGCCGCATCGCGGTGGACTATTTGAAACAGCACGCGGACGTGGAAACGGTGCGCGTGAAGCTCGCGTACGCGATAGGGAAGGCGGAGCCCGTGATGGCGGTTTGGACGCGGACGGCGTGGAGGTTGCCATTCAGGGATATGACCTCTCGCCTGCGGGGATCTTCAAGTTTCTGGAGTTGGACAAGGTCCGGTGGGCGGAGACGTCGAGCTGGGGGCACTTCGGACGTGAGTTCAGTTGGGGATAGGGAAGAGATGCGTTAGAATAGTTGTATGAAGCTGAACTACTTCGTGATTCCGCTCGTCGCGTTCCTCACGGCGTTCATCGGCGGCTTGATCACAAGCGGGGGGATGGCGTGGTACAAGACAATAAGACTTCCCTCGTGGACGCCGCCCGGCGGCGTGATCGGCGCCGTCTGGACCGTGCTTTTTGTTTTGAGCGCCATCTCTGCGCTCATGGTTTGGAACGGAGCGCCGCATGATGCGCGCTTTTGGCTCATCATCGCCCTTTTCGTCTTGAACGCGTGCGCGAACGTTTTCTGGTCATATCTTTTCTTTGGTGCGCATTTTATGTACGCGGCATTCTGGGAAGCAATTTTTCTTGACCTCACCGTGCTCGGCCTTATTGCGCTCATCTGGCCTTTGTCGCTCACGGCGGCGCTTCTTCTCGTGCCATACGCCGTATGGGTGGCGTTCGCATCGTATCTTACGTACAGCGTTTGGCTACTGAATCATTAGGGGATGAGGATTTTCGTAAGGGCAAAACCGGGCGCAAAAAGGGAAAGCATTCAGAAACTGCAGGAACCGGACGGTCTTTTTCCTAAAGCCGGGGCCGGAGCCACCATGCCGCAGTTCGTGGTGGCGGTCAAAGAACGGCCCACGGACGGGAAAGCGAACCGCGCTATTGAAAAAGCCATTGCGGGATATTTTAAGGTGCCGCTCGCGCGGGTGCGGATCGTTTCCGGCCACGCTTCACGCGAGAAGGTGATTTGGGTTAAAATCTAAATAATGGTCCGTTTTTTGAGCAAGGCAAAATCAACGTCGCTGCGCGGAACGGCGCTTTTGCGGCTTGATTTCAATACGAAAGACGACTGGCGGATGCGCGCGGTGCTTCCGACCATTACGCTTTTGTTGAAGAACTCTAGTAAGGTCGTGATCGTGAGCCACCGGGGCCGGCCGGCGGGATTTGACAAGAAATTGAGCTTGCGGAAAGATGCGGCGGACCTTTCGAGGCTCATTAGAAAGAAGGTGGTCTTCGTGCCGCATTTTCGTTTCGGGGAGATAAAAAGCATGGTGGCCGCCGCACCGCGCGGCGCGGTCTTCCTTTTGGAAAATCTGCGATTTTTGAAAGGCGAAGAAAAGAACGGTCCGGCGCTCGCGCGTTCGCTTGCGTCGCTCGCCGATTTTTACGTGAACGATGCCTTCGCGGTCTCACACCGGGCGAACGCATCAGTCGCCGCGGTCACGAAATTCCTGCCAGGCTACGCCGGGCTGGAATTGGAACGGGAGATCGCGTCGCTCTCGCGCGTCATGCAGCACCCGAAACACCCGCTCGTCGTCGTTCTCGGCGGGGCGAAGGCGGGAGACAAATTGGGCGTCATCAAATATTTCAAAAAGAAGACCGATTGGTTCCTGCTCGGCGGCGGTCCTGCGAACACGATTCTCTTCCTGAAAGGCGCCGACGTCAAAAAATCCGTGCGCGACCGCGATCCGCGCGATCTTAAGGCGCTCAAAAGCGTCGCGGGCTACAAAAATCTCGTGTTGCCGGATGATATTGTCTGGTGCGACAGCATGATCTGGGACATTGGCCCGAAGGCGATCAGGGTTTTCAAGAAAAAGATCGGGGAAGCGAGGACCATTTTATGGAGCGGGCCGCTCGGCCTTATTGAGAAGAAAAAATATGCGCGCGGGAGCATTGCGGTCGCGCGCGCCGTCACACGGAACCGCCGGGCGTTCTCTGTGGCAGGCGGCGGCGAGACCGTGATGTTTCTCAAGAAATACAAGCTTGATAAAAAATTCAGCTTCATTTCCACCGGCGGGGGAGCGATGGTGGACTTTTTGGCGGGAAAGAAATTGCCGGGGATAGCGGCGCTCGAAAAAGCATGAAGTACGATATTTATTTTCATAACGATTTCGACGGGCGGGCATCGGCGGCGGTGATGCTCGCTTTTTTGCGCAGCCGCGGGGACGATATCGCGCACTACGTTCCCGTGACCTACGGTTACGAAAAACCGTGGCTCAAGGAAGACCTGGCAAAGAAGAAAAATCCGGCCATCGTCGTTGATTTTCTCTACCATCCGAAGGCCGCCTGGTGGTTTGACCATCACCGCACGACCTTCCGGGAGGAAAAATGGAAACGCGCATTCAAGCCGGACCGGTTCCATCGTTACGATTATTCTTACAGGTCCGCCTGCCACCTGGTCTATGATTCGCTCAAAAAAGATTTTGGATGGAAGCCGCCGCGGCATTTCAAAGAGCTCGTGCGCTGGCTGGATGTTGTGGATAGCGCCCGCTACCGTTCGGCGCGGGAAACGATCGAGATGAAGCATCCTGCGCTTGAGATAAATGCGTTCATTGAAACACTGGAGCGTACCACGAACGAGGAGAATCGCTTTCTTATCGGATTGCTTGCGAAATATCCGCTTGCCCGCGTCGTCGCGGCGCCCCGCGTTGCCCGCGCGGTCCGTGCGTTGCACAAGAAAGTCGCCCGGAGCATGGCGTTTCTCAAAAAGAACCTTTTGGTTTTCAAACGGACGACCTTCGTTGACGTGACAAAAGACCCGCTGGATGGATTGTTGCGTTATGCACCGTACTATCTCTATCCAAAGAGCATCTACAACATACGGTTGAGGCCAAAAGGAAAAGGGGTGTGGTACCTCGGTGTCGGCGCGAGCCCGTGGCGGCGCTCGGCGAATAAATTGGAATTAGGGAAGCTTATGCGCCGTCGTTATGGCGGCGGGGGACACAAAGCCATTGGTGCGACTGAATTTTTGACGAGGGCGGACGCAATGAAAGCGTTTAAAAAAATAAACGAGCTTCTCAATCGTTAAATGGCGACGAAGAAAAAATATTACGCGTATTTCGTGCCGGGCGAGAATCGCGCGGGGATCACCGACGACTGGGGCGAATGCGAAAAGATCGTTTCGGGGAAGGTGGGTGCGCGGTACAAAGCGTTTGAAACAAGGGAAGACGCGGAGCGGTGGCTCGCGCGCGGCGCGGTCTATGAGGCAAAAGCGCCGCCGCCGCGATTGGCGCGCGGGATCTATTTTGACGCGGGGACGGGCAGGGGTCTTGGCGTGGAGATCAGCGTGACCGACGAGAAAGGGAAAAATCTGCTCCATAGGGCGCTTTCGACGCGCGAGCTGAATCGTTTCGGAAAGCATCTTTTGAAAAACGCCGCGGCGACCAACAACTACGGCGAGCTGCTTGCTTTGAAATATGCTCTGAAGATCGCGCGAAAAGAAAAAGTAAAAAAGATCTTCGGCGACAGCCGGCTTGTGATAGATTATTGGTCGCAGTGGCACGTGAAACGGAAAGAACTGCCGCGCGCGACCGTGGCGCTCGCGGACGAAGTGGCGGAATTGCGGGAAGTGTTTGAGAAAAAAGGCGGCACCGTGGCGCGCATTGCGGGCGCGCACAATCCGGCGGACCTTGGGTTCCATCGGTGAGCAGGGGAAGCCAAAAGGTATAATTCAATAAATGGATGCCGAAAGCCGCAACTGCGCAAAATGTAAAAGCCAGTTTGTTGTTGAGCCGGAGGATTTTGATTTTTACGCGAAGATAAGCGTTCCGCCGCCCACGTGGTGCCCGGAGTGCCGCAATCAAAGGAGGATGGCGTGGCGCGAGGAACGCGTGCTCTACCGCGGGACCTGCGCGTTGTGCGGAAAAGCGGTGGTTACCATGCACGCGCCCGGCGGTCCCTTCACGATCTATTGCCGGGAGTGTTACAAATCCGACAAGTGGGACTCGACGAGCTACGGGCGCGACTACGATTTCAAGAAACCGTTCTTTACGCAATACCGCGAACTTATGGAAGCCGTCCCGCGGCCGGCGCTCACGGGCAATAATTTGGTCAATAGCGATTTCACGCACGGATGCGAAAGCGTAAAAAATTGTTACTACCTTTTCTGGAGCTATTTTTCGGAAAACGCGGGGAACTGCTACGGACTGCTTCTTTCCAAAAACGCCTACGATTGCTACGTGGTGGACAATTCCGACCATGTGTACGAGTCGTTGCATTCCAACCGTATGTACAAGATCAGGTTCGGCTATTTTTCCGACGAGTGCCTCGATTCATCGTTCCTTTACAATTGCCTCGGGTGCTCTGATTGTTTTGGGTGCATCAACCTAAGGAAACAAAAATACTGCCTTTTCAACGAAAAATTGTCCAAAGAAGAATACTCCGCGAGGATCAAGGAGTGGGACTTGGGAAGTTATAAAAAACTGCAGGAGGCGAAGGAGAAATTCCGGGCTTTGTATATGTCCGTCCCGCACCGCTTCGCCCATGTCGTAAGCAGCCAAAACGTCACGGGGGATATCATACGGGACACGAAAGATTGCAAAATATGTTTTTGCGCATTGGATGGCGTGCAAAACTGCAAGTATCTGTACGCCGGCGGCCTCAATCTCAAAGACAGCATGGATGTAAGCGCCGGCGGCGATACGGCGGAGTTGCTTTATGAAGTGCACGGGGTGACCGGGCATGCATCGCGGTGTTTTTTCTCGGTGGGAGGAGGGAACAGCAGGGATACCTGGTATTCCGATTGGGCGGATAATTCATCGGATGTATTCGGCTGCGTTTCTTTAAGGAACAAGCAGTATTGCATCTTGAACAAACAATATTCCCGCGAGGAGTATGAAAAACTTGTCCCAAAGATCAAACAGCACATGGACGCCATGCCGTTCGTGGACAAGAAGGGGCGCGCGTACAAATTCGGGGAATTTTTCCCGACGGAACTTTCCGCGTATGCCTATAACGAAACATTCGCCTTTACCTGGTATCCAAAGGTGTTAACGAAGGACGAGGTGCTTGCCGAAGGTTGGCGGTGGCAGGACCCGTCGACACGCTCTTACGAGGTCACCATGAAGGCGGAAGGTCTTCCCGACCATATTCGTGACGCAAGCGATTCAATTTCAAAAGAGACCATCGGCTGCCTGCACGCCGGAGCGTGCAATGAACTATGCACGACCGCGTTCCGCATTTCGCCCGAGGAGCTCGCTTTCTATCGAAAGATGAATGTTGCCCTGCCGCGGTTGTGCCCAAATTGCCGGCACGTGCAACGATTGAAATGGCGGAATATTTTCCATTTGTGGCATCGGCGTTGCATGTGCATCCATGCAGGTCATTCCCATGCCGGGCAACCGTGCCCAAATACTTTTGAGACCACTTTCTCGCCGGAAAAACCGGAGGTTGTTTATTGCGACCAGTGTTACAAAGCCGAATTCCTATGAACTTCTGGAAGCTTAAAAGATACAAATACATGCTCAAGACGCTGTGGCAGAGCTTTTGGTTTAAAGTAAAAATATTTGTGCGGAAATTTCACCATACGACGATTTGACTTAATCATCGCTTTTCTCTATAACGTAGTCAGCAATCCAGAGGGAAAATAAGCCCTAATATCAACCAGACAGGCAGGGAGGAGAAACGTCCTATGCTGCTTCTACAAGAAGCCCAGGTCCATACGGGGATGATCGTCGCCTTGGCTCTCGCCGGCAATACCGAGCCCGAGGTCGACGAACATGGTCCGTTACTACTCATAGCGCTCATGGGCGGCGTCGCCCCAATGCGCAAACGATTGTACGCCCTCAAGGGTCGTCCGCCTCTGTTTCAGAAAACGCCTGAGGGCTGGGTGGCGCAGCCCCTCACCGACGAACCGCTCCACCCCGATGTCACGGACGGCATGGAAGGCTTCGCCGAGCAGGTCCGCTTCATGCCGATCTACACCTTTACGCCGACCAACGCGCCGCACAACATGGAGTTCGTGGTCTACGTGAACGGTGAGCGGCTGAAGTACCCGAGTGGCCAGCGCTATGTCTACGTCCGCACCACCGTGGACGGCAAGATCTTGTCGCACAACGGCTATGAGTACGATTTCTGGGAACAGGAATATGCGTTGCCGGAAAACGCCGTGCTTGTCCCCATCGGCAGGATTGAGATCACCGAAACCCCGCACGACCCGGCCATCATCTATCACGGGCCCGTGGTCGAGTGGGTGGGCGTCATGGCTCTGCTTTCCGAGCTCGCTGTGCGCGTCGGCCTGCGGATAACGGATGTGCATCACGACCACCACGTCGGCGACTTCCTGCACATCGGCCTCACGGGCGGAACCGAAGAAGACCGCCGCGAGTTTGCGGAACACGTCGTGAAGGACATCAGCCTGGCGAAGGGGTCGTTCGCCACCCACTGCCCGCACTGTTGGAAGACTATCGCGCGCGAACACAGTCTGTAGCTGTTCGCGCAAAATCCCGGCGACGAGCCGGTGGAGAAGTGGCAGCACTTCTCCCTCTACCTGAATTCAGAAATTTGCTCCGGATTCAGGTAGGGTAAAAGTTTCATTTTTCCATAATATGTGGTATAATGCTCAAGCTGGCAATCCAGACGGTCGCTCGGTCGCGTTGCGCAAGCAATGCCGGCCGGGAGGAAAGTCCGGACACCCACTCGTTTGCCTTCGGGCAAGCGGTTAAACAAGTA
>Ga0187870_1003500_pt1 | contig 11968 bp, 9 predicted proteins | sample June2016WEW_13_1_3_FD_132974 | JGI IMG/M metagenome (GOLD analysis project Ga0187870, IMG submission 132974) | Peatland microbial communities from SPRUCE experiment site at the Marcell Experimental Forest, Minnesota, USA - June2016WEW_13_150 | ecosystem: Environmental > Terrestrial > Soil >... | reverse complement strand
GGCCTGAACGCCGGCTCAAGGCTCCGCCTTGGCTCCTGTGCTCCGCATTCTTCAGGCCGGGCGTAGCCCGGATGCGGAGGAAAGCCCGCCGGCACACCGGGAAAACGGGCACACAGGTAAGAGTGGCTACATCACTGGATTAACGAGTTCTAAGCTCCAGTGGGGGAAGGCAAGCCCCCACTGGAGCCAAGAACTCGTTGAACACAGGCAATCTTCAACTCCCGAAGCTGCTTCGCCGCGACGGGGGCAGGAGCCCTGGTCATCAGGCAGGTTGAGCTCTGGGTCTTGGGAAAGGCGATCACGTCCCGGATAGTGTCCCTCTGCAGCATCAACATCATCATCCTGTCGAACCCGAAGGCGATCCCGCCGTGGGGCGGCGCCCCATAATCCAGGGCATCCAGCAGAAAGCCAAACTTGTGGGCGATCTCCTCCGGGGGCAGTCCGATGGCGTTGAACAGCCGGTCCTGCACATCCCGGCGATGGTTTCTGATGCTGCCGCCGCCGATCTCCGTGCCGTTCAACACCAGGTCGTAGGCCCTGGCCTTTACCTGCTCCGGGGCTGTCTCCAGCAGGTGCAGGTCCTCCGGCCTGGGCGCCGTGAAAGGATGGTGCATCGCCTCCAACCGCTTCTCCTCATCATTATACTCAAAGAGCGGAAAATCGGTGATCCAGACAAAGGCAAACCGGTCGGGATCTGCCATCTTGAACCGCTCTCCCATCTCCAGCCGCAGTTGCCCGAGGACGGCGGACACCACATCCGGGCGGTCGGCAACGAACAGCAGCAGGTCTCCCGGCTGACCGTCCAGCCTGGCGGCCAGTTCCTGCAACTCCGGCTGTTGGAACAGCTTGGCCAGCGGCGACCTGATCTCCGATTCGCCCAGGATAAACCAGGCGAGGCCCTTGGCCCCCCACCCGCAAGCCAGCTTCGCCAGTTCGTCCAGTTCCCGGCGGGACGATGAGCCTGCGCCGGGCACGCGGATGCCCCTGACCACGCCGCCGCTCTGCACCGCCCCGGAAAAGACCTGGCAGGAGGTCTGACCCGCAAAATCCGTGACGTCCACTATCCTCATCCCCAGGCGCAGGTCCGGCTTGTCGCATCCGTAGCTGTCCATAGCCTCCCGGTAAGTCAGGCGGGGAAAGGGCCTGGGCGCATCCTTTCCCAGCAACTGGCCGAATAGGACTGCCAGCATCTCTTCCATCAGTTCCATGATCTCTTCCTCACTGATGAAGGACATTTCGATATCGAGCTGGGTGAACTCCGGCTGCCGGTCCGCCCTCAGGTCCTCGTCCCGGAAGCACCTGGCAAACTGGAAGTAGCGTTCAAAGCCGGCCACCATCAGGATCTGCTTGAAAAGCTGGGGCGATTGGGGCAGGGCAAAGAAATACCCCGGATAGATCCTGCTTGGAACCAGGTAATCCCTGGCCCCTTCGGGGGTGCTGCGGGTGAGCATCGGGGTCTCTATCTCGAGAAAGCCGCGGCCGGAGAGAAACTCCCTGATGGCAAGGGCGGCCTGGTGCCGGAAGGTGAAGATCTCCCACATCTCCGGGCGCCTCAGGTCCAGGTAGCGGTAACGCAGGCGGACTGCCTCGTCTACATCCGTCGCTTCCCCGGGATAGAAGGGAGGCGTTTTAGCGGCGTTCAGAATGACGATCTCGTTCACCAGCACCTCGATATCCCCGGTCGACATGTTCGGGTTGGCGGTTCCTTCAGGGCGCCGGCTGACCTGGCCGTGCATGGCCACCACGTACTCGGGGCGCACCGCCTGGCTTACCTTAAAGGCCTCCGGTTGGCGGTCCGGGCTCAGCACCGTCTGCACCAGGCCACTCCGGTCGCGCAGGTCCAGAAAGATCACCCCGCCGTGGTCGCGCCGCCGATGCACCCAGCCCATCAGGACCACGTCCCGGCCGATCTGTTCGGCGGTCAGGTCCCCGCATCCGTGTGTACGCCTAGTTGCTGCCATAGTTGTCATGATTACTCTGCCTCCCTGTTTTGCATGTCTGCCAGCAGGTCCAGCAGGCTCTGGCGTGGTACGGATATCTGCGTGCCCAGCGACATGTCTCTCAAGAACACCTTATGCTCCTTCAGCTCATCCGGTCCGACAATGACGCACCACCTCGCCCCGAGCCTGCCGGCCTGCTTCATCTGTGCCTTCAGGCTCCTGCCGGCATAGTCCTTTTCGGCTGCATAACCGGAACACCTGAGTTCCATCAGTAGACAGAAGGTCTCCCGGTTCAGGGGCTCAGACAGGGCATCTGCAGCGGCCACGAAGATCAGTCCGGTTTCTGGAAGCGGCAGATCGATCCCCTGCTGCTCCAAGGCCAGCAAGACCCGCTCCAGGCCGATGGCGGCGCCGATGGCCGGTACAGCAGGTCCGCCGCAGGATTCCACCAGATTGTTGTAGCGCCCACCCCCGGCCAGGGAGCTCTGTGCCCCCAGGCCTTCAAGAGTCACCTCAAAGGCGGTGTGGGTATAGTAATCCAACCCACGAACCAGTTCCGGGTTGAGGTGAAAGGGAATGTCGAGCAGCCTGAGGTATTCCTGCAACTTTTCAAAGTGACTGCCACAAGCGTGGCACAGGAAATCGGTGATCGCCGGCACCCCGGCCGCCAGCTTATGGCACTGGGGGACCTTGCAGTCCAACAGGCGCAGAGGGTTCTGCTCCAGGCGCACCCGGCAGTTTTCGCAGAGCGAAGCCTGGAGCGGATGGTAATGCTGGCGCAGCGCTTCGGTATAAGACGGCCGGCAATCGGGGCAGCCGACACTGTTCAGTTCCACGTTCAGCCCAGTCAGGCCCAGGCTGGTTAAGAAGTCCCAGGTACAACCGATAATCTCGGCGTCCACGGCCGGGTCGTGGCTGCCCAGGGTCTCGAAGTCAAACTGGTGAAACTGGCGAAACCGCCCGGCCTGGGGGCGGTCATAGCGGAACATCGGCCCCAGGCAATAAAGCTTCACCGGCTGCGGCTGGCTGTCGAGGTGATGCTCGATATAGGCCCTGACCACGGCAGCAGTGCCCTCCGGGCGTAAGGTGACGCTCCGTCCGCCGCGGTCATCGAATGTGTACATCTCTTTCTGGACGATATCGGTGGCGTCGCCGATGCCTCTCAAAAAGAGTTCGGTGTGCTCGAAGATCGGGGTCCGGATCTCCTTGAAACCATAGGTCTCGCAGATATCACGGGCTACACATTCAACAAACTGCCACTTCTCCACCTCACCAGGCAACAGGTCCCTGGTTCCCCGGGGCGCTTTCACCAACTGGATTCACTCCTTTGCAGTCCTACTTCCCACTTCTGCCAGGGGGCATACCTCTTCAGGAGTCGAAGGCTGGAAGGCAGGCTTGACCCCTGTCTTAGGTTTCCGGTTTCGCATCCTGGAGGCCTTATGAAATCGGATGTCGAATGTTATTTTTTATTTCTATTTGGTTTCTTCTTGTTCCGACCTCTGACTTCTTGCCTCTGACATCCTATAGAAAGGGGTTGTGCTCCAGCTCGTAGCCGACCGTCGAGGCGGGGCCATGCCCCGGGTAGACCAGGCAGGCGTCGTCCATTACCAGGATCTTGTTCTTGATGGATTCGATCAGGTCCCGGTAGGAGCCCCCGGGAAAATCGGTCCGCCCAATCGAGCCGGCAAACAGGGTGTCACCGGTGAAGATCGTTCCCTGCGCCTGGAGGCAGATGCCGCCCCGGGTATGGCCGGGCGTGTGCAACACCTTTAGCTGAACCTGCTTCCCGCAGGCAATCTCATCGCCTTCATGAAGCAGCACATCCGGCTGCAATCCCTGCAGCGCAGACCCCACGTACACAGAGAGGTTCAGGTCCGGATTGCCCAGCAGGGGGGCGTCCTCCTCGTGGATCATCAGCTTGGCGCCGGTGGCGCTGCGGACCTCGGCGTTGGCGCCGATATGGTCGACGTGCCCGTGGGTGTTGATGATATACCTTACCTGCAACTGCTCTCTGGCTATCTCCGCCAGGATGCGCCTGCCTTCCCCGCCGGGGTCGATGACCAGGGCCTCTTTCGTCTCTTCACACCAGACAAGATAACAGTTGGCCAGCATCGAGCCAACTGCCAGGGTTCTCACGATCATCTCTCCACAACCTCCACTTCAGAATACTTTCTTGCTGTCGATCAGAATGGTGACTGGGCCGTCGTTGACGATGCCCACCGACATCATCGCCTGGAACTCCCCGGTCAGAACCCTCAAGCCGCTCTCCGCCAGGCGGGCGGCTACAGCCTCGTACAGTTTTACAGCCCGCTCCGGAAGGGCGGCGGCGGTGAAGCTGGGGCGCCTCCCCTTCCGGCAGTCGCCGTAGAGGGTGAACTGGGAGACCACCAGCACCTCCCCCTGCACATCCAGTACCGAGTGATTGAATTTTCCGGCGCCATCGGGGAAGATCCTCAGGCCCAGGATCTTGTCCGCCATATAAGTGGCGTCATCCTCCCCGTCATCATCCCCGACCCCCAGGAGCACCACCAGCCCCGGGCCGATCTCCGCCACCGCCCGGTCTCCGATCCTCACCCAACCCTGGCTCACTCTCTGGACAACCACCCGCACTAAAAACCACTCCCATCAGGGCAAAACCCTGTGCACGTCCAGAACGTCGCTGATCTGTCCCACCTTCCGCATGACCGAGTACAGGTGTTCCAGGTCCCGGATCTCTATTTTCAGATTTACCAGCGCCATCTTGTTCTTTTTCGCCCTGGAATTGATGGCGTTGATCACCGTCCTGGTATCGGAGACGGTGTTCAGGATATCCATCGTCAGGCGCGGGCGGTCAAGCGCCCTGAGCTCGAGTTCCACCTGGTAGGTGGCTGGAGTATCCGCATCCCAACCGACCTCGATCAGTCGCTCGGGCTCGCCTTGATAATAATGGGCGACGTTTGTACAATCCGGACGGTGTACCGTAATACCCCTACCACGAGTAATATAACCGATGATCTGGTCTCCAGGCAAGGGATTACAACAGTGGGCCAGGCGCACCACCAGGTTTTTCTCACCCTTGACCCTGACCCCGGAGTCCACCTCGCCCTGCTGATCCGGCAGGCGCACCAGCAGCTTGGACTCCGCAGCCGGCACAGGCGGCTCTTTCTTGAACAGTTCATCCCGCGCCTTCCCGACTACCTGGCTGGGGGTCACCGCCCCGTCGCCGATCCCCGCATAGAGGTCGCTCTCAGTCTGGAAGCCCAGGCGCCGCGGCAGGAACTCCATCACTTCCGGCTTGAAAAATACCGCCAGCTCGCCGCCGGTGCGACGGACCTCCTTTTCCAGCAGTTCCCGGCCGCGCAGGATGTTCTCGTCACGCTTCTCCTTCTTGAACCACTGGCGGATGCGGTTCTTGGCCTGGGAGGTTTTGGCAATGGAGAGCCAGTCCCGGCTCGGACCGTTGCTCTGTTTCGAGGTCAGGATGTCGACGATGTCCCCGTTGACCAACTGGTAATCCAGGGGCACGATCCTGCCGTTGATTTTAGCCCCGATGCAGTGGTGCCCGACCTCGGTGTGGATGCGGTAGGCAAAATCGACTGGCCCCGAGCCGGCGGGCAGCTCGATCACGTCACCCTTGGGGGTGAACACGAACACCACGTCGGAAAAGAGGTCGATCTTCAGGGACTCCATGAACTCCTTGGGGTCCTTGGTCTCATGCTGCCACTCCAGGATCCGGCGCAGCCAGGCCAGCTTCTCGTCGAACTGGGAGTTGGATGTACGCCCGCCCTCCTTGTAGCGCCAGTGAGCGGCGATACCGTACTCGGCGGTGCGGTGCATCTCATCGGTGCGTATCTGCAGTTCGAAGGCTTCCCCGGAAGGACCGACCAGGGTGGTGTGCAGCGACTGGTACATGTTCTGCTTGGGCATGGCGATGTAGTCCTTGAAGCGCCCCGGGATCGGCTTCCACATGGTGTGCACGATCCCCAGGGTGGCATAGCAGTCCCTGACCGAATCGACGATCACCCTGACGGCGGTCAGGTCGTAGATCTCCGCCAGGTCCTTGCCCTGGCTGACCATCTTCTGGTAGATGCTGTAGAAATTTTTAGGCCGCCCCGAGATGTCCGCCTTGATCCCGGCTTCATCCAGCTTTTCCCGCAGCTTGGAGATCACGAGGTTGATATAGTCTTCCCGCTCCCGGCGCTTTTTGGCGATCCGCTCCACCAGGGAGTAGTACTGATCCGGTTCCAGGTAGCGGAGGGACAGGTCTTCGAGTTCCCACTTGATCTTGTAGATCCCCAACCGGTGCGCCAGGGGAGCGAAGATCTCCAGGGTTTCATCGGCGATCTCGCGCTGCTTGGGAACCGGATGGTAACTCAGGGTGCGCATGTTGTGCAGCCGGTCTGCCAGTTTGATGAGGATCACCCGCACGTCCTGGCCCATGGCCAGGAACATCCTGCGCAGGTTCTCGGCGTGATGGTCCTCCTTGGACTTATACTCGATCCGGCCCAGTTTGGTCACCCCGGAGACCAGAAAGGCCACCTCGTGCCCGAATTGGGCCTCGATCTCCTCCACGGTCACCCTGGTGTCCTCGACCACGTCGTGCAGCAGGCCGCCAATGATGGTGGTCAGGTCGAGTTCCAACTCCGCCAGGATGCAGGCCACCTCTACCGGATGATTGATAAACTCCTCGCCGGAGTTGCGGTACTGGCCGATATGGGACCCCTGGGCGAAATAGTAGGCGCGCTCCAGCAATTTGTGGTCATAACCGGGCGCATAGTTTTCTATCAAGTTGTACAACCGCTGGAGGCTCATCGGCTTCAACCTCCTATAAGCAGCAAATCCGTGGGTAGTTGTTTTGGATTATACTGGTTTTGATAAATTTTTTAAAGGAAGCCAGTATAAGTGCAACTAAGGCTTGCACCTTCGCAAATGCTCGGCGCGAGCCAAGTTTTCTATATCGTATGTTTTCAAGCAGCATCTTGTCAAGGATGGTGACGCTCCGGAATTACGCCCAGGCCGAGGTGTTGAATGGAGATGCAATCAAAATTAGCCTGGCTCTGTCCTGAATCAGCGATTGCGGAAACTGTCCGGCCGGGATTCGCAGCGGGCGGTGCAGAGGCTGCAGTCGTCCCCCTCCCGGCAGGGCTCGACGTGGATCAGGATCCGGGCGCCCGGATAGCGTTCGCCGACCGCCTGTTCTATCTGGTCACATAGTTCGTGGCTCCTGGCGATGCTCTGGTCCCAGGGCGCCACCAGGTGCAAGTCAATATGGCGCTCGGAGCCGGATTTTCTCGTCCGCAGTTCATGGAAGCCGATGTACTGAGCGCCATAGCCGAGGATGATCTGCCTGATCTCCTCCTCCTCATCAAGGGGCAGCCTGGCATCCAGCAGGGGGGAGAAGGCCTTGGCCGCCAGGTCGCAGGAGGCCTTGATGATCAATAGGGCGACGCCGATGGCCAATACGGGGTCGATTATGCTCCGCCCGGTGATCCAGATCAGGAGCAGACCCACAGCCACCCCGAAGGAGGTGAACACATCGGTTCTCAGGTGCCAGGCGTCGGCTTCCAGGGCAATGGAGTCCGTGGCCCTGGCGGTCTTCATCAAATTCGAGGAAATAAAAAGGTTAACCAGGCCGGACAGGCCCATCACCGCCATGCCCCATAGCGGAGTCTGCACAGCAGCCCTGTTCTCCAGCCTGTGCACCGCCTCCATCACGATCCAGACCGCAGCCAAAAAGATCAGGATCGACTCCACAACTCCGGAGACATTTTCAATCTTGCCATGCCCGTATTGGTGATCCTCGTCCGGCGGCTCGCCGCTCCTCTTGACGGCGAATAAGGCCAGCAGCGCCGCCAGCAGGTCGATGCCGCTATGAATCGCCTCTGACAGGACGCTCACCGAGCCGATGGCGATCCCCACCGCCAGTTTGAGGATGACGAGCAGGGCGTTGGAACTGACCGAAAGCCGCGCTGCCGCCGCTTTTTGCTCAGTGGCCGGAAGAGTGTTCTCTGCCAATCCAAGCCCCTCCTCTTCAACGAGTTCTTGGCTTCAGTGGGGGATTGCCTTCCCCCACTGAAGCTTAGAACTCGTTAATCCAGGGACGTAGCCGCTCTTATCCCACCGCTTCAGATGTACTCCGCATTCTTCAGGCCGGGCTGTAAGCCCGGATGCGGAGGAAGCGGGGGTATTAGAGCGGGTAGTCATCGCTGATAAAAAGAGACTCCACCAAGTTATGCTTGATGAAGTCCCACGGACACTGCCGTTGTCCTGGACAGACCCGGCCTGGGCGCCCCAGGCTTGACTTTTGCCATCAATTCTAACACGTCACGAAAGGCCTGGCAATTGACTGAAAATCGATCTCGAAAGTCACGCCTTCAAGCCGTGCCTGCAGGTTAGCGGGTCGTTGCCGCTTCACTCCGCAGCCGCTTGAAATCGAACCACAGCGGGCTGGCATTGAAGATGGAGGAGTACGCCCCGCTGATCACGCCTATCAACAGCATGATCATGAAGGAACGGATGGTGACCCCGCCAAAAATAATCAGGGCCAGCAGGCAGAAGATCACGGTCATGACGGTGTTGATGGAACGGGCCAGGGTCTGCATGATGCTGTGATGGATCAACTCGTCCAGCGACTCGCCCTTCTTGCGCTGTTTCACGTTCTCCCGGATGCGGTCGAAGATCACGATGGTGTCGTGGACGGAATAGGCGGCGATCGTCAGGACGGCTGCCACCGAAGCGCTATCGATCTGCAGCCAGAAGATCGACGCCAGGCCCACCGTCACCAGGATGTCGTGAAAGATGGCGATGATGGCCGCCAGGCCGAACCAGAACTCAAACCGGATACCGATGTAGACCAGCATCAGGGCGAAGGCGATCAGCAACGCCAGGGCGGCATCTCTGATCAAGGCTCCAGTGATGACCGGTTCCACCTTCTCATAGCTCTGCGATGACGGCACGGCGCCAAGTTTTTGCTGCAAGGCGTTTGTCAGGTTGGCATCCTCAGTGTCGGTGAGGGCGCGGGTGCGGATCAGCGTCGCCTTGTTGCCGCCCGACATCTGTATCTCGCTATCGCTGGGCAGGTTTTGATCCACCAGCACCGCCCTGATCTCGGCATCGGTCACTGGCTGGCTGAACTGGATCTGGAGTTGGCTGCCGCCGGTGAAGTCGATCCCGTAGTTCATGTGCCGTGTGCCGAGGGAGATCAATCCAGGGACGATCACCAACAGGGATAATATGTACCAGTATTTGCGGAGTTTGATCAGGTTCACGGTCTCTCTCCTCCCCCTAAGACCGCCGGCTTTGCCAGGGCGGCAGCAATTTTTATCCTCAAGCCGTACCATCTCGGGTTCAGCACCAGCCGCGAACTCACCAGCAGGTGCAAGACCAGGCGAGTGAAAGTGATCGCCGTGAACAGGCTAAGGGCCACACCGATGATCAGGGTGACCGCGAAACCAGGGATACCGGTCTGGGGTCTAGTGTAAGTGAAATATAAAAGCACACAGGCACCGATCAGGGTGTTGACATTGCAGTCCAGGATCGTTCTGAAGGCGTGCCGGAAGCCGGCATCGAAGGAACTGCGCAGGGTCTTGCCCGCCCTCAGTTCTTCTTTCAGCCGCTCATAGATCAGGATGTTGGCATCCACGGCCATGCCGACCGAGATGATGAAGGCGGCGATGCCTTCCAGGGTCAGGGTAACGTGAAACAGTAGATAGACCCCTGCCATGATCAGGCCGTAGACGATCAGTGACAGGTCAGCCACGATCCCGGGCGCACGGTAATAAAACAGCATGAAGAGGAGGACCAGGCCTAGTCCGATGACGCCGGCCATCAGGCTGCGGTCGAGCTCTTCCTTGCCGAGCGTTGGCCCAACCGTAGTGTTTTCAAGTAGCTGCACCTGCACCGGCAGCGCCCCGGCATTCAGCAGCAGGGCGTCGTTCTGGGCGTCCTGCAGCGTCTTGTACCCGCCGCTGATCACGGCGTTGCCGCTGGGGATCGCCTCCTTGACCACCGGGTTGGTCAGCAACTTATCGTCCAGGTAGATGCCGATCTGCTTCCCGACGTTGACTGCCGTCACCTGGGCAAAGATCTTGGTGCCCGCCGCGTTGAAGGTGAGGGCGACCTCCGGCTCGTTGGTCGACGTGTTTATTTGCGCCTGTGCTTTCTTGAGGTCCGCCCCGGTCAGCACCACCGTGCCGTCCGCGGTCTTGAACTCCAGTTTTGCTATCGTGCCAAGTGTTTTCACTGCCTGGTCCGGATCCTTGAACCCAGGCAGTTCCACCTGGATCTGGTTGCCGCCTATAAGCCGGATATCCGACTCGGTGACGCCGAGCCCGTTGACCCTTTTCTCAAAATTGTTCTGCAGGGCGTTCATGGCGTCGGATGTGACCGGGGCGTCGGGGGAAAGCGGGGATGCCTTGTATGTCAGAGACACACCGCCCTGAAGGTCAATGCCGAGTTGCTTCTGCAACTCGGAGGCGATCGGCTTTGCCGCAAAGACAACGATCGCGGCAATGACCAAGACGATCACGGCCAGAATGCCCGCATCCGCCCAATTGATGGCTAGCCTCTTCGCCTGCGGCCTGTTCGGCGCGCCGGGTCCACTGAACCCGGTACCGCCGCCGGCTGCCCGTGCCGCGCCCGCGCCGTGTCCACCGGACACAGCACCGCCGGACCCGGCGCCGGTCGCCCCACTGGTGGCACCGGACACCGCCCGCGCCTGGTCCACTGGACCCGGCGCCGCCTCCACCGCATCCGGGCTTACCGCCCGGCCTGAAAGAATGCGGCGCACAGGTGGGCGCGGGCGCGGCGCCTTACTCGATGATTGCTGGTTGGCAGCGCCGGCTGCAGCAGGCTCCGGCTGCGGGCTGTCGGGTGTCGCCTGCTTCTGCTCTTGCTGCGGACTGACTGGCATCTTCTGCTTCTGCTGCTGCCTGTTAGTGTTCCTGCGTTGTTTTTTGCCTGCCAATGATTGCTTCCCTCCTCATGTACTCCGCATTCCCGGTGTGCCGGCGGGCTTTCCTCCGCATCCGGGCTACGCCCGGCCTGAAGAATGCGGAGCACAGGAGCCAAGACGTAGCCTTGAGCCGGCGTTCAGGCCAGGCCCTGCGGAGGAATTCAGATCAGTTTGTTGCCGTTAATCTGGAGTCCGAAGCGGCAGCCCAAGAAATTGGCTGAACGCCTGCATAATAGCATCCGGGTCAAAAAGATTTCGAAGTAGTCCATCACCGGGCTGATGCTCTGGTCGATCTCCAGCTCGAGGATGATCGTCCGCCCATCGTCCGCCACTCTTAAAAAAGAGCGCTCCACCGCATAATTGACCCGGTCGTGAATGTCGAAGTTGGCGATGTCGGTGTTGCGCACCCGCGTCCGGTGCACGTCGGACTTGTCCGCCAGGATGAGAGCGGCGGCGATATTGTTCACCGGAGACCCGGTCTCCTCGTCATGGTTGCCGACCGCGGCCACCACCGTGCCGATCTCTTCGGGGGGCATCCCCAGGCGCTCCAGGATATAATAAGTCAGAACGGCTCCGGACAGGTGATGCCCATCCCTGTTCACCACGTTGCCGATATCGTGCATGTAGCCGGCAATGGCGGTGAGCTCTATCTCCCGCCTGGTGAAGCCCAACCTCCTGGCCACGTTCTGGGCGATGTTGGACACCAGGTTGATGTGGCGGTATCCGTGCTCGGTGAACCCCATCGCCCCCAGGTTGCTGTTTCCGGTGCGGACCAGGGTATCGGTCAGGATGTCCCTCTTAACGTCTTCGAGAGTTACCGCTGTGACTCGCACGGCGCTGTGCTTCGCCTGCCCCTCAAGTTCTTTCGTGATTGTACACGATTGGGCTGTCCCGTTTCAACCCTCGCCACCCGGCGCCGCAGACTGTCCACTTGCCCGGTTTCCATTAAAAACACCCTTATCGGGTATTTTTCTTCAACTGGGTCTTGGCTTCAGTGGGGGATTGCTTTCCCCCACTGAAGCTTAGAGCCAGTTAATACAGTGATGTAGCCGCTCTTACCTGTGTGCCCGTTTTCCCGGTGTGCCGGCGGGCTTTC
>Ga0187870_1003494_pt1 | contig 11975 bp, 11 predicted proteins | sample June2016WEW_13_1_3_FD_132974 | JGI IMG/M metagenome (GOLD analysis project Ga0187870, IMG submission 132974) | Peatland microbial communities from SPRUCE experiment site at the Marcell Experimental Forest, Minnesota, USA - June2016WEW_13_150 | ecosystem: Environmental > Terrestrial > Soil >... | reverse complement strand
CGCCCAGCGCAATGGGGCGCTCTTCATCGCCACCAACCAGAATTCCGATACGATCACCGGAGAAAAGGCCCACCGTTGCGTCTTCCGCGTACCTCCGGACATGTCCATGGCCTTGCGGAGCCTAAGTCCCTATATCATCGAGAAGGTCGGGAAGAAATGGTATTTCTTCACCCACGACTATGAATGGGGATGGTCGGGGACTCGCTGGGGAAGAAAGATGCTGGAACAATACAAGGGAACCGAGGTGGGAGAGTCAAAGATTCCCATGAACACCCGCGATTTCAGCTCCTTCTTGATCAAGGCGCGGGCGGCCAAACCCGAAGCCCTGGTCATCACCGTGGGCGGAATCGACCGGGCAGCGCTCATCGAGCAGATGTATGAATTCGGGATTCAGAAGGAAATGACCGCCGTACAGACCCTCTATGATTACGAGGATGTCTGGGCCGCGGGGCCGGAAAAGAACTTCGGTATACACGGAACCGAGTGGTACTACGCAATTGACACCCCGGGGGCAAGGAATTTTGTGGCCCAGTACAAGAAACGGTGGCCGGCTGCCCTCATCCCCGTCCCTACGCAGAATACGGCGAACGCGTACATTGGAATGCGGGAACTCCTGCGGGGTATTGAACGGGCCGGGAAAGACGATGTGACCGCGGTCATCAAAGCGCTGGAAGGGCATACGGTGACCGACTCCATCAAGAACGACCCGATCTACATCCGGGAGTGGGACCATCAGTTTATCTGGGCTTTCTACATCGTGCGGGCGAAGAAACCCGGCGAGATGAAGGATCGGACGGATTTCTTTGAAATCTTGAAATGGGTTCCGGGCAAGGAAACCGCCAGGACCAAGGAAGAAAATCCGGTCAAGCTGGAACCGTATCCAGCCTGATTTGACGAAAAGGAGGGGAGGCGGAGACCGCTTCCCCTTCCCCCGGAAAGGAAGAAGGAATGAGCGAGCTTTTACAGTTTACCATGAACGGCCTGGTCCTGGGGCTTCTCTTTGCGGTGGTCGCTTTGGGCTTTACCCTCATCCTGGGGGTGATGCAGGTGATCAACTTCACCCACGGAGTCCTTTTCGCCTTTGGGGCCTATTTTGCCTTCTCCCTGCAAAGATACATCGGCTTCGGGGGGGCATTGATCGTCGCCCCCATGCTGGTGGGGGTGATCGGCCTGGTCCTGGAACGTTTGGCCATTCACCGGACCTACGGAGGAAATCCCCTGTTCGGTCTCCTTTTGACCTTCGGACTCTCCATGGCGCTGGAAGAGGTGATCCGGATGATCTGGGGAAAGCCCGGCTATTCTGTGGCTGCTCCCAAGTTCCTGGCCGGGTCTCTGGACCTGGGGTTCATGCTGTATTCCAAGTACCGTTTCTTCCTCGCGGGGCTGTCCGTACTGGTCATCCTGCTCGTTTGGCTATTTCTGGAAAAGACCCCTTACGGGGCCATCATCAAGGCCGGAGCGAGCGATTCTGAGATGGTGATGGCCCTGGGGAAAAATCTCCCCCGAATGCGCACCTTTGTGTTCATCATTGGGGCGATCCTGGCCGGGGTCGCCGGGGTGATTGCCGCGCCGATCTGGAGTGTGCGACCAACCATGGGAACGGCCATCTTGATGCCGGCGATGGTCATCGTCGTCTTGGGGGGCATCGGCAGTTTCTGGGGGAGTATCCTGGCGGGTTTAATTGTGGGATTGTCGACGAGCATCTCGGTCATGTTCTGGGCGCGGATTTCCGATATTATCCCCTTTGTGCTTCTGGCCATTATTTTGCTTTTGCGGCCCAGAGGTTTGATGGGGGAGAAGAGTATTCTGGAGGTGTAGGATGGGGTCAAGCAGCGGGTGGGGAAAATGGATACCCGCCCAGATGGCGGTGGTATTTATTGTATTTGCCCTTTTCCCATACATCCCCTTCATCGGCAGGTATCTGTCCCTGGGAACGGAAGTGGTGATCTGGTCCCTCTTTGCCCTGGGCTTTAATATCCTGCTGGGTTATACGGGGCTGCCTTCTTTCGGACACGGCGCCTTCTTCGGCATCGGGGCCTATGGCGCCGGCATCTTTTTTCTTCACGTGTATAAAGGGGTATGGCTTCCTCTGGTCATGTCGATCGTAGTTGCCGGGATTTTTGCGGCCCTGGTGGGTTTGCTGGTGGCCAAGAAGAAGGGAATCTATTTTGCGCTGATCACCATCGCGCTCAGCCAGGTCTTCTACTTCGTCGCCTTCCGGTGGGAGGAATTGACCGGGGGGGAGACGGGGCTTTCCGGGATTGACCGGATGCCCATAGACATCCCGGGTTTGTTCAGCATCAAATTATCTACCCCGATCCATTACTATTACTTCGTCCTGGTCATCTTTATCATCTGTACGATCCTGATCTGGAGGCTCGCCCATTCGCCCTTCGGCCGGGTCCTGCAGGCGATCCGGGAGAATGAGGTCAGAGCGCGTTATCTGGGGTACAACACTGCGGTCTATAAATGGGCGGCCTTTGCCATCTCCGGTGTATTTTCAGGTCTGGCCGGGGGTCTGTATACTCTCCTGATCAACTCGGCCTTTGCCTTCGTGCTCGACTGGACGCAATCCGGTAACGTGGTGATGATGACCCTTTTGGGAGGGGGGACAGTCAATTTCTTCGGGCCCATCCTGGGGGCGGCCATCTTTATCGTTTCCCGGGACCTGCTCAGCGCCTACTGGGAATCCTGGATGCTCATCTATGGATTGATCTTTGTCTTTGTTATCCTGTTCATTCCCAGCGGAATCCTGGGGCTGGTGGGAGGCAAAAAGCAGACGATCCTGCGGTAGGGGGGAGCATGGGAATTTTAACCACCGAGAACCTGACCAAAAGCTTTGGCGGACTGAAGGCCGTCGACTCGGTCTCGCTGGACATTGAGACCGGGAAGTTAACTTCCGTGATTGGACCCAATGGGGCAGGGAAGACGACTTTTTTCAATCTGTTGACCGGGTTGATCAAGCCGGATACGGGCCGGATCCGATTCCAGGGTGAGGATATTACCAACCTTCCGATCCATCAGATTGTAAAAAAAGGGATTTCCCGGTCTTTTCAGGTCATCAACCTTTTTAATGAGCTGACGCTTTACGAGAATGTCTGGCTGGGGGTTCAGGCTCAGCAGGGGCATGGGCGGGAGGTGTTTGCAGATGCGGAAGCATTAAATTCAGTTAAAGAAGGAACTTCTCGCATCATCGCCGAAATTGGTCTTTCAGGGAAGGAAGGAACGCCGGTAAAGCTGCTTTCTTACGGAGACCGGAGAATTTTGGAGATCACGGTTTCTATGACCACCAACCCGTCTCTTTTGCTTCTCGATGAACCGACCAGCGGTCTGATGTCCGAAGACCGAAGGCGGATTTCAGATTTTTTGAAAAAACTATCTTCGCGTTTGACGCTGGTCGTGGTGGAACACGATATGGATGTGGTGCTGTCGATTTCTGACCACATCGTCGTCCTGCATCAGGGGAAGATTCTGGCCCGGGGGACTCCGGATGAGGTCCGCGGGAACGACAAAGTTCAGGAGGCTTACCTGGGAGGCCAACACGGCCTGACCTGAAGCGAGACCTTGATCCGATGGAGGCACGAAACATGATACTGACGGTGGAGAAGATTAACACCTTTTACGGTGAGGCCCACACGTTGTTTGACGTCTCCCTGGAAATTCAAGAGGGTGAAGTGGTGGCTCTCCTGGGTCGCAACGGGGCGGGGAAGACCACGACGATCCGATCCATCATGGGCCTGACTCCACCGAGAACCGGCCGGATCATGTTTAAGAATGAGAACCTGGCCGGCCTGCCGCCTTATATTATCGCCAATAAGGGAGTTGGTTTTGTCCCGGATAACCGCAGGATCTTCCCGAGCTTGACGGTCAAACGGAACCTGGAGATGGGCCGAAAAGGTATCAGCGTCAAGGGCGGGTGGACCTTGGAAAGGATCTATGAACATTTCCCCAAACTCAAGGAGATCGAACACCGGCTGGGGGATGTTTTGAGCGGGGGGGAGCAGCAAATGCTCACCATCGCCAGGACCTTGATGGGCAACCCGGATTTAGTGCTCCTGGATGAGCCTACCGAAGGGCTGGCTCCGATCATGGTGATGGAAGTCATGAAGATCATCAAGGAGCTGAAAGAGAAAGGAGAGACCATTCTCCTGGTGGAACAAAATTCAACCCTCGCCCTGACTGTCTCCCAGAGGGCCTACATCCTGGAGAACGGGCACACGGTCGTGTCCGGCTTGGCCGAAGAACTCGTTCAGAACAAGGAATTAAGGCAGAAATTTTTGGGCGTTTGATTCAGCTAAACCGTTCCCTCAGGTCACTTTTGAATCGCTTTTTTATCCGCAGTTTTGGGCCTTATTCTTCCTTTTCAATTGAGCCTCCCGCCAAAGCTGCCTGTTCCATCATTCCCGCGTGCGCCAGAATGACATCTCGATCCTTCCCCTTTTTTGGAGAAAGCCGGGGCCGAACAAAGGGCTTCCCTATTCCGGGCTGATGATCTATAAAGGAAAGGGAACAATTCCGGCTCATGGGAATCTTCTACCGTAAGAACAAGGAGGAATCAATCAGATATGGCTATGGTGGATCTTAAACGCGAGGGAGAAGTCTTTATTCTGACCATGCAGAACGGGGAGAACCGGTTCAATCGCCTCTTCATCGAGGCCATGAACCAGGCGCTCGACACTGTGGAACAATCGAGTGGCCCGGCGGCTCTGGTAACTGTCGGGGGCGAGGAAAAATTTTATTCAAATGGATTGGACCTGGCCTGGCTCATAGGCGATGGGCTTAAAGAACGGAAGGAGTTTATCCCCGCAGTTTTAAGATTTCTCGGGCGGGTCATGGCCTTTCCGGTGCCGACGGTAGCGGCGATCACCGGCCATGCTTTTGCCGCTGGCGCTATGCTGGCGTTAGCTCATGATTTTCGGGTTATGCGGGCGGACCGGGGGTTTTTCTGTCTCCCGGAAGTAGACATCAAAATACCTTTTGCCCCCGGGATGACGGCCCTGATTAAAAGCCGGCTGCCCCCCGTCACGCTGCGGGATTTGATGCTCACGGGTATGCGGGTTGGCGGGTCCGAAGCAAAGGAGAGGGGCATCGTCGATGAAGCCGTTTCCGCTGATCAGGTTCTCCCGAGGGCCATTGGCCGGGCGGCAGCCCTGGCTAACAAGGATCGCAAGGTCTACCAGACTATAAAACGGGGAATGTACGCGGACGCGTTGACCCTGCTGGAAAGTGGCGTGGCAGATTTAAGTCAATTAGATTAGTAAAAAAGTGCTGCAATGCTGCAGTTCTGCCGTACAGCCGTGCCTTCGGACGGCAGCACCGCAGCACTCCCGCACGGCAGAACTTCTCCTTTTCTCGCGCTTCGAGCCTTTCGCCTTTTACCTGTATTTTACTCCAGCCGTTTACTGAAGCGCAAAGAGCTGTAGGTAAAGACTACGGCCCCCAGGATGGCCAGGGCGAGCATTTGGGGCCAGAGAATATCGAACCCGTTTCCTTTAAGGAAGATTCCCCGGATGATGACCAGGAAATATCGAAGGGGGTTTAGATAGCTGAGATATTGCACGATCTCCGGCATGTTGGCGATGGGGAAGATAAAACCGGAGAGGAGGATGGCGGGGATGAAAAAGAAGAACATGGTCATTTGGGCCTGCTGCTGAGTTTGGGAGATGGTTGAGATAAAAAGGCCGATGCCCAGGGTGCTGAGCAAATACAGGGTCGTGCAGAGGAGCAAGAGAAGAAGGGATCCCCGGATGGGCACTTCAAACCAGAAGACTCCAATTCCGGTCACCAGCAACACCTCGACATACCCGATCAGGGCGAAGGGGATGGTCTTTCCCAGGATGAGCTCGACCGGCCGCATGGGGGAAACAATGAGCTGTTCCATCGTTCCCATCTCCCTCTCCCGCACGATGGCCATGCAGGTCAGGATGAGAGTCACCAGCATGATCAGGAAGGCCATAATTCCCGGTACGTAAAAATTACGGCTCTCCAGATTGGGGTTGTAAAAGACGCGCGACTGGAGGTCGATCCCTCCCTGGGCGAAGAAAGGCCTTTTCATTTGATCGGGGATGTTGGGGCGGTTCCGGATGCGTTCGAGGAGAATCTGCCGGGAGTATTCGGCGACAATACGCTGGGCGTAGGACATCACCACCGAAGAAGTGTTGGAATCGGTTCCATCCACGATGACCTGAACCGAGGTTCCGGTAGGTTGGTTCATCTCCCGGGCAAAACCGTGGTTGATCTGCAGAGCGCCGCTGATTTCTCCTTTATCGATCCAGAGGCGAATGTCCTTGGGGCTGGCTGCCTGACGGTAATTCTGAAAATATCCAGAGGCAGAAAATCGCTGAACGAGGTCCCGGCTTTCCGGGCTGTTATCCAGATCGTAAATCGCCAGCGAGATATTTCGGATGTCGGTGTTGGCGGCATATCCGAAGATGAGTAATTGCACAACCGGCGGAACAAAAAGGACCACCCGCATCCGGGGGTTGCGGAGAGCCTGGATGAATTCTTTTATAAGCATGGCGCGCAGGCGTTGCAGCATCGTTAATCAATCCTCTTTTGAAACCGTTGGTGAGCCCAGAAGATCATCGTCAGGGCATAGACCCCCAAAAGAAGCGCCTCCATCCAGAGGATTTCCAGGCCAATCCCTTTGGAATAAATTCCTTTGAGAATGGATACGACATAGCGGGCGGGAAAAACATAGGTAATCATTTGTACGGCGATCGGCATATTGGCGATGGGATAGATAAATCCGGAAAGAATGAAAGCGGGAAGATAAGAAAGGATGATGGAAATCTGGCTGGAGAGGAGCTGATTTTTGGTAACAATGGAAACGACAACTCCCTGAGAGATGGCCCCTAAGAGGAAAAGGCCGGCTAAGGAAAAGAGCAGCAGGCCATTCCCCCGCAGCGGAACGCCAAAGAGCAGGGTACCCATGGCGACCGATAACGCGAGGTCGAACATCCCGATGAAAAAATAAGGAATGAGTTTCCCAAGGATCAACTCAACCTTACGCACCGGGGTGGAGATGAGCTGCTCCATGGTGCCCCGCTCCCATTCCCGGGCAATCGTTCCGGAGGTGAGAATGGCCGCCAAAACAGACATGATGACTGCAATCAGGCCCGGGACAATAAAATTTTTTGACTCCAAATCGGGGTTAAACCAGATCCGGATTTGGGGCACGACGGGGGGAGATATTTTCCCCACCCCCAGCTGATTCATTTTGTGCCGAATTAAGTCCTGAGAATAGAGGGTGACGATGGTAGAAGCATACCCCAGGGCAATCGTGGCCGTATTGGCATCTTTTCCGTCCATGAGGACCTGAATCTTGACTTCTCGGTTTGACTCCAGATCGCGGGAGAAATTGGCGGGGATGATCAAACCCATCATGGCTTCCCCGTTATCCAGCATTTTCAGGAGGTGAGGGTAATCACGGGTGGTTGCCTGGAGCTGAAAATATTTGGTCCGCAGAAAGCGGTCGGCCAACTCCCGGCTCCGGGGTGTACCATCCAGGTCATAGAGCACGGTGGGGATTCGGTCTACGTCCAGGGTCAAGGCATAGCCGAAAAGAACCAGAAGAACAACGGGCATAGAAACGGCCAGTGCCAGAGACCGCGGGTCGCGAAAGATCTGGATGAATTCCTTCCAGGCGATGGCTTTTAAACGGATGAGTTTCATGTTGATTTGGCTGTAGGGGCGACCGGCCGGTCGCCCTTACAATTATGACCTCTTCTTCATCTTGTCTGGATGGTTTTCATCTTCCAGCCATTTAAAAGGATTGTTTTCGATGTATTGCCGGATTTCGTCCAAGTCGATCTCATTGCGGATAACATGTTCGTAGTAATTGCGCTGCCAGACAGGGGTCCCGGGGGTCCCGCGTATTTCGTTGCTCCTTTTGGTAATCGAGGCCTTCAACCCGGCAACAAAGGAACCCAAAGATTTCTGGGGTAACGTATTTCGATGATCGCGTAGGGGCGACCGGCCGGTCGCCCTTACAGAACTTTGCATATCTTCCCTAATGGTCATAATGCCGTGAATGTGGTTGGGCATGACTACAAAGAAGTCCAATTCGATTTCGGGCCGGATTTGGGCCGAATGAAACCACTCATCTTTTACAATTTCTCCATAGGAATTTAATACCATCTTTCCATCCACGATCTCTCCCAATAAACATTCCCGTTTTCGGGTGCAAATGGTTACAAAATATGCGCCGGGCTGGCGGTAATCATATTCCTGCAAACGAATCGAGCGGCGATTTGGTTTTATCGTTTCATCTCTCATGACATCAATCTTCTACACACCGGTAGCGCGAATTCATGAATCGCCCAGACGGTTCTTATGTTTCCCGGATTCGACCAAGGATACAAAGACATCCTCCAACGATGGCTCAATTCTTTCCAGACGCTTGGAGGGAATCCCACGGCCGGCAAGGAGGGGGGGAACCGATAAGGAAAGATCTTCCTCTTTTCCCACAATCACGTGCAGGGTGTTTCCGAAGACCGCTACTTCGCTAAAGAGGGGTAATCCATGAATTCCCCCTGCGCTCTCTTTGAGGAGGGTAAGAGATTCATTCAGCCAATCGGTTTCTAACTCCCATACTGCTTCAGACATATAACGGGTCTTCAAGTCGGTAGGGGTTCCCAGGGCAATGATCTTCCCCTCGTCGATCAGGGCCAGGCGATCGCAATATTCGGCCTCATCCATATAATGAGTGGTAACAAACACCGTTACCTCTCTCCCGGCCATTTCATAAATCAGATCCCAGAAACGACGGCGGGAAAGCGGATCTACTCCCGAGGTGGGCTCATCCAGAAAAAGGATGGAAGGTTGATGAAGGATGGCACACCCCAGAGCCAATCGTTGTTTCCAGCCCCCCGCTAAGGTCTGGGTCAGGCTGTTCCTTCGATCTTTCAGGCCGGCCATCTCCAGGGCCCATTCTTTACGCTCTGTGCTTGTTTTTTCCGGAAGGCGATAAATGCCCGAATAAAAATCAAGATTTTCCTCCACGGTAAGATCTTCATAGAGGGAGAACTTTTGCGACATGTATCCTATGTTCTGCTTGATCTTCTCCGGTTCTTTATAGATGTTGAAACCCCCGACCCATCCTTCCCCGGCGGTGGGCATCAGGATGGCACAGAGCATGCGGATGGTGGTGGATTTCCCGGCGCCATTGGGCCCGAGGAATCCGAAGATCTCGCCCTTTTTGACCTTCAAGGAGACATGATCCACGGCCGTAAAGGAGCCGAAGGTCTTCACTAATTCTTGGACTTCTACCGCCCAACCCGTTCCAGGTTGCTCATTACTCGTTGCTGGTTGCTCGTTGCTGGTTGCTGGTTGCTCGATCATGGTTGTTCGTTGCCGATTGGTCATTCCTGGTTGTTGGTTGCTGATCTCTCGTTTCGTTTCTCCAACGAGTAACGAGGAACCAGTAACGAGTAACTATTCTTTACTTTTCTTTTGCCCTTGATCTTCCATGGTGGTGATGAAGACGTCCTCCAGGGAAGGGGATATCCTTCTCAGGGAATGAATGGTAAACCCCGAGCTGTTGAGGGAATTTTCCATTTTCATCCTGGCAGCTTCCCCGCCTTCCAGGAGGATGTGAATCTTGTCCCCAAAAATTCCCCCGCCTTTCATCCAGGGCAGGTTCCGAAGCATCTCCATGGCCTTCATCCGCTGGTCACACCGAACCTCCCAGAGCTCTCCTCGCAGCAGCGCCTTAATTTCGCCCGGAGTTCCGACAGATAAGAGGGTTCCCTGGTGAATTAAACCGATCCGGTAACATCGCTCGGCTTCGTCGAGATAGGCAGTGGAGACGAATATGGTCACCCCTTCTTTAAGGAGGTCATACAGGATTCGCCAGAAGTCCCTGCGCGAAACAGGATCTACGCCATTCGTCGGCTCGTCGAGAAAGAGAATCTTTGGGGTATGAACCAAAGCACAGGCCAGCCCTAGCTTTTGCTTCATCCCCCCGGAGAGATTCTGAGCCAACCGGCTTTTAAAAGGAGCCAGGTTGCTAAAGGAGAGAAGCCGTTCGATCCTCTGCGGACGCTCCTTGGAAGGGACATCGTAAAGATCGGCGTAGAAGTGAATATTCTCGATGACGGTCAGGTCACCATATAGACCAAAGCGCTGGGACATGTACCCTATTTGGTCCTTTAAGGACTCAGCATCTTGGGCGATGTGATGCCCCAAAACCCAGGCGTCGCCCTCCGTAGGCCGAAGAATGCCGGTGAACATGCGTATGATGGTGGTCTTACCGGCCCCATCGGGTCCTACCAATCCGAATATCTCACCTCTTTCAACGGTGAGGTTCAGTCGTTGGATTGCGGTTAGAGGACCGAAAGTCCTGGTCAGATTTTCAGCTTTGATGGCCAACATGGTGAAAGAGGCCAAAGCCTAAAGGTGCAAGGTTCAAGGAAAGAATTCTCCGACAAAATACCTAAACCTTGGGCCTGGCGCCTTGGACCTTTAACCTCCTTCTTTTGTGTGAATTCGGGCATCCGCAGGCATTCCGGGCTTGAGCTCTCCATGTTGGTTCTCCAGGTTTACCTTGATGCGGTAGACGAGCTTCACTCGCTCTTTGGCGGTTTGCACGTTTTTAGGGGTAAACTCGGCCTCGGAGGAGATGAAGATAATCTTTCCCGGATAGACTTTCCCCGGGTAGCTGTCTGTAGTTACGGAAACCTTCTGCCCGAGCTTGACTTTCCCCAGATCAGCCTCGTTGATATAGGCTTTCAACCAGGGTTTGGCAACGTCTCCCAGGGTCGATACTGCCCCACCTGGAACGATAAATTCACCGGCTTCCGCATTTTTTACGAGAACCACCCCGGAAATGGGGGCGTATAGATTGCTGTATTCAATCTGGGTATTGATTACCTCGATGGCTGAGGCGGCCTCTTTCACCTGGGCCTGAGCCGTGATTAACTCTCGCTTTAAAACATCCACTTGAATCCTGCGAGCCGTGGCCAACTTAAGACTGGCCCGGGATTGTTCCCATTGAGCCCGGGCTGCGTCGATCTCTTCTTTACGGGGTCCCTCGACCACCAAGCCGTAATTCTCCTCTGCCTTTTTTTGGCTGGCGGCTGCCACCTCATAAGCATTCTTGGCCGAGTCCCAATCCTGGGCGGAGATATAATTGTCCTGGAAAAGTTTTTGGGCGCGATCCATGTCGGCTTTCCGCTTGACCAGGTCGGCCTGGGTCTGTTCGAGGCCGGCTTTGGCCTGCTGAATTTCCTGAGGTCTCGAGCCAGTCAGAAGCTGCTGCAACTTGGCATGGGCCGCTTCTACCGCCGACTCAGCCTGGGAGATCTCCTGCAGGGTGGACTGATCTTGCATTTCGATGTTTTTCAGAAGGGCAGGGATCCGGGTCTTGCTCGCCTCCAGGGTGGCCTCAGCCTTTGCTTTCTGGGCCAGGAGGTCCTGGTTTTCGAGAGAGGCAATAAGCTGGCCGCTCTTGACCTGGTCTCCCTCTTCGACCAGAAGCTTATCGATCTTTCCGGGAATTTTAAAAGCCAAATCTACCGTGGTTACCTCGATATTCCCGGAGACAGGGATGTCGTTCCCCTTTTTGTCCGAGTCCAGGAGGAAAAAGAAATAAAAAGTGAGCCCTCCAGCCACGAGGATGATTGGCAGAAGGATCATCCTTCTTCTTTTTTTCATGCCTTCATCTCCCATTCCCCCCTTGCCCAGAAATCCCTGAGCAACCTCCGTCTTATAAAATCAATTAACCCCTTCTTCTGTCAAGCCTTTTTTCCGATGATCCAATCCCGGCGGGAATATTTTGAGGTTTGTCCTTTGGGGGCCAAAGATGGTATGATCCGAATAAAAAACAGTTACCAAAAATGAGACTAAGAAGAGTTTTTATCCCGGCAATTCCATTCCTTTGCCTTTGGGGTTGCATGCCCCAGATCCCCCCGGAACCCAAACCCTTACGAGAACCATTGTACTTCGAGGAAAAACAACCCACCGAGTTCCTAGGG
>Ga0187870_1003484_pt1 | contig 12029 bp, 10 predicted proteins | sample June2016WEW_13_1_3_FD_132974 | JGI IMG/M metagenome (GOLD analysis project Ga0187870, IMG submission 132974) | Peatland microbial communities from SPRUCE experiment site at the Marcell Experimental Forest, Minnesota, USA - June2016WEW_13_150 | ecosystem: Environmental > Terrestrial > Soil >... | reverse complement strand
GTCCATTGTGACGACAACCCGAAGAACGCCGTGGGTCGCGGGGTGCTGCGGCCCGATGTTCAAGAGGAACTCGTCGGAGGTCGCCCGTTCGGCCGGAAGCCGTGTCACTCCTGTCAGCGCAGGCACGGTACTCCTTGCCGTGGGTGGCATTTCATCCATCACGGCGCCTCGGGGAGACGAATGAGGTTGGGGTGGGTGAAGTCCTTACTCAGCGGGTACCCGTCCAGGTCGTCGGGAAGAAGGAGCCTGCGCGGATCAGGGTGGCCTGCGAACTGCACCCCGAACATTTCCGCCGTTTCCCGCTCGTGCCATTCGGCCGTCCGGAAGATGTCCGAAACGGTCGGGACCAGGGCGCGGTCTCTCGGCAACCGTACCCTCACCACCACGGAGGTTCGCGATTCGTGAGAGAACAGCCTGTAGACGAGCTCCACGGCCCCTTCCGCCGGCCGGTCGAGCGCAGTCATGAAGACCAGGAAGTCGAATGCAAGCTCGTCCCGAAGGAACGCCAGGTGCTCCCGCAGCGCCTCCTGCTGCACCGTGACGCTCGGCGCCGGGTCCACGGATATGGAGTCGATGCGCGGGAACCGCTTCCGAAGGGCGTCCCGGATTTCCTCCGCGCTTCTCATGCCTCTGCCGCCGGCGGGAGCCTCACGCTCTGCCCCCGGATCCTTTCCTGCAGTGCCATCAATCCCTGGAGCAGCGCTTCCGGACGGGGAGGGCAGCCGGGAATGTAGATGTCCACGGGCACGATTTCATCGACCCCCCGCACGATCGTGTAGGAATCGTAGACGTACGGCCCTCCCGAGATTGCGCACCCGCCCATTGCCACCACGTACTTCGGCTCCGGCATCTGCTCGTAGAGGGTTTTGATGATCGGCACCATCTTGCGGACCACTGTGCCGGCCACGATCATCATGTCCGCCCGGCGCGGCGAAGCGGAGGGAACCTCGAATCCGAACCTCGCCCAGTCGTAGGTCGACGCACCGGCCGCCATCATCTCGATCGCGCAGCAGGCCAGGCCGAATGTCAGCGTCCAGAGCGAATTGCTGCGGGACGCATTGATCGCCGCATCGAGAGAGGAGATCAGGACATTCCCGCCCGGCATGCGCAGGACGAGGCTGCCCGAATCGAGCCCGTTCATCAGTCCCATTGCAGGGCTCCCTTTCTCCACGCGTACGCAAGGGCAAGAACGAGAATACCGAGGAATACCACGGCCTCACCGAGCGGAAGCATTCCGGCGATCTGCCGGAAGACCACGGCCCAGGGGAAGAGGAATGCCGCCTCCACGGCGAAGACCACGTAGAGCAGGGCGAAGATGTAGAACCGGACATTGTACCGCAGCTGCGCGTCTCCGACGGGCTCATTGCCGCATTCGTATGTGGCGTTCTTGACCCGGTTGGGCCTGAAGGGCATGAGCAGCCGGTTCACGCCGAGAGCGGACACGCCGAGCAGCATGGAGACGACAAGGAACGCGAGGATCGTTCCATACTCCATCCGAGAACCTCCGCCAAGCTTGGATAGCTGAGTCTAGGTGTACATTATCTTTTTTGTCAAGGTTATTTCTGGATATATCATCATGTGATCAAATGCCGTGCCGCCAGAAGTCCGGAAGAAGGAGTCGGAGCGCCACCTCGGCCACGAGGCCGAGAAGGAACCACGTGCCAAAAGACCTGGTGTAGAGAAATGCCTTCGGGGCGAAGTACAGAGGCCAGCCGCCTTCGCCTTCGGGGAAGCCCTTCGGCCGCGTTCCGGGTTTCGGGGAGAAGAACGCCGGAAGCTCCCTGATCAGCGCGGGCAGCGCCAGCAGCACGACCGCAAGGGCCGGGGTGAAGTAGCGCGTCACGATGAGGAAAGCGATGAGGGCATACGGCGCGAGGAGGAATCCGATGACGAGGTACCGGGCTGCCGCCTCTCCGATCAGCACCGGCAGGGTCCTGATGCCCTTCTCGATGTCCATGCCTGCCTTGTCGATATGCTTGCCGAGTATGACCGTCGTCACTCCCAGCGCGTACGGTGCGCTCCCCCACACCGCCTGCCAGCTCCAGTGCCGGGTCAGCACGTAGTACCCTCCTCCGATCATCAACGGGCCCCATACGGCAAGGACCGAGATCTCCCCCATTCCCACGTATTTCAGCGGCCAGGTATAGAGGAGCACGAACGCGGCGCCGATGGCGAACAGAACGAGGATCATCGGGTCCCAGTCGTCCAGGGCGAGGACCAGGATGACGCAGGCGATGACCATAGCGCCGGTCGCGCCGAAGAAGCCGAGAAGCTGGCGGGTGGTCATCAGCCCGTGGGCAACGGGCTGGGGGCCGTACATCGTGCGGTAATAATTGTCCTTGTCGACCCCGCGCACGAAGTCGGTGTAGTCGTTGAACAGGTTGTTCGACGCATGGCCGAGAATGAGCCCGAGAGTCATGAAGAGCCAAGGAAGGATTCGAAACCCGCCGTCCCGCGCGGCGAAGAGGCCCGCAATCGCGCTGGAGGTGAAGGTCATGACGAGGACGGCTGCGCGCGAGGAGATCAGCCATTTGGACACCAGGTCGAGCGTTTCCCAGGTCTCCTTCGAGACGGAGGGAATCACTCTCAGCGCCTTCTTCCACATCTGGGGGTTCATGTGCTCCTCCCTGAAGGTCAAACAGGCTCCCGGCGAGCAAGAACCTATAGTAGGCCAATTTGCTCATATTTGGCAAACGATTCTTTTGTCAATAGTTGACATACACACTATATTTTGTTCCTCACGTCGAAAAAGGGTGCCCAGGCGGAGAGAGATGTCGTCCAGCCCGGAACCCGGATCAAAATCGGCCCGCGAGGGCCCAGGAGGTGTCGCATGTTCGTCGACTGGTTGACTCTGCTCCTTCTCAACATGACGGTGGCTTTCGTCTTGTATGCGCTCTTCATGTGGAGATTCTTCGAGAAGGATTCGAAGAAGATCATTCCCGGATTCCTGCTGACCGGTGCGATTGCGCTGATCGCCGGCTTCCGCATGGCATTCAACTGGCCGCTCCCGGGCCCCTTCAACATCATCTACGGCGAGCTCAGCGTCCTGTTCGGAGGGTTCCTCTTCATGGCCGGCCTCGCGGTGGCCTTCGGCTGGGACCTTCTCACCATCGGGATCTATGCGCTGTTCGGCGGCGCCGCCTCCGTTCTCCTCGGCGTGAGGATTCTCAATCTCAACCTGACGCCAGAGCCGCTCCCTGTCGCGGCGGGATTCATCATCACGGGAGCCACCGCAATCCTCACGATGCCTGCGCTCGCCTTCCCGAAGGTGAAATCGCTGAGGATCATCGTCGCCCTCGGAGCGCTCGTGAGCGCCCTGATCTGGGCTTTCTTCACCTTCACGGCATACTGGGGTCACATCGAAGCCTTCGGCAAGTGGGCGCCGAAGTAGAACAGCAATCTGTCAGGGGGGGCCAGTGTGCGTTTCTTTCCGGCCTCCCCGTGCCAGGGGCGCGAATGACGGAGCTTGAACGTTTCTCCGCGCCGATCCGCGCGGAGTTCGAAGAAGCCGGGCAGAGGCTGGACGACCTGCTGTCCGCCATCACGCGGAACAGCGCCCTGCCCGACCTGTATGCCCGCTACGTCGATCCCCCCGTCCGCCATCTCTTCCTCGCGGGAGGGAAACTGCTGCGTCCCCTTCTTGTCCTGCTTTCCGCCCGCGCGGTGGGAGAGCTCGCCCCGACTGATTCGCCGGCTGTGGTCCGGGCCGCCGCGGCGGTGGAGCTGATCCACACCGCCTCCCTCGCCCACGACGACCTGGTGGATTCTTCATGCGAGCGCAGGGGCGTGCCGAGCCTCCACGCGGCGTTCAGCCCCACCACGGCGGTGCTCATCGGTGACCTCTTTTATTCCCGGTTCTTCCAGGAGCTCGCGGGACTCCCCGGCACGAGCCCCGGGATTCGGGTGCGCCTCCTGGACACCTTCCTCGCCGTCACCGCGCGGATGTGCGAGGGTGAAATCCTCGAGGAACAGATGAAGGCGGACGGGCGGGAGCCTTCCTTCGAAGAGTACCTCCACGTCACGGGAACGAAGACCGCCGACCTCGTGTCCGCCTGCTGCCGGGCCGGGGCCCTGTTGAACGGCGCACAGGAGGGCGCCGTGGAGGCGCTCGCCGGGTACGGCGGCGCACTCGGCCTGCTGTTCCAGATCGCGGACGACCTCGCGGACGGCGACGCGGCGTTCACGAACCGCCCGCTGCTTGCGATGAAGGCGGACGAATGCAGCCGGACCGCCGAATCGCTGATTTCGGTGCTGCCCCGCAACGAGGCATCGGCCGCGCTGCGCGAGCTCCCCGGTCACATCCTCTCACCGATTTCCCGCCGCTAGGCGTCCGCTGGACACTGTCCGCGCCCCGTGTTCTACTCTTCGACCATGCCGTGGACGCCGGCCATCGCTCCCCTGGGGAGCCTCGGTCTGTCAGCCCTCGCGGCCGCGATTCCTCTCGCGGTGCTCTTCGGCCTCCTCGCCTGGGGCCGGCTGCCGGGCTGGGCTCCCGCGGCCTGCGCGGCCGCGGCGGCGTTTCTGGCTGCCGTGACGGGCTGGGGAATGCCGGCCGGTCCCGCGGCTTCGGCGAGCCTCCAGGGCGTCGCGACGGCCCTCTTCCCCATCATCTGGATCGTCGTGTCCGCCCTCTGGGTTCACTCGCTGGCCGTCGCATCCGGTCAGTTCGAGGTGATCCGGCGCTCCCTGGCCTCCATCACCAGCGACAGGCGCCTGCAGGCCCTGTTCATCGCCTTCGCCTTTGGCGCATTTCTCGAGGGAGCGGCCGGGTTCGGCACTCCCGTGGCAATCTCTGCCGCCATGCTCGTGAGTCTCGGTTTCGAGGCCCGCGCGGCTGCCGTTCTCTGCCTGCTCGCCAACAGCGCGCCTGTGGCGTTCGCCGCTGCCGGAATCCCCGTGGCGGTTGCCGCGGGCGTGAGCGGGATCGATGTCGTGACCCTCGGAAGGATCATCGGTCACCAGGTGCCGCTGCTCTCACTCATCGTGCCCTTCTGGCTGTGCATGGTGCTGTGCGGATGGAAGCGCAGCCTGGAAGTGCTGCCGGCCCTGCTGGTGGCGGGACTTCTGATGTCCCTCACCCAGCTGATCATCTCGCAGTTCAGCGGCCCCTGGACCGCAGGGATACTGTCGGGCATCGTCACCCTCGCCGGCCTGTGGCTCTTCCTCAAGGTCTGGAGACCACGCCGCACGTGGGACTTTCCGACGAGCCCGGAGTCGCCGGCGGAAACGCAGGTGTCACCTTCTCCGCAGGGACCGGCACCGAAAGTGTCCGCCCTGGCCACCCTGCGAGCGTGGCTGCCCTACCTGCTCATGTCGGTGATGGTCCTGCTCTGGAGCCTTGGACCCCTCGTCCCGATGCTCCACCACTTTGACATTTCAATCGCATGGCCCGGCCTCCAGGGAGTGAAGTTCACCCTCGCTCTCGCCTCGACGCCCGGCACCGCGATCTTTCTCGCCGCGCTGATCTCGGCCTTTCTCCTGCCCGGCGTAGGACTTCGGAAGGCGCTTGTGTGTCTCGCGGAAACCGCGAGAAGCCTGGGCGGCACGATCCTCACCGTGTGCCTGGTCCTGGCCACCGCGTTCGTCATGAATGCTTCGGGGATGAGCGTCACCCTGGGACGCGCGCTCGCCGCCACCGGGGCCCTGTTCCCCCTGTTCTCCCCGTTCCTCGGATGGCTGGGGGTGCTCGTCACGGGGTCCGACACTTCGTCGAACGCGCTGTTCGGGTCACTCCAGCGTACCACCGCCGATCGGCTCGGGCTGAACCCCGCGCTCATGGTCGCGGGGAATGCATCCGGAGGCGTTGCGGGGAAGATGGTCTCCCCGCAGAGCATTGCCGTGGCCACCGCCTCGGCGCACCTTGAAGGCCAGGAGGGGCGGCTGTTCCGGGCCACCGTGGGTCACAGCCTCGCCATGACCCTCATCATCGGGGGCATCGTCGTCCTGGAGGCCTACGTGTTGCCCGGGCTGGCGCGATAGGGAATTGTCGCGCGAGAGTGAGCGGTACCGCGGCGGCACGCGGTGCGAGAACATGACGTACCTGGCGTGCACTCTCATTTCAGGGGAAGCTTCACCTTGAACTCGGTGAAATTGCCCGGCCAACTGGCAAAGGTGATGATCCCATCATGCGCCTCCGCGATGCGTTGACAGATGGACAAGCCAAGACCGGCGTTCTTCTTGTTCATCTTGGTGCTGAAGAAAGGATCAAAGATCTTGTCCTGGATGTCGGTGGGGATCCCGTAGCCGTTGTCCGCGACCGTCACCTCCACGAAGCGGTCTTCCGCGTAGACGACGAGGCTGACCCGCACGATGCCTCCGTCCAGCACCGCGTCGATGCTGTTGAGAAGCAGGTTCAGGAAGAGCTGCTTGAGGCGGTTCTCCTCGCCGACGATTTCCACGCGCTGGACGAAGATCTCCTTATCGAGACGGATGTTCTTCTTGGAGAGGTTGTGCTGGAGGAGGAGAATTGCCTCCTCGATCACCTCCACAAGGTTCGTCCGGCTCCCCGGCAACTCCTTGACCTTGGAGAACGACAGGAGGCTGCCGGTGATCTCCACTATCCTGCCGAGCTCCTTCTCGATCTTGCGCAGCTTTTCTCTGCCGTCGGGATCGAGCTTCTTGGTTTTCAGCAGCTCCACGTAGTTGCGGATGATGAAAAGGGGATTGTTGATCTCATGGGACACCCCGGCGGCAACCTCCGCCACCGTCGCCATCTTTTCCGCCCTGATGATGTAATCCTTCATGTAGCGATCGATCGAAACGTCGTGCACCAGGAGGACGGTTCCGATAAAGGAGCTCCCGTCGTCGCGCAGCGGAAACACGTCGACCCTCACCTGCTTGTCGTCGTCGATGCGGACCTCCTCCCACACGAACTCCTCCCTCGCCGCGACCCTGTCGCGGATCTCGCGCGCAATGGGGAAGCGCATCACGGCGAGAAGTGCTTCGAGGGAATGCGTGTTCAGCTGCTCGGGGGTGATCTGCATAATCTCGATTCCCGCGAAATTGGCCAGCTGTACCACGTCGTCCGCGTCGAGGATGACGATGCCGATGGGAAGGTGGCGGATGAAGCTTTCGCTGTATCGCTTGAGCAGGTAGAACTGCATGCGATTGGCTTCGATCCCCTTCTTGCCCAGGGCGAAGGAATAGGTGAGCTCGTAGAGACGGAAGCGATCCAGTTCCGCCACGCGCTCGGTTCCCCTACGGTAGCCGTCCTTGAGGATGGTCACGCGGTCCGCGACCTTGAGCGTTTCTTCAATGTCGTGCGTGATGTAGATGATGCTCTTCCCCTGCCTGCGGAAGTCGAAGATGATGTCGTAGATCGTTCCCATCTCTTCCGGGGTGAGCTTGTTGGAAAGCTCGTCGAGGATCATGAGCTGCGGATTCAGGAAAAGCATCCGCGCGAACTCGACCATGAGCTGCTGTCCCTGCGAGAGGCGGTACAGCGGCAACTCGAGGTCGATCTCGATGTTCATCCGTCGGAAGAGCTCCTTTCCGATGAGGAACATGCGGCGGCGATCGAGCCCGATGAACCGCCGTTGAATCATCCGCCCCGCGAAGATGTTCTCGATGGCGTTGAGACTGGGGATCACGTTGAGGTTTTGATAGACCATGCCCACGCCGGCCCGGATCGCGCTGTCGGGAGAGAAGGATTTCACCTCCTCGCCACGGTAGATGATTTCGCCTTGGCTCTTCTGTACGGCGCCGCTCATAAGCTTGACCAGGGATGACTTGCCCGCGCGATGCTCGCCCACCAGCGCATGGATCTCCCCTTCATACAGGTCAAAATCGACTCCTTTCAGAGCCGGCACGCCGTTGTAGGCGACATGGATATTGCGCATCCGAAGGATGTGCGGGGTCGAGAGGGCCAGCGCGGGAGGCGTCCTCCGGTCGGCCAGGGACGAGGCGGGATCTGCGCTCATTCCAGGTTCAACTTCTTCATTCTGTTGTAGAGGGTCTTGCGGGTTATCTTCAGGAGCCGCGCCGCCTCTCCCTTGATGCCGTTTGTCTGCCGCAGCGCCTCGCGGATCACCGCGCGCGCCTTCTCCGTAGAGAACTCCTTGATGGCCTCGAACCCCGCCGCGCTCCGATCGACGATGCGGTATTGCTCGGGAAGATCCCGCGGCTCGATGAGGTCCGTTTCGCAGAAGATCACGGCGCGCTCGATGATATTCTTCAGCTCCCGGACGTTGCCCGGCCAGCTATGCTCCTCCAGCGTCTCCGTCACCCTGTTCGAAATGCCCAGGACGTTTTTCCCGTAGACATGGTTGAATTCCCCCATGAAGTGAAGGGCAAGCGGGACGATGTCCTCCCGGCGCTCGCGCAGGGGGGGGAGCTTCAGGGTAATGACGGACAATCTATAGTAGAGATCCTCGCGGAAGGATCCTTGGGCGATCATGCCTTCGATGCTCTTGTTCGTGGCCGCGATGATGCGAAAATCCGCGCGGATCGGGACCGAGCCCCCGAGCCGGGTGAAATGTTTCTCCTGGAGCACGCGCAGCATCTTGGCCTGCGTCTGCAGGCTCATATCGCCTATCTCGTCGAAGAAGATGGTGCCGCCGTCGGCGAGCTCGATCTTGCCCTTTTGCTGGCTTTGCGCGTCGGTGAAGGCCCCCTTCTCGTGGCCGAACATCTCGCTCTCAAGCAGGTTGTCGGGGATGGCAGCGCAATTGACCTTGATATAGGCGTTGTGGTTGCGCTTGCTCGCGTGATGGAGGAGGTCCGCGATCAGCTCCTTCCCGGTGCCGCTTTCCCCGATGACGATCACGGATGCCTCGGTCGGAGCGGCCTTTTCCACCAAGCTCAAGACCTCCTCCATCTTCGCATTCCCGGTGACGATGGTGTCCGTGCTCGTCATCACGGGCCGCTTGATGCGGACCGAGCGCTCCAGGTGATGGATCTCCTGGAGCAGCTCGGAGAGCTGCACCGGCTTGGCGAAAAAGTTGAGCGCGCCGTACTTCATCGCGCGCACCGCGCTCTCCACGGAGGCGTATCCGGAGATCATGATGACCGGAAGCAGGGGGTGGGTTTTCCTGATTATTTTAAGGAGGTCGATGCCTCCGAGCACCGGCATGCGGACATCCATGAGGATGAGATCGACGCTCTCTTGTCCCAGGAGCGCGAGAACCTTCAGGGGATTATCCTCATGAAGAGTTTGATAACCCTTGGACTGAAGCACCTCGGCGAGAGAGAGGCAAACCTCACTTTCATCGTCCACGATGAGGATGGTGAAGCGCATTGCATGATTATACATCACAGCGCAATCAGTCAAAAGTCCGATACCCCCGAGGGGAAGACGGGCTGCGAGAAATGTGTAGGATGTGGGAAAGCCACGGTGAGTAAATTTTTACTCACCACATTCAATCCCTCGAGGGCCATGGAGGGTATTCGCTCCAATTGTTTTTATTAAAAAGAATTATGCGAAGGAGCATCATACATAACTTGGCATACTGCTTGCTTGCTATTAAGCGCATCTCAATCCAAGGAGGTTTTCCATATGAGGAAACTGTGTCTTGTATTGCTCACGGTTCTCCTGCTCGGCGGCATGGTCTTTGCCGGCGGAACAGGCGAAACAAAGGCCGCGAAAAGCGGGGTGATCAAGATCGGCCTCTCCTTCTCCGACTTCGCCACCGAGCGATGGCCAGTCGAACAGGCCCTCATGACCAAGCTTGCCGCCGCGAAGGGCGCTCAGGTCATCTCGCAGGTTGCCAACCATGACGCGAAGCTGCAGAACGACCAGATCGAGAACATGGCGCTGCAGGGCGTCAACGTCATCATCATCATCGCCGAAGATGGGGCGGCGGCCGCGACTGCGGTCGACGAGGCGGCAAAGGCGGGGGTGAAGACTATTGCCTACGACCGGCTCATCAAGTCGACGAATATTTCGGCCTACATCTCGTTCGACAACACTGAGGTTGGACGCGCGGAGGCCCGCGGGGTTGTGCAGGTCGTGAACAAGGGAAAGTTCATGCTCCTCGGTGGAAGCCCGACCGACAACAACGCAGTCCTCGTCCGCAACGGACAGATGGAGGTCCTGAAGCCGCTCATCGACAGTGGCGCGATAAAGATCGTTGCTGATCAGTGGGTCGAGAACTGGGACCCCGCGAATGCAACCAAGATCATGGAGAATGTCCTTACAGCGCAGCACAACAACATCGATGCAGTCGTCGCCTCGAACGACGGGACCGCGCTCGGCGCTCTCCAGGCAATGAAAGCGCAAGGGCTTGCCGGAAAAGTTCCCATCTCCGGTCAGGACGCAACTGCCGCCGGCTGTAACTCCATCGTGAAGGGCGAGCAGACCGTCACCGTCTACAAGGACGTGCGCAAGCTCTCGCCGCTCGCCATCGACATGGCCATCTCGCTCGCGAAGGGACAGCCAATTGAAGGCCTCAAGATGTTCGACCTTTCCGCGATCACGCTGGACAAAAACCAGAAAGGCCGGGTGCCGTGCCTGTTCCTCCCGGTCGTCCAGGTCGACAAATCCAATGTCTACGATCAGATCGTCAAGAGCGGTTTCCAGAGCTACGACGATGTATATCGGGACATTCCGGACAATCAGAAACCGCCGAGACCATAATTCACCGCATTGAGGAGCGCGGCTGGTGCCGCGCTCGTTTTTCATCCTAGCCTGTACGGAGAGGCGAGGGCACGCGCCCTCGCCTCCCTTTATCGAGGGGCATGGCCAGCATGAGCGAAACAAACGACATCATCCTTGACATCCAGCACGTGACCAAGGAATTCCCCGGCGTGGTCGCGCTCACCGATGTCACTATCCCGGTGAAGAGGGGCACAATCCACGGGATCTGCGGTGAAAACGGCGCTGGCAAGTCCACTCTCATGAAGATCCTCGCCGGCTTTTATCCCTTCGAATCCTTTCAGGGACGCATATTGTATAACGGGGAGGAGCTGCGCTTCGAGCGGGATTCGATCCAGCAGGCCATCGAGAAAGGGATCGCCATCGTGTACCAGGAGCTCGCCCTGATACCGCTCATGACAGTGGGTGAGAACATCTTCCTCGGCCGTGAGCCGAGCACGCGCGGCGTCATCAATTGGAACAAGCTCTACCATAAGACGCAAAGGGTGCTAGACGAATACCATCTCAACATCTCCCCTACCGCCGTCGTGACAAACCTCGGGGTTGGTCAGCAGCAGATCGTGGAAATCGCCAAAGCCCTTTCCGAGAGCGCGAAAGTGCTGATCCTCGACGAGCCGACCTCCGCTCTCACGGAAGCCGAGGTGGAGATTCTTATGGGCATCCTTGCCCATCTCAGGGAACGGGGAGTGACCTGCATTTACATCTCGCACAAGGTCGAGGAGTTCTTCCGCATCACCGACTCCATCACGGTCCTGCGCGACGGCGGGGTCGTGGGAACCCTTCCCACCAGGGAAGCGAGCTACGAGCGGATCATCGCGATGATGGTTGGACGCGAAATGCGGGAGCGGTTCCCCATCGGCAACCGCAAGCCCGGGGAGGTCATCCTCGAAGTTCGCAACCTGTCCGTCGATAGCCCTTACCAGGCGGGCAAGAGGGCGGTAAAAAACGTTTCCTTCTCCGTCCGCAGGGGGGAAATCCTCGGCATAGCGGGTCTCATGGGCTCGGGCCGCAGCGAGCTGGTGACGACGATCTTCGGCGAGTACGGGCAGAACCGCAGCGGGGAGATCTTGTTCGAGGGCGTGCCGGTGGTCATCGATTCAGCGCGCGAGGCCATGGAAAACGGGATCAGCCTTGTTCCGGAGGACCGCAAGCGAATGGGGCTCGTTGTCGACCAATCCATCCTCAAGAATATGTCGCTGCCGAACCTGGAGCGTTTCTCCGGCTTTCTGTCCATCAACAGGAACGCGGAGCTCCATGCATGCGAATCTATGGCCACGTACCTCGCCATCAAAACGCCTTCCCTGCTCGCCCTCGTCAATTCTCTGAGCGGTGGCAACCAGCAGAAAGTCGTCATCGCCAAATGGCTGATGTCCGAGCCGAAGGTTCTCATCCTGGACGAGCCGACGCGCGGGATAGATGTCGGCGCGAAGTTCGAGAT
>Ga0187870_1003482_pt1 | contig 12036 bp, 10 predicted proteins | sample June2016WEW_13_1_3_FD_132974 | JGI IMG/M metagenome (GOLD analysis project Ga0187870, IMG submission 132974) | Peatland microbial communities from SPRUCE experiment site at the Marcell Experimental Forest, Minnesota, USA - June2016WEW_13_150 | ecosystem: Environmental > Terrestrial > Soil >... | reverse complement strand
AATCGAACTCAGAGAGCTAAGGATCGGGTTAACCCTGCTCAGAAAGTCACTGTCAGAAATCAACCCCAGCTGATGCGCGTCAACCACACCAAAAATATTCGAAGCCAACCCCCAAAAAGTGAAGTAAGCCCAGCAGGTGTTAAAAGGGGGCGCGCACGCGTCAGGCGTCATACCAGTTGTGGGATTCCAAGTATTCTGAAAGTAACGCCAGGCAACCGAAGCCCAACTCTGCCAAGTACTCGCAGGAAATGTTGCCTCTGGTTGCGAACCCAAAGCAAAAGCACCAGGCACGAACGACAACGTCAACATGACAAGAATCATTGCCGATGCCTGTCGAACCCTTGAGGCATCGTGCACTTCGCTCACCTTATGCAGGATCATCATGGGCAATGCACCAAGTCAGTTAAACATAGTTGTACCGTAATAAACACATTGGTGTACTGTATACCGTAATAAACACATTGCTGTTGCAGTAGGTCTACACGCTGAGCAGTTCTCAGTGATTGGTTGCTCATCTCTCAAACCTACGATGTTCCATAGCGCGAAAAATCGCGTTAAGTGTTATGGCACAAAGTCGCACAGATACACTAGGTGTCACCATCCCATCTGGATGGGGTGGACACTCGTGCAGTCCCATCGCTACCGCGGATCGCAACGAGACGGGTCAAGGACGAAATGCTCCTAGTTCGACCCAGAAGGCCCACGCTCAACCGAAGAACGGAACAGCCTTACAAGCTGTTTGGAGACAATTGCCCAATCGTACCGTGTCTCAGCTCACCGCCGAGAACGGATTGCGAGTTTTCTTCTCAACACCTCATCCATCGGAAGCTTCTCGATCAAAATGGGACATGAGAAGCCATCAACTCAAGGACTAGTCAATTTGGCCTGGCCAGCACTACACGACGGGCGCCGTCCAAGCCTCCACCTCATGACCTAGCTTTGCTTTTTCTTGGTCTGCAGATTTCATCAGTATATACAGACAAACCTCCAACATGTGGATATAACCCATGCACCACGTGCAGTATCCCCGAGCTCTACCATCTACTATCTACCTTCAAGGTATTTTCTTGGAGTCAATGCTTTCGTTTTTCAGTACGCTATTCTAGAGAACATATTCAATCGTCGCCCAATGTCACTTAAACAAATCCAAGTATTTTCTAAGAATCGCCTGCCAGCTGAGTGCTCCAATGTCCATCCTGCTGACGGCATCATGCTTGCGAACAATGTACTGAATAATCTTCGAGGATTCTAAGTACGGGGTTAATGAGGATACAAGATAGCCGTCAAAGGCAAGCCCGTCCACTATCCATCTATGTGCAGGAATATCTGAGAGAACTATGGGAAGGCCTGCGGCCGCAGCTTCGAGCACTGCTAAAGGTAGACCCTCGTAGCATGATAGAGAGATGAAGGCGTCAGCGGCACTTAGCAGATTTGTTCGCGTTACGTCGGAGACGTAGCCCAGAACGTGCACATTCTCTATCCGTTCAGCCGTATCCTTCACCTTAGTGAGAAGATTGCCAGTGCCTACGAGTATGAGGTGAATGTTGGAGAACTGCGTACGCATTGCGGCAAAAGTCTTTACCAACAGCAACGGTTGTTTTCTTTCTGAAATTCGACCGACATAAAGTAGAACTATATCACTGTCACCCAGCTGCAATGAAAAATCCCTTCGAAGGGCGAGGCGCGCCAAATGCTTCCTAGCCGGGTCTCTTGGGAATTCAGAATAGTTCAGTCCGTTCGGCACTATGTGGATGGGAAGCAGGAGACCGTTTCCCCTCAATTCATCAGCTACTGATGGGGCGACTGCGGTCGCAGTTGCATTATGCGTGCTGGACAGATTCCTGAGGAAGGAATTCTCAAGCTTTGATGCTATCGCGTAATAAGGCAGGAAATTGTTGATTCCATGCAATTTGAGAGATTGGTAGTAACCGCAGTATGCCGTGTGATAGGTGACCATCACTCGTTTCTTTGAAGATAGGCCACGTATACCTCCCAACAGAATCGGGGAGTGAAGCCACACGAAATCATACTCCGCTGTCCTTCGAGCGTAGTTTACTGCTTCACGCCAAAAGCAAAGAAGGCCTGCTAACCCTGGGAGTAAATTCGTCCAGGTAGCAACGTTAATGTCCGCACCTCCTCGGCTCAAGACCTTGATGTCTAGGCCCTCTCTTTCAAGAGCATTTTTGAGCGCGTAGGTCACGTTTGCAATGCCTGATCCCTGCGGAGGATATTCAAACGTCATCATCAGTATCTTCTTTGTCGAACGTGCCACATTGCATTCCCTCAATCCATGCAGAGTACACCAAAATCAGGTGAAAGAGAATCTTGGTCGAACGCGCCTTTCGCCTTCATGACGCTAAGGAATTCAAATCTGTGCGATACGATAAGACGTAGACCAGCATTTAGGTTATGTCCCCTTAGGCAGGAAAGGACAGAATGTCCGAAAACGCATCTCCAAGAACATTGGCCAGTCGTCGCCAGTCGTACATGCGAACCACAAACTCCCTACTGGCCTGACCCAGCTCTTTCTTGCGAGCAGCATCGTTTGTTAGAGTTGCAATACTCTCGGCGATTTTATCTGGATCGTCCTCGCAGACCAGTACAGGCACATTCGATGGTTCACCTAAACCTCTCAGACCTTCATGAGTTGAAATTACAGGCAGACCACAAGACCAGTATTCTAGAATTTTGTTACGGGCTGCACTACATACCGCTACTTTCGGATAGGGGGCGATCGCTAGATCGCATGCATTCAGAAACATGTTCAGGTTGTCGACAAATCCAGAGTACTGGACGTTGGGAGGGACTGGAGTGACGACTTCGCCTCCTCCCAGAATCAGAAATCGCAAGCCCGGCATTTTAGGCTGCAGCAGTCGGGCAACTTTGTAGAGGTGATAAATAGCAAGTACATTTGCAGTGAGCGACCTAGGCGCTGTGAAGGCAACGATCTCACATGATGGCAGCCCCAGCTTCGATTTCAAAGCAGACTTATCAACAATCGGATAAAACTCGTCCGTGTCGACACAGTTTGGTACCACCCTCATCTTATCAGCGTTGACGCCTCTACTGATGAGTGCATCTCTAATTTCCGGTGATGCCACAGTTAGTCCTTCTGCGACCTTTGTACAGAGGAATTCAACTAAACGAAAGAAGTGGGCTTCAGCGATCATTCCCCAACTCTTGAACTCTAGGGAAGATAGACCGTGTAGATCTCCGACGATTGAGACATTTGAGGACAAATCTCCTAGGGCTGAGGCGATGATGTTAGGGGGTTGGTGAGCGATAATGACGTCCGGTCTTACCCTTTCAACTATCTTTGATAGAGTCCGGGACACACGCATTATCTCCGGCATATTACCAAATCTAAGAGTATGTCCGATTGGAATGTCGAAGACGGGGCTGCCCAAACCGGTAATAGGGAACCCGAAAGTTACGACGGCAAAGTCCATCTCTAAGGCTTTCAGCTGTTTGGCCATAAGGTAAGGTCTGTTGAAAAGCCCAGTGCCCCTTCCGCTGATTGTTGTTATCAATAGGAACCTGTTGCGGTTGTGATTCTTTCTTGTCATTTGCGACCTTTTCCCAGTCTCCTCACTTTCCTCCGGTATGCCAGCGTAACAGGAAGAAAGACGAAGTTCCATGCTAAGGCGCCAATTGCTTGTTGGATAGCCCCCCTATTGCCACGCAAGACGTGGGCGATTGACTCTCCCAGCGTGAGAAGGGAAGCGAACAAAACGCCAAGCAGCACATACCTACGTCTTGAATGGATTATGACGTACCGAATCCAACTCCTGTGAAGGTAATAGAATTTCAGCCCAAGCTTGGTCGAAGTGGTTGAGCCCTTGTGCCACACGATTGAGGTCGGAACATAGATAGTACGGTATCCCAACATGCGCGCTTTCTGACAAAGGTCAATATCCTCCCTGTAGAACCCATAACCTTCATCAAAGTACCCGGCCTTCTCAATAACCGCGCGCTTGATCAGGATCGCGCAACCATCAACCCAGTCTACCTCGCGCAGTTGATCGAATTTCCCTGAGTCTCGTGAGCCCATCCCTAGGACTCGGGCGAGCCCATTTCTCTGATCGAGAATGCCTCCAGCGGAGTAGATGATCCTATCAGCTGAGTGGAAGTACACTTTGCTCCCGACTATGCCATTGTTAGCGTCACCGTCAATCACCCGAACTAGTTCTGAGAGCCAAGAAGGGTCTACAACGGTATCATTGTCAAGCACTCCGATGTAGATTCCCTCGGAGGCTACTATCCCTTGATTGACTGCTTTGCCATATCCCATATTGCGATCTAGATGAACGACGCGTACGTTCTGGAAGGTATCCAGCACGGCCTGACCCGAACCATCTGTGGAACCGTTGTCGATTAGAATCACTTCAAAGTTCCGGAAAGTCATATTGAAGACTGAACGGAAACATTCCATTACATGATTGCCACCATTGTAGCTGGGAATTATCAAAGAGACGAGCGGCAGTCTGATCAAATTGGACTATTCCATTTCTGCAGCCGTTGCACTGCCTCTACGAGACGTGTCAAGGTTTCTGTCCCGAAGAAGATATCGAACAAGATAACGGGAAACGGAACCATGAAGGCCCTCAGTTCCGAGTCAGGCACTTGTCTCACAACCCTCTGTATCAATCGTCGTTTTCTCATGGACGCTGGTAGAGCAGCCATGTTCCAAATGAATGCTCTCAGGGCCAGCACGGAGATCATTCTTCGTGGCATGAAGAACCGGATGAAATAAGCCCCCATTATTAGCGGCAGGTACTTCAGAAGCGACCGTGTTCCCATGTTTTTGATTAGGCAAAGCAATTGATTCCGTAGGGTGTAATACTCCCTAGTGCTCCCGTAGCTTGAATCATTCATCCGCTTGCTTCGCCTTCTATGAAGGACCTTCGAATCCGGGGCTAGCAGGATTTCGTATCCTGCTAGCCTGATTCTCCAAGAGAGATCGAGATCTTCAAGTCCGACAATAAAACCCTCGTCGAAGGCACCGACCATTCGCATCGCTTCTCTCTTGACAATTAGAGCTGCACCGCATGCGCCGAAAATTGGTTCGACCTTGCGGAAGCACGCCTGCCGCATCACATGACGGTCGAAAAGTCTTCCGCGTTCCATCGGGTAGCCTGATATATCTATGAAGGACCCTGCACCATCAACAAATTGTGGGTTGGAGAAGTCCAATAGCAATGGTTGAACGGCCCCTATACGTTTGTTCGATAACAACAGCGGTACGGACCTTTTCAGCCAGTCTGTGTCAGGAACAGTGTCGTTGTCGAGGAATGCCAATAGTTGCCCGTCGGAGTTACCTACAGCAAGGTTTCTAGCGGCAGCTACCCCTGGGTCGTGTTCAAGACGCATCAGTTTGATATGAGCGATTTCCGCCTCGAGACAGCGTTCCAGGCGATCCGTTCCGTAATCCACGACGATGACATCGAAATTGGGATAGTCGGTCCTCGAAACGGCCGAAAGGCACTTCTTCAAATATCCCGAGTCTCGAAAGCTTGCGATTATGATCGAAACCTTTGGTGGTTTTTTGTCCATTCTACTCACTCTTTCAAAGATCTCCTAGCCCTAGATGTCTTGGCGCCGGCCTCTATCCTATGACCAACAATTGATGACAAGTGAGTAAAGACCCAGACGTACGCCAAAGCTACGGGGATGAACTTTTCGCGCGCTGCTCTCCCTTCGCGGCGCAAGAAGAATGAGGCATTCATACTGACTTCATGTCGGATGAACTTTAGCAACGAGGGGATACTGAAATTCTTCAGCACGAAGCAGACTCTGCTTTTTTCCATGGCCGTGATTTTGGCGCGTTTGTCGTACAACCTGTTCACGGTCGCTGAGCCTCTGTGGTAGGCCATGGCTGAAGGTACCACGACAATCCTAAAACCTGCTTTCTGCGCGCGATAGCAAAGGTCGGTTTCCTCGTAGAATAATGAGAATGCTTCATCGAAGGGCCCTATTTGTTCGATGACTTGTCGTGACACCATCATTGCTGCAGCGATCACGTAATCTACGTCGTAAATCTCCTCGAATTGACCAGCGTCTATCTCCCTGTAGCCTAGGTTGGTTGTATAGCCAGATGGAAAGAGTATTCCACCTACGTGTTCAATGACTCGTTTTCCCGCCACTGAATTGAATATCTTGCAGCCGAGTATCGCCATTGACGGATCTCTTACAGTCGCGCCGATGAGCTCGGAGATGCAGTTGGGTTCTATTACGGCGTCGCTGTTTAACAAGAAGAATTGGCTACCTTTCGCAGATCTGAAAGCAATGTTGTTGCCTCCGGAGAAGCCAAGGTTTTTTTGATTTCTAATCAACGTGACATTCTGGAATTCCCCTTCAATCACTTTTTGGCTTCCGTCGGTGCTCGCATTATCGGACACGATAATCTCAATTCTAGGATAGTTAGAAGATTGAAGTGAGACGAGGCAGTCTCTCAGGTATGGTAGCCCGTTCCAATTTACGATGATTACCGATACAAGCGGACCTTCCTTGGGCATGGGCATCTGAGAAAGGCTCCAGTCAAGGCCACGTTGTCATTGGAACCTGCCGCTTTAAATGGATCGAGTACAAATCAAGCATTGCCTGCCTATTTTCTCCATGCGTGGATGCACCCATGTCATCGGACTTGGTCTCGATCATAGTGCCTACACTTAACAAGGAGGTATGGATTAAAGGACTTCTGAGAAACATCCACGCTCAGACATACCGACCGGTTGAAGTTCTAGTCGTCGATGGAGGGAGCACGGACGGAACGATTGAAAACGTCAGGCAACTCAGTCTCCAGCTTTCAAGCGAAAACTTTCGCATCGATCTAATCTCAGAGCGCGATTTTGGGTCCTTGAGGACTGCTGGAAACGCGAAGAACATAGGGGTTAGGACGGCAAAAGGTTCGAAAATTGTTTTCCTCGATCCTGACATGCGCTTTCTTCAGGAAGATAATCTTGATGATTTGGCAGCGCAGCTCGATTCTCATCCTTTTGTCCAAGTGAAAACGCATTTCTTGCTTGACACAGACTTGGAACGTTCACTGGCAAAGTTTCATCCAGCGAGCCACCATTGCGGCTATCGCAGGGAAATCTTCGACAACATCAACTTCAACCCGGTGTTGGGCTACGGGGAGGACAAGGACTTTTGGTATCGGGCACAACGGGACCTAGGCCTAGGAATGAATTATGTCTGTGACGTGACCATAGGCAGGCATCTGCCCCACACGAAGACCGAATATCTCCATCAAACATTATGGTACGCCAGAACTATGCCTGCCTTTATCTCAAATGCTGCGAAAGAAGGCGAGGAGAGATATTTGGAGGAGGCGTCTGTTTGGCTGATGTACTGGGCTTATGCGCTGCTCATTGCTGGTGTGATACCATTGGCTTTCAAAGATTGCGTTCTCAAGAAAGGAGTAGACCACAGTTTCAGATTCTTACTTTGGGACTACTTAGTCCGCCGTTTTAGCTCAGCTGTCCAGTTTTCTCTCTCAGCACTGAATCAACATAGTCTCACTCTGCCAGCCTTTTTGCTCGTTCGCAGTTTAAGAAAACGCTTTTTCACAACAACGAGCAGACATTCCACCGACTGGGATTGACCGCCCACGAAGATAGTTCAAGTTGCCCCGGGTTATCCGCCGAAGCAACAGGGTACCATCGAGCGGCTCACTGCAGCTTTGAGTAAGGAGCTAAGCAAAGAGCATCAAGTAGTCGTTTTCGCCCGAAACAATGATGCATCAATCCCCGATTATTACGAGTCGCACGAGGCGGTCGACTCGGTCGAAGTGCACAGGATAAACAACACCATGCGTTTTCCTCGCTATTACGAGTACGACAATTCAACAATAGCTAGAAGCTTTGAGCAGTTCCTCCGCGACCAGGAACCAGACGTGGTTCATATTCAACACCTACAAGGATTGTCTGCGCTACTTGTGCCTGCCTGCAGAAAGTACAAGATCCCCATAGTGTTCTCGCTTCATGATTACTGGTTGCTGTGTCGCAGAATGTCGCTTCTGCGACCGAATCTGGAGTTGTGCTCCGGTCCCGCGCCGAAGAAGTGTCAGCAATGTCGCTTTGCGGAAATAGACCGCTATTTGGTCCCTTCCTTCCTCAGTAAGATGATAAACCCGGTTCCAAACAGCGTTTTCTCTCGCCTCGCAAGGCAATCCTCGCAGCGCAGACTTCAAGAAACTGGAAACATTGCCGATTTGCTGCTCCTGAATCACATTGCTCGACCGGACTACCTTCAGGCGCTCATGAGAGATGTGGATATTTTCGTGGCTCCGTCGAGATTTGTCCGCGACCTCTTCGTTAAGGGAGTAGAGAAAGACAGAGTCATGATGATTCCACACGGAATTGACACCGTGAGATTGCCACACTCCCCGAAGAGCCCATCATCGAGTATGCGTTTTGGATACATGGGAACTGTAGATCGTCACAAAGGAGTCCATGTTCTCATAGAGGCATTCAACGCTTTTGCAAACCGGCCAAATATGGAACTTCATATCTGGGGTGCGACGCCTTCTCTCGAGTATCTGAAATTCTTGCGGAGACTAAACCGCAACCCCAACACTAAATTTGAAGGCGTCTACAGCGACCCATCAACCGTGCTATCCCAGTTGGATATTCTCGTGATCCCAACGGTCATGTACGAAACGTACTCTATAGTTGCGCGAGAAGCGCTAATGAGTGGTACGCCGGTTATAGCCGCCAATATCGGCGCGATTCCAGAGGTTATCGTCGATCACGAGAACGGCTTGCTGTTTAAAGCAGGTAGCGCTGATGACTTGAGAACTAAAATCAACCTGCTTGTGGATAACCCCCAAATGATCTCCCAGATGGCAACTGCAATCCCGCCGGTGCAGACTATACGGCAGCAAGTTTCTCAACTGACGTCCCTATACCAAGACCTCTTGCACCACGACCCGGTGTGCCCAGAGAAGAAATCATGAGGCGGACAAAATGGGCGCTCGAAGCCGTTGGCCTTCAACTACCGACTCACTAATGTACAGAATCAGTTCTTTTCCAATCGACGATACCTGTTCCCGACCAATGCCCGAAAGATGTCAGATCCAATTTTGGTCTGGTGATATCTCTCCAAATCCTAAGCATGTTCCATACGCGAATGTCATCAATTATCATTAACAGAGAGGACTTGAAGCCTACCTTTTCGATACGCTGGAGAAATGTATTTTCGAATGCTACGTTCTTAGGCCCATCAAGAAATATCAGGTCGGCACTTTCAATAACATCACGATGGCTTTCAAAGTGTGAAGGCTCCGCCAGGTTCGCTATGACCTGTTCAAGACGTCCATCGTCAAAATCCTCCATTACGAGACATGTGTCAGGAATTTCTTGCCACGGCGCTATGTCAAATGTCGTAATCTTCGCATCATGCGCCAACGTGGTTAGCATCGCCAGACCTGAAAGACCTGAACCTGTGCCAATCTCTATGACATTCTTCGGCTTTAGAACATTAACAAAACCTGCGAGCAACTTGTAGTGCTCGCCGGGCCACACGTCCGGATAGAACGGTGGTTTCTTCATTCTCTTAGAAACGTCCTCTAAATTTGTCTCAGAAGCAATTATGATGCTTCTTAAGGAAAGGTCGATGAGTCTAGCGGTTGGTCCTGCAGGGTCATCGTCAAGAGAAGCGATTGCGGAATACTCCCGGTGTCGCGCTGGAAACGGCATCGGCATAAGCCCGCAAAGAATTCTCTGCTTGAGGCTATTTGGCATCAGGCGCAAGATCGGACCGATTGCAACCATTCTTCATCATACTCGTAAAGCGTCAAGCAAACTATTTCTGACTTTTTGAAATCTGTTACGTCCAGATGTTTGACGCACCAAACCTGCCCCGTATTCTTGAGAGGACCCCAAAACATAGTCGCCCGACACTTTTCGACAGCCCGCTAGAACAAGCGATGCCGATTTGACAGAACCGAAAAAAGCAGTTCCATGCCTTTTGGCATCAACCTTAAGATCTCTCATGAAAATTGAAGACTCGACATCTCAACGTTTGAAGTGGACGGCATATCTTCAACAACAGAAACGAACATCTTCTAAGGCCTAACTGCCAACATAGTCGGATCGTGACGTCCCTGAACCAACTGCGTGGCACGCGTAGCGAGTTCGCTTCTCAACTATCATCAGAAGCTTCTCGATCAACAGTGCCTATTCATGTAGGTTTTCAGGATCGACTATCAGAAGGACTTCAACAATCCACCTCTCCTAAACCCCTTCTATGCTCAGAGAAGCCTGTATGAGGATCAATCCCGTAAACCCTGGTCATGATTCATCCGAACAAAGAGGGAACAGCAACAAGAGGTAGAATCAATGGTAAAATGTAAGAGAAGGTCGCTTTCTTCTGGGCGAAATAAATCGAAATGCTGAACCAATCCAGATACCAAATGAAGAAGCTTCTAGCGAATATTACCGCTATGATCGTCGCGGCAGTCAACATGCCTGTCATCCTAGAGAAACCCCTCTCTGATCTGACGGAGATTGCGAGCACGGCGAAAATGCTCAGATAAGCTAGACCGGCCACGAATCTCGCGATGGAGAACGGGTTCGCTGCGTCGTAGCAGAAAATGTTGAGTAGTGAATTGCAGGGTCGTGACATTTGCCAGAAAACAAACGAGAAAACAAACGGGGATCCCACGAGGAATGGCCCGCTGATAGCAAGGACCGTCGCCACGTATCCAAGGCTCAGCAGTAGACTCTGTCTAATCTTGCGCTCGTATAGAGCGAGTATTGGCCAATAAAGAACGGTGACGTACTTCGTTAGAGTGGAGAGAGCAAGCGCAATGCCTGACATGCTTGTTTTGCGTAAACTGAAGAGGTAGATGGAAAGGAGCGACAAAACCACAAGTAGAGCCTCCTCTTTCCCGTCGTATGACGAGTATATCATGAGCGGATTCATTAGAAAGAGTCCGACGGGAAGCAGATAGGAAATGCCTTGCAGGCGGCAGATCCTATAAATCAGGAAAGAGCCAGCAAAGCGCATTGTGGTTAGTCCAATTTCCGTCAGCACATACGCTCGCAGAAAATCACTTGCCAGAAACAGGACAACAGAGTAGTAAAGCAGCGTGATTGGCGGGTAGTCGAACCTGTGATCCAGATAACCAGCTACTAATGGAGCACTGACTTTGCCTGTCTGTATTAGCTGGTTTAGCTCGTAGCCGGTAATTGAATATGGGTTATACCCTCTTAGGAATGCTGCAGCGAAAGTAATGTTCCTAACAACATCGCCCCCGATGCGGACTCTAATGATCAAAAGAACGTTCAGTAACACCGAAGCGAAAACCAAGACCGCGAGCGAAATCTTGGATGATCCAGGTTCCTCAACACGCCTCAAAAGCAACAGGTACCCTAAGTAGAACACGGAACCGACGAGAAAAAGAACCATCATGTCGGCAAGGCCCGCCGTGCCGGTGGAAAAAACTCGATCCAGTCGCAATGTTAGCTCTACAGGAACAACCAAATACGCCCTCGTGTTGAGTATCAACTCAATTGTTAGTATGTGGAAGGCTGCCCAGATTACTAGTGCCACCTGGCCGATTTTTGGAATTGATATCATGTCACATTCACCTGGCTGGTCAAAAGGAACACTCATTCAGACGGGCTTCAATCACGCTTGCAATTGATTGGCTGCTCCGCTTTTGGCATTGCTTTTTTTGGGACTTAAGCTATTGGCTATAGGTGTTCAACATTGCGCAAGTTAAGTATGGCTAGAGTATTGGTCGTTGCGTGGCTTTTGGCAACGGCAATAGTGATCCCACTAGGATCCAACACTGCTCAGGCTCAGGCTAGTACTTGGCAGAGTTGGGCTTCGGTTGCTTGGCGTTACTTTCAGAATTGCTGGAATCCTTCGACTGGTTTGATGGATGATGCGTGTGGTTGGCATTATTTCACTTTTTGGGGGTTGGCTTCGAATATTTTTGGTGTGGTTGACGCGCATCAGCTGGGGTTGATTTCTGACAGTGACTTTCTGAGCAGGGTTAACCCGATCCTTAGCTCTCTGAGTTCGATT
>Ga0187870_1003479_pt1 | contig 12049 bp, 11 predicted proteins | sample June2016WEW_13_1_3_FD_132974 | JGI IMG/M metagenome (GOLD analysis project Ga0187870, IMG submission 132974) | Peatland microbial communities from SPRUCE experiment site at the Marcell Experimental Forest, Minnesota, USA - June2016WEW_13_150 | ecosystem: Environmental > Terrestrial > Soil >... | reverse complement strand
CCGCAAAACATCGTCCGCCAGCTTAAAGGCGCTGTCCACCCCGGTCTTATGATCGCAAAGGGTCAGCAGACGGTCGTTCGGGATGATGATAAGGGTATCAACCTTATCGATAAGGTTCTCGATACCCTCTTCCGCCGTCTCCATGCGGTGCGCGCCTTCGAAGGCGAAGGGTTTGGTCACGACCGCGATGGTCAACGCCCCGCTTGTCTTGGCGACTTCCGCCACCACCGGTATCGAGCCGGTGCCGGTGCCGCCGCCCATGCCGGCGGTCAGGAACACCATGTCCGCTCCGCCGACGATATCCCGCAGCTCATCGCGGTTTTCTTCCGCGGCTTTGGCGCCCACATGATGGTCGCCGCCGGCGCCCAGACCTCGGGTCAGCTTCGGTCCCAGCTGTACGCAGACCGGGGCTTCGCAGACGGCCAGCGCCTGCGCATCGGTGTTCATCGCGATGAACTCGACGCCCTGGATATTTTCCCTAACCATACGGGTCACGGCATTGCTGCCACCGCCCCCCAGACCGATTACTTTGATTTTTGCCGGATTGGCAACAAAACTTGTTCTTGCCATATCCTCCTCCTTTTTTATTTTAAGTCGATATTTTTCCCGGTTATATTTTTAGCTGAACATCTTTTTCAGCTGCGACGCCAGACTTAGCAGGGCACCGCCGAATCCGCTGGATTTCCATTGCTTTTTGTGCACGCCTTGATACTTGGCGCCCCAGAGCACCAGGCCGACGCTCGTGGCGTAAGCCGGGTCCTGAAGGACATCGCCGATGCCATACATATTGCTGGGAACGCCTATCCTTACCGGCATGTTGAGGACTTCGTGTCCCAGGTTGGCCAGACCGGCCAGGTTGGAGCTGCCGCCGGTAAGGACCAGCCCCGCCGGCACCAGCTCTTCATAATTCGAGCTGGGCATTTCCAGCATAATGAGCTTGAGAATTTCTTCGATTCTGGCTTTGATGATGTCGCATAAATCCTGATAAGAAACGCCATGCCCGTCTTTGGAGATAGCCGGGGCGGTATCTCCCTGGCCCTCGTATACGGGCAATACGCTGCCGTACTTTTTCTTCATTTCCTCGGCGATTTCAAATGGCAAACCCAGACCGATAGCTACATCACGGGTGAGCTGATAACCGGCCACCGGCAGAATCGAGGTGTGATAGATGCTGCCCTCTTTGAAGATGGCTACATCCGTCGTGCCGCCGCCGATATCCGCCATGACCACGCCTACCTGCCGCTCGTCTTCCGAGAGAACGGCTTCACTGCTGGCCAGCGGTTCCAGGACCAGGTCCTCGATGTCAATTCCGAGGCTGCGGATGGTTTTTACCAGGTTCTGTATCGAGGTCACCGCAGCGGTAATCACGTGCGTCTCGACATCGAGACGGAAGCCGTGCATACCTACCGGGTTCATGACGCCTGCCTGGCCGTCTACTGTATAACTTCTGGGGATGACGTGAAGCAGCTTCCTGTCCGCGGCGGTCTTGACGCTTTGTGCTGAAGTCAACACACGCTTGAGGTCGTCCGGGCGGACAACGCGGTCATTGCGCGTAATTGCTACTACACCGTGGTTATTATTAGAGGTGACATGCCGACCGGTAACGCCGATATAGGCTGATTCCACTTTGTAGTTGCTGGTCTGTTCTGCTTTTCTCACCGAGTCGCGAATGGACTCCCTGGCTTCGTTGATGTTGACGACCAGCCCTTTATGCAGCCCTTTTGAAGGGGAAATGCCCACACCGACGACGCGCGGCGCGCCATCGGCTACATCCGCCAGGATCGTGCATATCTTGGTGGTGCCGACATCGATTGAAGCGATAACATTCCGTTTTTTCATCTACCCTCCTTAGAAACCGGATTTTGAATCGGCCTTATGTTACCGATCATGACATACCTAAACCCTCCTTTTTATTATTTGTTATTTAAGCGGCCAGAAAGGCCATGCGGATTTTCTCCAGTAAAGCGGAGCGGCGCCAGCCGTGGGCCCGCGTGATAGTCAAGATGTCATGGTCGTCAACAGTGACGTTAGAGTCCTCCTGGATGGAGATGCGCTCGGCGGCCCTTAGCTTGGCGCTCCGGCTGCGCGGATTGGTTCTGGTTTCCTCATCCGCCGGGATGATTACTTTTTTATTGACCAGTCTTAAGCGGGCGGTGTGGCCGCAGATGCAGACGGGCGTGCCGGGCGGGCAAACGCAGCCGATGGACTCCTTGTGCATGAACTGCTTGACGATGCGGTCTTCCAGCGAGTGGTAGCTGATAACTACCAGTCTTCCCTCGTATCCCAGGAGGTCTACGGCTTGCCTCAAGACCGATTCCAGGTATTCCAATTCGTGGTTGACCGCGATGCGGAGCGCCTGGAAAGTTTTCGTGGCGGGGTGGATTTTCCCGCGGCGGCCGATGGATTTTTCGATCAGTTCCGCCAGCTGCCGCGTCGTCCGAATGGGGCGCTCTTTGACGATTTCACGGGCGATACGGTGACTGTGGCCTTCCTCACCATAAGCGCGGATAATCTGGGCCAGCCTGGTCTCCGGGGTGGAATTGACGATATCGGCGGCGCTGACCTTTTGCCCCGGGCTGAAACGCATGTCCAGCGGAGAATCGTGCTGAAAGCTAAAGCCGCGGTCGCCGCCGTTCAGCTGTAACGAGGAAAGCCCCAGGTCCAACAGGATGCCGTGAACCGGGAAAAAGTCGTACTTAATGCAAATAGATTGCAGGTTGACAAAGTTGTCATTAACGAGCAGGGTGGACTCTTTATACGGCTGGAGCCTCTCTCTAGCCGTTTCCAGCGCAAAAGGGTCGGCATCGATGCCCAGCAGTTGCCCGCCGGGGGAAGAATGCTCGAGGATGGCTGCGGCATGTCCGCCGCCGCCGAGTGTACAATCAATATAGCGGCCGCCCGGCTGCACGGCAAGTGCCTTGAGTGCTTCCGCCAGCAGGACAGGGGTGTGGCTGGAGGCTGACCTGTTTCTCATCATCAGCTATTTGTTCTCCAGGCTTTCTATAATCTGCCAGGCCTGTTCCTGACTCGATGATTTTTCTTCCTCCCAGAGGGCTTTGTTCCAGATCTCCAGGTAAGTGTTGGCACCCGCCACGATGACATCGTCGGTAATCTGGGCGTGGTCGCGCAGCGGCGCGGGTATGGCGATGCGGCCCTGCGCATCGAGCCTGGTGCTGAAAGCTGTCGCGAAGAGCGCGCGGGAAAGCTTTCTCATCTTGCTGCGGGACAGCGGGCTATTGGTGAGGGAAGTGGAAAGCTTCCGCCATTCGGCGGCGGTGTAGACGGTAATGCAGTTTTCCGCGCCGGGGGTGAGGACGATGCCGTCTTTTACCAGGTTGCGGAACTTTGGCGGGATGGGGAGTCTGCCCTTGTCATCGATTTTGTAGTCGAATTCACCGTAAAACACTGTTCTCTACCTTACTCCCTTTTTCCCCCTATTTCACCACGATTTCCCATTTTATAACACATAGACACACCTTTGTCAAGTTTTTTTAAGAAATATTTTTACTTTTGGGGAATTTGTGACGATTCTGTGACGCCCGCCGGGGAAAAACACCGGGGCGGGTCCGGGGGAAATTACCTTAATATAGATTGAGAAACGGGGGAGTTAAACCGATGTTAAAACCTGGGGTGGGGAAAAAGGGGGAAGAATATCTCAAATATTAAAAATCAAACCTCAAAACCACAAATTAAAGATCAAATCTATTATTTACCTTTCAAAGAAAGGGTGTTACACGATGGGCTATTTTCGTTAAAGCTACCTACAAAATCTCAAATATTCTTTAATCATTTTAGGTTTAAAAAATGTATATCCAGTATCATTCACCCGCAGTAAACGGACTCCTGGTCCGTTAAAATTCATTCTCCCAGCCGTAACTCCTTGCTCACCAGCCGAACCGAATAGACAAGGTGTAACGTCTGAACGCATATTTTTAGTAACTTCAACTCTTCGTTTCCCCATTGGGATAATATCCATCTTTATCTTCCCTCTATTGAAAGTCTGTACAGTACATCTTTATCACGTTTTTTATTTTTGAGTTATGGTTTTGAGATTTGAGATTTGACTTTTGATTTATCATGATACAGCGTTTATTGGAGATATTATGAATATTTTAATGTTATTTCTCCATAGCTTTCCGCCTCAAATCTGCGGGCAGTCTTTCGATGGCGTAGCGCAGGGCAGTGCGGGGCATAGCCTGTTTATGCTTCATGACATATTCGAATATTTCGTCTTTGTGCTGGATAGCAGCGTCTTTCAACAGCCAGCCGTAGCCCTTTTGTACCAGGTCGTCCGGGTCGGTCAATAAAAAATCGGCTATCTCAAAGATGTCTTCCAGGAATTTTCCCCGCTTGGCAGGAATAATCAGCGTCACCGCGGCGGCCCGCCGGAACCAACGATTGGGGGACCTGGCCCATTGCTTCAGGTCTTTGAGGAACTGCGGATACATTTCCACGATAGCGCCGATGGTATGGTTGCAGAGAGTATCGCACTTGGCCCAGTTATTCACGTAGTTTTTCACCCACCCCTCGAAGGTATAGAAATCATCCGGCTCATACTGCTGATGGAAACGGTAGGACCAGTTACAGGCGATGAATGCCTCCTCGTTGTAGTCCGATTTCCAGAGCTCTTCACAGAGCCGGAACACGCCTTTTTTCCCCAGGTACCTGGCGTCCTGGAAATAGCGCCCGGCGATTTTATCCACCAGTGCATTATTGACGCCGTAAAAAGTGACATCTTCTTTAAAGAAACGGTGGTAGCCGGACTTAACTTTTTCATCGGCCTGTTGTAGCAGTTCCCGGCGCAGCGCGGTGATGATATCTATGGCCATATGGTTACCTCCAAACTGCCCCATTATAGCATTTATCGCTGTATGGGCACTTTCATCGTGAGGGTGGGATATGGTAGAATATAGTCTGTTTTGTGAAAGAGATTATGATTCAGGTCGGTATTCTCACCATCAGCGATAAGGGTTCCAGGGGCCAGCGCCAGGACAAAAGCGGCGAGGTCATGCGCGACGGCGTCGCCCGTATGCAGGGCACTGTGGCGAAGTATGAAATCGTCCCGGACGAGGCAGAAGTTATCGCCGATAAACTGGCGGAATGGGCGGACAGCGGCAAAATGGACTTAATATTAACCACCGGGGGGACGGGCTTAAGCCAAAGGGACGTGACGCCGGAAGCCACACTCTCTGTCATTGACAGGAGCATCCCCGGCATCGCCGAGGCCATGCGGGCTAAATCTCTGGAGAAAACGCCCACGGCCATGTTAAGCCGGGCGGTGGCCGGGCAGCGGGGGAATTGCCTCATCGTCAACATGCCGGGCAGCCCCAAGGCGGTGCAGGAGTGCCTGGAGGCGATACTTCCGGCCCTGCCGCACGCTGTGGAAATCATTAAGGGAGAGGTAACCGAGCATTCTTTAACGGATGCCGTGAAAAAGTAGTCAAATGCGTATCGATATTCTCACATTGTTCCCGCAGCTGTTCGAAGCGCCGTTCGGCTTCGGTATTTTCAAACGGGCTATCGATAACGGGCTGGTGACCATCAACCTGGTGAACATCCGTGATTTTACCCACGATAAGCACCATACCGCGGACGACTACCCTTACGGCGGGGGAGCCGGCATGGTCATGAAGCCGGAACCCGTCTTCGAAGCCGTGGAGTCAATCGAAAAGGAAGCCGGCACGCCCGTGATTCTGCTTTCCCCGCAGGGAAGGCTTTTCTCCCACAAGATAGCTAAAGAATTATCCGAACACCGGCACCTGATACTGATTTGCGGGCATTACGAGGGTGTGGACGAACGCGTCGCCGAACACCTGGCCACCGATGTTATCAGCATCGGCGATTACGTTTTAACCGGCGGGGAAATCCCTGCCATGGTCGTGGCGGACGCCGTGCTCCGGCTGATACCGGGGGTGCTCGGCTCCGAGGAATCGCCTCTCGATGATTCGCACGCCACCGGACTGCTTGAGTATCCGCAGTACACTCGCCCGCCGGAGTTCCGGGGCTGGGCAGTGCCGGAGATATTGATTTCCGGCAATCATGCCCGCATCGCCAAGTGGCGCCGGGAACAAATCATCAAACGGACGCTGGAGCACCGCCCGGAACTTTTAGATAAAGCCGAGCTCGGCAAAGAAGATAAGCGGTTGGTAGAGCGCATGACCAATACCGGATTAAAGATAAATAAAGATAGGGAGTCTTAACATGGATGTTTCATCGCTGGTGGAAGTAAAGAAGAACATGAAAATCCCGGCCATCGCCGCCGGCGATACGGTGCGGGTGAGCACCAAAATCGTCGAAGGCGATAAGGAACGCATTCAGGTATACCAGGGCGTCGTCATTAAGATCAAACGCGGCGGCAACGGCGCCGGCTATACGGTGCGGCACGTCGCCTTCGGCATCGGCGTGGAAAGGACCTTCCCGTTCAACTCCCCGATGGTGGATAAAGTAGAAATCATCCGGCAGGGCAAGGTACGCCGGTCGCGGCTTTATTACCTGCGCGGGCTTAGCGGCAAGGAAGCCCGCCGCAAGATCAAGCGCGTGGAGCGGAAACTCGAACAGGTAGGCGAAGAGCTGCTGCAACAGCAGCCGGAAGAAGAAATCGAGCCCATCATGGACGAGGCCGCGGTGGCCGCGGCTGCGGCAAAGGCCAAAGAGGCGGAACAGGTGGCGGCCAAAGCCCCTGAAGCTGCAAAAGAGGCCAAGAAAGAAGCCGCCGAAAAACCGGCAGCAGCAAAGGCCCCTGAAGCCGCTAAGGAAGCAAAGAAAGAAACCGTCGCGGAAAAGCCGGCGGAAAAAGCGCCTGTCGCGGAAAAGAAAGAAAAACCGGCAGCTGCTAGAGCTCCGGAAGCGGTAAAAGAAGTTAATAAAGAAGCCGCCGCAGAAAAGCCGGCGGAACCTGCTCAAGACCAGAAACCGGAACAAGCCTGACATCGATTTAACAAAGCTGGGTCTGAACCGTACCTCCTCTGGAGTCCGGGATGAAATACGCTGAAGTAAGTGTCAATTCACCGGTCGCCCAGCGCCGGACCTTCAGCTACTCTATCCCCTAGGCACTGGACGTCCGCGCCGGACAGGCCGTACTCGTGCCCTTCGGGGAAAAAGTGCTCCAGGGCATCGTGCTGGAAATCGTCCCCGTGCCGGCGGTAGAGGATACCCGGGAAATCCTCAGCGTCATTGATCCAGAGCCGGTCTTATCTCCTGCCCATATCGCTTTGGCCCGCTGGATTTCAGAGTATTACCTTTCACCATTGTTCGACGCCGTGGCCCTGATGCTGCCGCCGGGCTTCGAGCGCAACGCCATTGCCTACGTAAGCCGCGCCAATCCGGATGTTGATATTAGTTCCCTGGATGATTTGCAGAAAAAGATATTCGACCTTGTTCCTATGCAGGGGAGAGTCGAGCTCAAGAAAATTGAAAAAGCACTGGGCAAGAAAAAGGTCGATGCGGCCATTGCTCAAATGGTCCGCCAGGGATGGCTCAACCGGAGCTACGAGCTGGCGCCGCTAAGGGTGAAGCCTAAAAATGAACTTTACATAATGCTGATAACCGATAATACCGAAGGAAAGAAATTAACTCCCAAACAATCAGCTTTAATCGCCTTCCTGAAAGAGCAATCGCGGCCTGTAGCGCTGACAGCAGCCAGGCAAAAGACCGGCATCGCCAGATCCGTCGCCGATGCGCTGGCTAAGCGAGGGTTGGTCGCCATGGACATGGTCGAAGTGCGGCGGGAACCCATTGCTTATGACGGTGTCAATCTTTCTTTTCCCCTCACCTTTACGCCGGAACAGCAAAACGTTTTTAACGTCATTAAATCAACTCTGGGCAAGGCAAGTGTTTCGCCCCAAGTATTTCTATTACACGGCGTGACCGCCAGCGGTAAAACCGAAATTTATTTGCAGCTCCTGGCGGAGGCAGTGGGGCAGGGGAAAAAGGGCATCGTGCTGGTGCCGGAAATAGCACTAACCCCGCAAACTATCGAGCGCTTCGCGGCGCGTTTTCCGGGCCGGGTTGGAGTGCTGCACAGCAAATTATCACTGGGCGAGCAGTACGACGAATGGAGACGCATTAAAAAAGGCGAGTACGACGTCGTCGTCGGGTCAAGAAGCGCGGTTTTCGCCCCGCAACAAAACTTAGGCCTCATCGTTATCGATGAAGAGCACGAATGGACTTACAAGCAGGACAACTCGCCGCATTACCACGCCCGGGACGCGGCGATAAAGCTGGCGGAGCTGACGGGGGCGGTGGTCGTCCTGGGCAGCGCCACGCCGGACGTCGAAACATATTACCGGGCACATCAGGGGCAGTACCGCCTGCTGGAGCTGAAAGAACGGGTCGTCCCGGTGACGGCCATGCCGCAGGTAGAGGTAGTGGACATGAGGGAGGAACTGAAAGCCGGCAACCGCAGCCTGTTCAGCCGGGCGCTGGCGCAATCCATCAACCTGGCGGTCAGCGCGCAGCAGCAGGTGATACTTTTCCTGAACCGGCGGGGTGGGGAATACTATATCCAGTGCCGGCGCTGCGGCTATGTCTTACGCTGCCGCCGCTGTGATGTCCCGCTCGCCCACCATATTAAAGAAGATATCCTGGTCTGCCACCAGTGCAACTACAAGATGCCGGTGCCGTCGGCCTGTCCCAACTGCGGCAACCGACAGCTCAAGTTTTTAGGCGCCGGCACGCAGAAGCTTGAACAAGAGGTAAAATTCACCTTTCCGCGCGCCCGGCATCTGCGCTGGGACAGCGATGCCACTACCGGCAAGACCTCTAACGAAGATATCCTGCAGCAATTCCGCGGCCGGGAGGCGGACATATTAATAGGAACGCAGATGATCGCCAAGGGGCTCGACATCCCCTCGGTGACACTGGTAGGCGTGGTCAGCGCCGATACCAGCCTGAACCTGCCGGATTTCCGCGCCGGCGAGCGGACGTTCCAGTTGTTAAGCCAGGTGGCGGGCAGGGCGGGGCGGGGTCTTACTGCCGGTAAAGTGATCATCCAGACTTTTTCCCCGGAGAATTACGCCGTGCAGGCCGCCGCCGCCCACGATTACGCCGCGTTTTATGAGAACGAAATCGCTTACCGGCGGCAGCTCAACAACCCGCCTTTCACGCAACTCGCTCGCCTTTTATACCTGCACACCAACGGTGCTATCTGCCAGCGTGAAACGGAAAAGATGAAGAATGTGCTTTTAGCCGAAGCCGATGCGAAGGGGGTGGGTGGAATGGGTATCATCGGGCCGGCGCCGGCGTTTATCCACCGCCTGCGGAACCGGTACCGCTGGCAGCTTATCCTGCGCGGCCAGAACCTCCAGGCGTTTCTCGCCCTCGTGGATTTTCCCCGCGGCTGGGTCATCGATATTGACCCGCTGGGTATGATTCAGTAAACTTAAATTAGAAGCCCAAATTTCAGAGGAGATGCAATGGCCGTTTTGCCCATCAGGACGGTGCCCGATCCGATTTTAAGAAAGAAGACCAAGCGGGTCACCACCATCGATAAGTCCATCAAAAAGCTGGTCAAAGACATGCAGGAAACCCTCCACGCCGAGGGCGGCCGGGTGGGACTGGCGGCGCCGCAGGTTGGCGTTTCTTTGAGGATAACCGTCATCTGTTTACCGGAGGAAGACGCCGAGGATATCGTACTCATTAACGGGGAGATTGTCCGGCGCAAAGGGGAACGTATCATCAGCGAGGGGTGCTTGAGCATCCCGGGCTACATCGGGCAGGTAAAGCGCGCAGAATCCGTCACCGCCAAAGGAATAGACCTGAACGGCAAGGCAATCCGGGTTAAAGGGGAAGGGCTGCTATCGCAGGCGCTGGAACATGAAATCGACCACCTCGACGGCGTGTTATACTTTGACCATCTGGAAAGTCCTGATTCACTGCGCAAAATCGAACCCGAAGATATGGAAAATCCAACGGAGCCTGGCGATAACGCTACTCCGGCGGCTCAATAAGGTGCTGGACGATACGGTTATAACGGTGGGAAGGGTTAGACTCTACCAGTGTTCCTGAAGATTGCCCGGGCTGAAAATAAAACAGCTCGTCGAGCCGGCTTTCCGGGAAAGCCTTTTTCGCCCCGACGATAAATTTTTCGTTGATGCCCCGCTTACCTTCGCGGACGCGGTAAACCTGGCTTACGGAAAGGTCCATCGCCCTTGCCAGGTCTGAGAGGTTATGATATCTGCCGTTAGCCATTTCAAAGACACGTGTCATAATTCTCATAGCAGGTCCATCCTTATATAGCGTGCCAATTGGCGCTATTATAGGTAAAAAGTGTCCAAATGTCAAGTGAAAGATCTGCTTGAACAGTCAAATATTCTCCCGACGAGCTTTAGTTTTCAGGACAGCCCTACCTACTGTAGATAACTATTTCCCGTTTTGTGATAAAATATAGCAATACCCCGTGAAAAACTATGTCTGACAGCAGGAATCCCAAACCTGGTGATAAAATCTTTCGCCCCGGAAGAACCAAGAAATTTCACTTACGACGCGTCTTAGGTACAGCCGGATTATTCAGCGCGGCCTACGGTGACGTCGGCTCCTCCATCTATTATGCACTGGGCGTAGTAGCCATGTCCGCTCTGGGGCTGACGCCACCGGTGTTGATGATTTCCGGGCTCGTATTTCTGTTTACCGCTTTAACCTACGCCGAAGGTGCCACCATGCTGCCGGAAGCCGGCGGTTCCGGTGCTTTTGCCTACCGGGCTTTTAATCCGCTGGTGAGCTTTATTGCCAGCTGGGTGCTCATGCTTGACTACATTGTCACAATGTCGATTTCGGCGTTTTCCGCCGTCAACTATCTCGGGTATATTTTCCCGGCTCTAGGCCATTGGCCGGCCGATAGTATCGGCGGCATTGTAGTGGTAGTATTTCTGGCATATATCAACATCCGGGGACTTCAGGCATCTTCACGCCTTAATATAATCATGGTCATGGTGGATTTATTAACACAAATCACCATCGCTATTCTGGCTGCGCTGCTGGTCGTGAAAATCCCCACGCTGATACATAATATTCACTGGGGAGTTGCCCCTACCACCAATCAATTTCTTTTCGGGGTTTCAATTTCCATGGTAGCCTACACCGGTATCGAAACGGTCTCCAATTTAGGTAGTGAAGCCAAAGACCCGGGAAAAAGCATCCCCCGGGCAGTGATATTCGTGTTCATTACAGTATTCATTCTGTGGGCGGTATTATCGATGGCGGCTTTGAGCGCTTACCCGGTGCACCAGGCCGCGAATGGAACGTGGGTGACCGATTTAACACAAAAATACCTCCATGACCCAATCCTGGGTATCGCCTATGTCATGCCGGTCAGCATCCGTCATGTATTGAGTTTCTGGGTGGCTTTTTTAGCCGTGACGATTCTTATTATTGCTACTAATGCCGGCATGCTCGGTGCTTCGCGGTTGGCATATTTTATGGGCCAGCGTCAACAGCTGCCCGGTATTATCAGTAAAGTCAGCCGGCGGGCCCGTGTGCCGTTGAACGCGATTCTCGTGTTTTCCGTTATCGCCAGTGTCTTAATCGGTATCGGTCATATCGGACTGCTGGCGGACCTTTACGCCTTCGGCGCCGTGCTCGCTTATACCCTCGCGCATGCATCCATTATCGCCCTGCGTATCAAAGAACCCAGCCTGCCGAGGCCATTTAAAATCCCAGTTAATTTACATATCAAAGGCAAGGAAATCCCGGTATCATCGATCCTGGGAGGCCTGGCTACTTTCATCACCTGGTTTATCGTGGTATATACTCATGCGGTGGGGCGGGTTGTCGGCTTTAGCTGGCTGGCCATCGGTTTGCTAATATATTTTCTTTATCGCCGTCGTCGTGGGAAACAGCCATCTGACTGGACGGTCGAGCCCAAGAAAAAAAAGACCCAGGAAATGTTGTAGATTTCCAGCATTAGGATTATAATAGCCACTGTCAAAATAACGCGGGTATTGGAAGGTATTTGTGTTTAAAAAGATTCTGGTGCCGGTAGCCGGCAACAATGCCGATAACGAGACGATAAGACTGGCCTGCCGGCTGGCTAAAAAGGACAAGGGTAAGGTCT
>Ga0187870_1003472_pt1 | contig 12067 bp, 8 predicted proteins | sample June2016WEW_13_1_3_FD_132974 | JGI IMG/M metagenome (GOLD analysis project Ga0187870, IMG submission 132974) | Peatland microbial communities from SPRUCE experiment site at the Marcell Experimental Forest, Minnesota, USA - June2016WEW_13_150 | ecosystem: Environmental > Terrestrial > Soil >... | reverse complement strand
TCCGTTATCTCCGTCTCCGAAATCCACCAATCCGTGCACTTCGTTAATGAAGCCTTGTCAGCTCCCCACGTACACCGCGTACAATCGGGCATCCTCCGGCCGCACCCCTTCAAACCGGACATCCACCCTAACGAGACCTTGCGAGGCCGTCAGCGCATCGCCTCCTCTCCAGCGAACCGGAATCCGAAAACCGTCCTTGCCGAGTACGGGGGCGTCCACGCCATTGTATCCCGGCAATGGCCGGAAGCCTTCGTCCATCAGCTCGATGCGGAGCTGACTCTGGTCCCCCAAGCCGCTGGCATTGACGTAGACCTTCGCCTGACCGCCCACCACCCGAATCGGACACGAGATGGCCCGAGGTCGCCGATTCTGGTAAGGCTTCAGCATGCCCAGCCGGTCGCGCCCCCAGCTTACCATCCGCACCCCGCTACCAGGCACTCCCCTCCATTGCGAATACCAGTACAAAGTTTGCTCCCCAACATTCTCGATACCTTGGCCTTGCTGGAGCGCGGGGTTGATACCGATCTGGCTTCCCGGTTGCTCCATGGCGGGGATGAATTTGTACCCGGGAATAGGTTCGTGAAAGTGAATGGCATTGTGAGAAACTGCCAACCCCAGATCCATCGTCACCAGCCTCCGGTCTCCCGACGGATCCCCATGCCACTGGCCGTAGATGCCCACGATCACATTTCCCCGGTTCCAAAGCGCGGCGCCAAGGTGAACTTGTTCCCCTACGAAGCTCCCCTCCGCGCCAATAGAAGGACCGAAGAGGTCTGTCGACCGATCCAACCCCAGCGCTCCGCAGGGGGACCAGTTCTCAAAATCCGCCGAGGCGAACGTGATGAGTTTACGCGCAGCCCTAACATGCTGGTGACCTGAAGACTTGCCGTTGACGTAGTACAACCCGCGGAACTTCGTGATTCCAGCCATCTCAAGTGCGGGCCCCACAGGATTCCGCGGGGAAGGTTTCCATCGAAGCCCGTCCGAGCTGAACGCCGCTGAAAAACGCGTCCCAGCCGGAGGACCCTGGATCTCGTAGATCATCTTGAAACGCCGGCCGGGGTCGGGATCTTCGGGATCATGCAGCAGCGCACAGGACGACCACAGGTTCGGGTCGTTAAAGTCGGTAATGTTGTTGTCTTTGGACCCATTGAATTCGACTAACCCCAAAGAGGGTTTGACCCACTGGATCCCGTCTTTACTCGTCGCATAGCAGATGGCGCAGTGGTTTCCCTCGTAGCCAGCGGAGCCGCCGACTGGACGGGAACCGCCGACTGGACGGTGGCCGCCGACTGGACGGCAGTTGCCGTTGTACCACATGTGAAACGTGTCGCCGAGACGAACGACTGTACCGTAGTAGAGCACAACCTCATCATGCGAGCCTTCTGGACCGTGATTCAGGACGAGCCGCGGCCGATCCCCGGGGATTAAGTGTGTCTGGACGAAATCCCTGAAGGGAAATGCGCGATCGTCGAACGCGAACAGAACCGCTTCAGGTAGTGGTGCTGCCGACGCTAAGCTCGGGAGTAGAAGCCTGGTTCCATTGTGAGACCCTGACTCGCCGGCCTGCTGTCCAGCTAGCCGGAATCGGGAAGAGAGAGAAGGGAGAAAGGACGCTGCCCCCAAAAACTGCCAGAATCTTCGTCGCTGCATGGTAGTTATTTCCGTCTCCGAAATCCACCACCGCCCACCGCCCAACGGGATTGTACTATACTACGCGCTTCGAGACCGCGCGCACAATCGCTTCCAGGCGCTCCTCCAACTCCTGGCGTTGCCTATCCGTGTTTTCGTCGCATATAACAGCGGAGTGCTGTAGACAAAACTCAATAGTGGTGCGTAGGCCCTCCGCGCTCCCGCACTTTCGGAGAGCGTGTTCGGAAGGTGGAGTGTCCGATAACGGGTCGGCCATCCGTTTCGAGGTGTCCTTTCCGCTTCTCGGGGCGAGTTATCCTGTGCTGTGTGAAGCCCCGGGAACATCCTCGTTCTCCCAAAGAACTGATCAAACACCAGGTCGCCGCCGCCGGTGCGCGCGTGAACATCTTGGCCGACAAACCGCCACTCCGAAGCACTTCCCGGACCTCGCGCCCGTTACCACTGGAAGCCAACCGGCGCCATTAAACGCTCAGAACTCCAGGCGCATACTCACTTGGATCAGACGACCGGTCCCGATAACACCGGTGATTCTGCCAAAACTTCCGCTGCCGCGTGTGACGTTCGGATTCGAAAAGTTAGGCCGGTTGGGCAGATTGTAACAATCGGATCTAAACATCAGCTTAGCGCGCTCGGTTAGCCTAAAGACCTTGTGCACCGATACATCAATTCCGATGAAGCCGGGGCCGTTGGGTTCATTCCGCGGACCGCTTCCGAAATTCCCGACCCCCGGAGCTTGGAAGGCAGAAGTATCAAACCACTGCGCCACCATTTGGGACCTCGGGCGGTCACTGCTCAGTTGCGGATTCCGGAGGAGGTTAGGCCGCACAGAGGTACTATAGGTATTCGTAAGATTGGTCTGTTCTCTCACACCGTAAGGCATGCCGCTCCGCAATTCAGTGATCAAACCGGTATCCCAGCCGCCGACAATCTGATTCATCACCCTATTTGATACATCCCAGTGACGTCCGTGCCCGAACGGCAGCTCATAGACAGCGCTGGCGACGTAACGGTGGCGGATGTCGTTGCCAGAATATGACTTATCAAGCGCCCGAAGCTGTGGGTGGGTGATAGCGGCGCCTAACCCAGTCCCCCCAAGTTCACTCTTCGCCTCAGTGTCGTCCAGGAATTTGGACCAGGTGTAATTCATCAAAAAATTGAGGCCGTGCGCATAGCGCTTCTCCACTTTCACATTCATTGCGTGGTAGCTCGAGTTGCCCCACGAAGGAAACACGTGCGTCACGCTGTTAAACTGGGGAAAGGGCCGCAAACTTTGAAGTTGCTTGGCCGGTCCTCGTCCGTCGACCAACGGAATCACGTTGAACTCGGAGGCATCGCCGCTGATATGGTGGCCCACGTTTCCCAGATAGGCAACGTCCAGCAGCATGTTATCTGGCAATGTCTTTTGAATTCCGAAGTTCCATTGTTGATCATAACCAACGACCGCGTTCGGCTCAATAAATGACGGACTGAACCGCGGAGACGCACCGAGTGCAACCGCTCCATATGCAGAGGTGTATGCCTCTCCTGCCGGAACGATCGGCAAACCGCTGGTCAGCACAAAGGCCGGCGTAAGCCCACCGTCTGGAGACGAGAACGAGCCGCTGTTGTTGAATGCACCACCAATATCGCCGCCCATGCCGCTCTGATAGAGGCTGTTGTAGTGGATGCCATAACCGCCACGGACAACAGCTCCCTTCCACGTCTGCCAGGCAAATCCAAACCTTGGCCCAAAGTTGTTTTTGTCGAACTTATAGTTAAGATACTTACCCAGACCATTGAGCCCGGCAAATATCACTGTGCCCCGGCAGTTGCACACCGGATTGATCGCGTTGAGGTCGAAGCCACTCTCGTGGTTGTTCTTGTCCCACTGTGGCGTCTCTAATTCCCAGCGAAGCCCAATGTTCAGTGTAAAGGTTCTGCCAAGTTTCCAGTCATCCTGAATGAAGGCGCCATAGATGTCCCGGCGCGCTAATATGGCACCGACCTTTGAGTAATTGGCCGAATTCACCCTTCCCAGCAGCAAGTCGGCCAACCCGCTTCCGGTCGTCCGGTCTGAGAAACTGAAGTTGCCATTAACATCCTCTTTGCTCGTTGAGCCCAGCTCGGAATAACGATACTCAAAACCTGTCTTGAGGTTATGCCTGCCAGCAATTCGGGTCACGTTATTGACAAGGTGGTAGGTGTCAACGGGCTCTTGCTGCCGGTAGCCAACACTACCCAAGGTAGTCAATCCCGTAACGTTGATGATCGCCATCATAGTGGGATCGACTCCAGAGAGTCCCAGTTTGCCGTTCTCTCCGGAACCGGTACCACCGGCTTGCGTGAAGAAGTACTTTGTGTCACGACTGAATCGGAAATCGTTCAAAAAGGACGGTGAAAATTGATGGATCCAACTGCCGCTTGTGTCAGTATAGCGAGTCAAACCCGGTCGCCAGCGGGCGTCCGCGAAAGCGAGGTCGGCTGGCCACAAAGAGGCAGCTACAGTCGGAATCGAGTCAAACACGAACCGGACAGACAGCCGGTTGCTTTGGCTGAAGTCATGGTCGATCTTTGCGGTGTAGAATCCGGTGCTCGACTTGTCGGATACGACCGCTATGTAGTTAGCGCTAGGTGCCAAGTTAGTTTTGAAGGGTGCATTCGGCGCCGGGTACAACTTCGCTATGGCCTTTCCGATGGGATCCATGCGGCTCGGTGGAATGATATTACCGGAAAATTGCGAGCCAGTCAGAGGATCCTTCAGAACCAAGTCCGTGCGATTGGAAAAGTCTCCTTGGACCTCAGGCGGGTTCGGTACGACACTGCTGGCGCTGGTAACGCCGGTCCGCGTTCGGGATCCCTCGTAGTTGAAGAAAAAGAAAGTCTTACCCTTCACGACCGGCCCACCGATCGAAGCACCAAATATGTTGTAATGCAAGGGGGCCTTGCTAGGGGAGAAAAACGTCCGTGTGTCCAGTTTGTCGTTCCGCAGAAAGTCGTAACCGGCGCCGTGGAACTGGTTTGTACCAGAGCGGGTGGTCATGGCGATGAACCCTCCGCCGGAACGGCCATACTCCGAGGAGTAGTTGTTTGTCTCAATCTTAAACTCCTGTAGCGACTCAGCAGGAGGGTCGAGGTCGATTTGCTGGTTGTCAATGGCGTTGCGTTGGATAGTCGTGCCGTCCAACATCCAGTTCATATTCCTGGAACGGCCGCCAGCCACGCTAAAAAAACTCCCACCCGCTCCGACCACATATCCCGACAGCCTCACCAAGCTGCTGCTACGTCGGCTACTGAGAGGCATGTTCATAACCGTGGTCCGCTCGATGAACTGGCCGACGGATGAACTCTCCTCCTCCAGTAGTGGCACTTCCGCCGTCACAGTTGTTGTTTCCACAGTAGTTTTCAATAGCAAGCGAACGTCGACGGTCGTCCTAATCCCCGTCTCCAGTGCGATCCCAGAGTGAGTAACCGCGGAAAAGCCTTCCTTCCGCGCCAGGATATTGTAGTTACCAGGCTGCAAGAGCGGAACTGTGTAAAAACCTTCCTGATTCGTGGTTGTCTTGGTGTCAACACCCGTATTCAGATTAGTTACAGTGATCTGAGCCCCGGGAATCACCCCGCCGCTGGGGTCAGTGACGGTTCCACTGACCTCGGCGCGCGTCTGACCGAACGAAACCGTTCGGCAAACGAACAGAGAGAACCCCGCTAGCAGCACGATCTGACATGCAAGTGTACCGCGCAGGCACACTGCGAACGACTGAGCGCCTCTTCGTAGACCAAACATAGTCCCTCCCGAATCCGGGGATTTCCATTCACACATCGTGAGTGGCGCCCGTGCCGATCCAACAGCGTCTTCCGTCGCTGGTGACCGACGCCGGGCCTCACTCGGTGGCAACCGACGCAACCGAGGGCAGATGCAAGTCCCACCGGCATTGTATCGTTAACGGTTTAGAAAGTACTACAGAACATTCAGCTTGTCAAGGCGCGTGTTCAGCGATTTCGCAAGGCGGGGGGCGAACGCAAGACAAGTCGATGTCGTAACGTCCAAGAAGTCAACCGCAGTCTAAGTTGTTCTGCCGTAGACAGTTGCGAATCGAGCCCCAGGAGTGCTGTAGGACTGCCGAGTTCCGGCTTGGTCCAGCCGAGGTGCGTCCCCACCGTCGGCCTGCCGGAGCGCAAGGCTTCCCGCAACTTGTTGAATTTCATGGCGCCAGGATCTTCTGCACGCACGCAAGCGGGGCGCGCAGCGCTGTTCCGCCACATGGAACATGCGTCGGGTCCAAACGGGGTGAATTGATGTCGTTCCACGGTTCAGAACGCCGGCGTCTTCCGGTTGCCGCGAGTGCAAACTGGTACTATAGATAGCGTCATACATAATTGCGCATAGCGTGAATCCGTGCTTTCATGGAGACATGAGAGCTCTGACGATTGCTGACTCCGCCGATATCGTGCTCGGACTGCAAGACGAGATCCGCCGCTCGGAGGAATCCCGCTACGATCATCGACTTCATGGCGTGCTGCTGGTGGCGCAAGGAGTGACCTGCCCGGAGGTGGCCCACCTGTTGGGCGACTCGCGACGCACGGTGGAGTATTGGGTTCACCGTTTCGAAGCCCACGGGCTGGCAGGTCTTCGGGAAGGGGAGCGACCGGGGCGGCCGAGCCGGTTGAGCGATCAGCAACTGAAACTGGTGAGTGCCGCTCTACGGCTGCCGCCGCAGCACTTCGGGCTGGAGGGCCATCTGTGGGATGGCAAGCTGCTGTCGGCGCATGTGGAACAGGAGTTCGGCGTGAGGCTGGGAGTGCGGCAGTGCCAGCGTCTGTTCCGCCAGTTCGGATTTCGCCTCCGGAAACCTCGCCCGCTGATTGCGCATGCGGACCCGACCCAACAAGCCGCAGTAAAAAAAACTGCGCCGGCTCGCCGCCGACGAAAGCGTTGACCTTTGGTCCCTGGATGAGGTGCACTTCCAGCAGTATGGCTCGCGCTGCCGAATGTGGATGCCGCCGGAGAACCGCGATCCCGTTCTGCGGCACCACCCCACGCGGCGGAGCGTCGGCTACTTTGGCGCCGTGCGCTTGCGGGACAGGGAGGTTTCTGTACCGACGCGAGACGGAGCGATTCGGAGCGGAGACCTTCATTGATTTCCTCTGTCAGTTCAACCGGGCCAATCGGGCAACTCGGCGTCGAATGGTGCTGATTCTGGACAATGCCTCTTACCACCACGCCCGGCTGCACAAGCCCTGGCGGGAGAGCCACGCCGAACGCATTTCCCTGGAGTTCTTGCCGGCGTACAGCCCAGAGTTGAACCCGATCGAACGGGTGTGGAAGTTCGCCCGTCGCCGCTGCCTGCACAACCGCTACTTCCCTCAACTGGAACGAGTCATCGAGAGGGTGGAGTGGGAGTTCGCCGCATGGGCGCGCCACAGCGAGAACTTGCGCCGCCTATGCGCAATTATTTAAGACTCTATGTATAGCGATAAATGTCGGAGTCCGACGCAAGGCCAAGCTCCTCGCGCCAGCGGCTCAGAAACGAGCCCCAGAAGAAATCGCTGACCGGCACGCGGTCCGGCTCCTGGTGACGCAGGGCCTTGTTCAGCCGCTCGATCTTGGCGAGGCAGTTCGCACCGCGGTGCACGGAGATCACTCACCGCTGGTGGCAGATTCGGCGGCCGCGGCTGCGAGCCGCCGGGCCAGGGCCACCGCGCCAGCCGCGCTCTCGCTATAGCCGTCGGCGCCGATCGCCTCGGCGTAATTCTTCGTGACGGGCGCACCGCCCACCATCACCTTCACCTGCGTGCGGATGCCGGCCTGTTTCAGGGCCTCAATGGTCGTCTTCATGGAAGGCATGGTCGCAGTCAAAAGCGCCGAGAGCGCGACGAAGTTGGCGTGGCTGGCGCGCACGGCCTCGACAAACTTCTCCGCCGGCACGTCGATCCCGAGATCCACCACTTCGAAGCCGCCGCCTTCCAGCATCGAAGCAACGAGGTTCTTGCCGATGTCGTGCAGGTCGCCCTTGACCGTGCCGATTACCACCCGGCCCGCCGGCTGGGCGCCGCGCGCGGCCAGCAACGGCCGGATCAGCTCCAGCGCGCTCTTCATGGCGCGGGCCGACAGCAGCAATTCGGGGACGAAGTACTCTTGGCATTCGAACCGCCGGCCGACCTCGTCCATCGCCGGCACCATACAGTTCGTAAGCAGCGCCATTGGGTCGACGTTCTCGGCCAAGGCCTGCTGCGTGATTTCGGCGGCAACTCTCGCATTACCGTTCAGGATTGATGCATGGAGTCGGTGTAGTTCAGCCATAGACTTAATCGCCCCTTGGGGGATGCCCCTTGTCGTTCGAATACTCGTGGAGTGCGGCACGCTTGTGCTCGGGAACCAGCTTGTCCCACCGCTCGAGCGGTTTCACTTCTTCCACCGGAGCTGCGGTACGGAAGCGTACGGTGACGATCTGTTGCGCGCGCACCGGGATCTTGTAGCGCGGCCCGCCCGCAAGCGGCCGGGGGTTCGCGCCGGTCAAATCCGTGAGGACTGCCTGCCGGTGCGGCAGCTGCAGGCCAATTTTGGCGGTTCCAGCGTAGCCGAGGCACTCCACGAACCGCAATTCGATGTCCTTTCCGTCGCGGCGGAATCCTTCGACGATGATGTTGTCCGAAGTCTCCAGGCAGGACCACGCCGGCGCAGCGCCGACATCGGCGAGCACGACCGGTGGGCTATTGTACTCCCAGGCGAGGTGCGGAATCCGCGCGACGCGCCAGTCGCTCTCGTGCGCCACGATTGCGTACTCCAGCACGTGCTTGCCTTTGCCGCTGAGCCAGGAATTCGGATAACCATAGTATTTGTCGGTTGCGTTCAGCAGGAACAGAATCGGCGAACGGCCGACCAGTTCGCGTCCCGTCAACCCGCGGTCGAGGATCGCGAGGCCTCCGCCTGCGGCCAGCTCGTAGTGCGAGTAGCGCACCGCCGGCGTAATGTCCTTTGTCCAGCCGTGCAGGTTCGGGTTCTCTTTCTCCCACGCGCCATGCGCGAACCCGTACGGGATGCCGCGGCGGACTTCCGCGATCGCGCCGCTGAGAGGAAATTCGGTCGTGACCACGGTACGATCGGGAATGTCGTTCAGTTCCGTTTCGAAGTCGATCCGCGGGTGATCGTTATAAAAAATCAGCGTGCGCCGACAGGGTCCGGCGCCCGGCAGCCCGCCCGTAACCGTGATGATGGTGGCAAGCGGTCCGGCGGCCGCGCTGATTTCGATTGGCGATTGGCTCGACGTGGCGACGAGGCTACGTCCGGAGCGCGGCAGCATGTGGTCGCCTGGGTCGCCGCGCTGCTCGTTCGGCTTCTCGATCTGGAGAACGTTGGCCGGGCCGGCGAGCATCTCACGCCCGGATGGCCTCAGCTTCAGGCTCACCAGCGCGCCGGACTGAGGGTCGATACGGACCTGGTGGAACTTTGTCTCAATCGCCGCCGGCATCGCAATCGGCTTGGCCGCGACCCCCGGCTCCGGGCTTCGCTTCACCGGTACAGCGGCGAACGGCGGCACTGCGAGGCGGCACAGCGTCGTTCCGTCCGGCATCGCTTGTGCGGGAACGCCGGCCGGCGAACCACTCTCCAGCTTCAGCCTCAGCGGGTCGGAGCGTTTCCAGGTCAGCGAATTGAAAACCGACCGTTGCCGGCCGCTGCCAAGTAGGGCGTGCCCGGCGGCCTGTTGCGTGTCGCCGGCGGTGCGTTCCACCCACTCGAAGCGGTCTCGGGCGCCCCACGACCGATCGTGCTCGAACACCATGCCGCCGGCGGCGCCCCAGAGCGTGTTGCGGTCCATATTGAGGAACATCTGCAGCCACGCCTTGTGCAGAGGTTGAACGGGGTAGGCGTAATTTCCGGCCAGGCTCGCAACGGTCGCCAGCGCCTCGGCGGACTGCAAGGCGTGCTCGTCCTTGCGATACCACGTTTTCACGCGCGGGCACTCGATCCAGAACGACAGGAAATCGTACGCCGTGCCGCCCTTCATCGTGGGGATCTGGATCTGGCCGGAGCGGATCCCGGGCAGGATGGCATCCAGGTAGTGGCGCATCGTGACGAAACGGATCTCAGTCTGCGGCCGGAATTCGCGCCACTGGCGGAGGAATTCCCGGGGATACTGCTGGTACGGCGGAGGCAGGGAGTAGTCTCCACCGCCGCCCAGGATCAGGATCGGCGCACCCTTAGGTGTGATCTTGAGCTTGCGTTCGATGGCCGATTCGATTTCCAGCAACTCTTTCTGGCCCACCGGCGCCTTGGCTCTGAAGAACTGCGGCAGTTCTGAGTAGTGGCCCGGCGCGACGGCGAGCGCCTTGGTTCCGTCCGGAGACTCGGCCCAGTGGACGGCGCTGCCGGTGGGATTCTTGCGTGTGTACACGAAGGCATCGAACCCGAGGCCGGCAGTGATCTGCGCCATCTGGTCGTGTGTGCCGCAGACGTCGATGTTCCAGCCGATGCGCGGCCGCACACCGAACATCTGCTCCTGCCATCGGATCCCTTCCACCCCGAGCCGCACTAGCGCTTCGCCGCCCGAGAGATTAATGGTGGACTCGAGGAAGTAGCCGTTCACCAGCTCGACCCGCCGCTCCCGGATACCCTTCAGCAGCTCCGCCTTCCGTGCGGGCTTGAAGTTCATCATGCCGAGGAGGTTGTTGCACTCCGAGAGGGCGAAGGCGTATTCGGGATCGTCCCGCACACGGTCCAGGTGATCGAAGTAGCTGTTGGCGCAGTACACGCGCTCTTTGGAGAAATTGGTCAGCCAGCCGCAACTGGCGGGGTGGAAATTGGGCACCAGCAGAACGGTGCGCTTCTGCTGTGCGGATAAGGGCAGCGCGCAGGCGCCGGCCGCGATGAATTGCCGGCGGCTGAGCCGTGTGGAGCGTTTCATGTCAAGTCCTAATTCAACCACGCCGATCGCCAGGCCTTATCGTATCTCACATTTGCAAACTGTTTAAGCCTTCCAATCCGATCCGGCTGTTCGTTGCACTGCATCATGGACCCCGTACTTCCGCCCTGCCGCGATCATCGCGAGGTAGTTCTCTGGCTTGACGCCCGAGTGGATCGAGTTTGAGGATGAGAGCATATAGCCGCCCCCCGGCGCACCCTGCCGAATGCACTCTCTCACGGCCGCCTCGACCTCGTCCGTAGTGCCGTGCGACAGCAAATGCCCGCAATCCACGTTGCCGATCAGGCACAGCCGCGAACCGTATTTCCGCTTCACCTCGCCGAGATCCATTCCCGCAACTTGTTCGATCGGATTGAGGCCGTCGATGCCCGCTCCGACCATATCATCGAGCAGCAACCATAGGCTGCCGTCGGAGTGCTTGACAACTTTTCCACCCTCCTCGTGAATAGTGTCCACCATTTTCTTCAGCCGCGGCAGTACGAAGGTTCGGAAGACCGCCGGGGAAAACATTGGACCCCTGGTGCCTGCGTAGTCGTCGCCCAGCACAATGATGTCGGCGCCTGCGCGGATGGCCCGGCGGGCGATGCGCAGCATCACGCTGAGCACCATGTCCATCAATTCGTGCGCCAAGTCCGGCTCGGCAAGAAAGTTGACCAGCAGGTGATCGATGCCGTTCAGGTACGCCGACCACATGAACGCAGCACGTTGATGGAAGATGATCGCTTTCTTTCCCTTGAACCGGCCAACCAGTTCCGCCAGGTTCCCCAGCCGATGCGGCGCCTCCGGGTCAGGCGGTGCGTACCGAACCAGATCGTCCTTCGTGCGGATGGGACCCTGAATCGGATGATCGATGACCTCCGTGCCCGGGCCGTATACAACCCCCCATTCGTCGGTATAAGTTCCATCGGCGTTTTGGCGGATCTTCTCGAATCGCGCGGAGCAACACACCGCGTCGAGGTCCATTCTTTCTTCGAAATCGTACTGCGTCTCGACGCCCGGGCAAGCCCTCCGCACTACGCTGGGACTGATCGCGAATTCCACAATCGGCACGCGATCCGGGTGCTGGACGGCGAGCGCGGTCATCACCCTCTCGTATGAGTTCACAGCGTCACTCAGCTCCTTACCCAGGATTTCCGTTTTGCCATCCTGGCCAGCATCGATTGCACATCCAACCGCCCCAATTGGAGCCGTTTGTCTCCTTTTCTTCCATCCCGAGCGACTCCACCGGCCCAGAAAGGGGCCAACTCTGGCTCCTCCGGGTACGTAAAACCTGGGAGTGCCTCATTTCAAGCGGTTTCTCAGACACCTATCCGTTCCCGCCCTCCTGCGCCCGGTTTGCTTCCCGGCCGCGGCCTATCCGGTGGGCACCGGCAGCGCTGCGATCCGGCGCGCCATGCTCCCGAACAACCGCCGCGTCAGGTGGCTCTCCGCCAGCATCAGCCCGTAGTAACGGGCATGCTTCACCAACGGCCCGCCCGTCTTCACGAGCCGCTGCTGCAAGCTCGTCAGCGACC
>Ga0187870_1003463_pt1 | contig 12103 bp, 6 predicted proteins | sample June2016WEW_13_1_3_FD_132974 | JGI IMG/M metagenome (GOLD analysis project Ga0187870, IMG submission 132974) | Peatland microbial communities from SPRUCE experiment site at the Marcell Experimental Forest, Minnesota, USA - June2016WEW_13_150 | ecosystem: Environmental > Terrestrial > Soil >... | reverse complement strand
TCCTCCGCGAGACGGCGGCGTGGGAGGCCCTGGCCCAGTTCTGTGCGACGTGCGGAAGCCATTTCGACCTGGAGGTGGCAAGCTGGCTGGTGGCCAAGACGCGCTACCCGGAATTCGACAAGGCCGCTTACGGCACGCGGATCGATGAGATGGCCCAGGAGTTGCGCAAACGCCTGACCGGGCGCGAGACGCCGCGCTCCACCATCGAGGTCTGCAATCACTATCTCTTTCGCACACTTGGCTTCCGGGGCAACCGCCAGGACTATTACGACCCGGACAACTCCTATCTCAATCGCGTGCTGGATCGTCGGCTGGGAATCCCGATCAGTTTATCCGTGCTCTATCTGCTGCTGGCGCGGCGGCTGCATCTGCCGTTGATCGGCATCAACATGCCCGCCCACTTCCTGCTCAAGTGGCAATCCGCCACGGGGAGTTTCTACTTCGATCCGTTCCATGAGGGCGAGTTGCTGGATGAGGCGGACTGCCGTGAGCTGTGCAAGCGGCTGGGCGTGGTGTTCAATCCGCTGTTTTTGACGCCGACGACGCCGCAAATCATACTGCTGCGGATGTGCAACAACCTGCAGGCCATCTACGCCGACCGCGAGCCGGCGCGCGCGGAACAGTTTGGGCGGTTTGCCGCGAAGTTGTCACGGATGTGAGACGAACGGGCAGTTCTGGCAGGACTACCTTCACTCCCCTCGACCGCCACCGGAGCTTCGTTCCGATAACACATTCGTAAACGGCGGCACCGACGGTCGCCTACGGGCTGGTGATCCTAAGCTTCAATTTGCCGTACTGACCGGCTGCACCTTCCGCTGTAATGAAGAACGAGCTGGTTCCATCAGTGGTGAATACGAGCCGCTCTCCACCAACACCCACAAACGCATTCGTACAGCCGTTGGCCACCGCGACCAGGTTGGAGCAGGTTCCCGAGAAAACCTGCAGCAATGTGTCAAAGTTGCTACCGCTTGAGTTCACTGTGAATTGCCGTCCACTCGTACCGACAGTCGGGGTGACCTTCCATACAGCGTTTATGCCGCCGCCAATACCACAAGCCGGGGACGGCATACTGGCCGTAAACTGGGGCGGGGTGAGGCTTACAGTCCGCGTGAACACCGCTTTTGCAAATGGATTGGAACTGTTTGGAAACGCAACCACCTCCGCCGATCCACAGGTGCCGTTCACGCCGGGACATGTGTCCTGTGTCATCGGATCTTGAGAAATCGGCTTCAGTATCTTGCCCGCCTGTGGCGAACATTCGACCAGCCCGTTGGGCAGATCATTGGTTACGCCGCTGCGATTGAACGCATTGAGCAGGGCCGTCATGCTGCGGACGGCAGCGATATCAAACCCTGCCCCGGCCGTGCGCGCTTGCTGGATCAAATCAGACGGAAAGTTGGTCACGATGCCGCCGTTGACATAGGTGGCATTGCCGGGTTTGGTGCCAAGTAACCTGAAATTGGCGGTCGCGGCAATTAACTCCACAGCCAATTGCTTGCGCGCCCTGCACAAACTTGAGGCTTTGAACTTCTCACTTTGCGTCCCTCCGTCTTCACCGGTCCTGCCTTTGGACCTCCAGTTGAAGCTTAGCGCCTCAATAAAAGCGTCGTTGGCGTTAATGACGCTGTCGCCATTGCGATTCGCTGTGGGCAGATGGGCAAATCCCACATTGACGATACCCCCGTTTAACTGGATTGCCTTCAGTAAGGTGGCGCAATTGGTGTCTGATGAAAACCCATGGGTAAACCAGAAGCGGGCGGTGCGCGTGATGTCCAGTTGTGGGCCGGTTGTCCCGCATGTGGCAATAATGTCCGAAATACCTTCGCCTGTGCCGGTTCCGTCGCTTGCGGTCTCAACGAACACCCCCCCCGAGGTGTCGGCATAATCCTGCATGATCGCCTTGACGTCCGCTTGCTCAGTACCGGTCGGCACGTAAATCGCCGAAACCAAGACGCCTGCGGCCGCAGCGTCGTCCGCCACAGCGTGAGCGTGGACATCATCCACACCGACTGTAAAGCTGTCGTGGCAGCCGCCCGGGTGGGCGTCCGTGATCAGCACGGCAATTTTGACGCAGCCGGATCGAAATGTTCCAAACGGTCCATTCGAAACCGTACAAGACGAATCCGCCGCGCCAGTTATCGCGTACTGCAACGCCTCGTCCGACGATTCCGGTTCGCCGGCGCCCCCGTTCGCTGTCAGCGCCTGAATGGCGGTTTGGACGGCACTGATGTCCGTCGTTAAGGCCTGTGCCACTTCCACATCGTCGTTGGGAAAGTGGATCAATCCGAGTCGCAAATCACCGCCCGAGGCAGCTTCCGCGGTGGCGATAATATCCGGCAATTCCGCCTTCACGTTATCGATGGCGCCGCCCATGCTTCCCGTGTCGTCAACCACCAGCGCGAGGTCCATACAGCCGCATCCCACCGCAAACGACTGCGTTACAGTCAGGTGCAAGGTGGCCAGCCAGAAAGTCGTAGCGAGTAGTATTTTTGCGACACCATTCAGCTTCATTCCAACCAATCTTCTCATAGCTCCAACTCCCTTCATGCCGTCAAATCGGGACATGATCCTCCGTTCCGCAGCTTACCTCGCGATCACCGTTACCCGCACGGTGTCCTGCTTGGTCGGGTCGCCAGCCGATGAGAAGGTGAGCGTAAACGTCGCCGTGGTCCCCTTGAACACCTGAATCTTGTCGGCGAGCACCTCCACCCGGATCATCGACGTATCACCCGTTATTGCATTCGGCGCCAATGTCGAAGTGGAAAAAGTGCCCGCCTCGACAGCCGCAGTCACGTCGACACTGTCTCTCGTTCTGGCCCCCAGGAAATAGCTTGGGGTAAAACCGGCCCCGCCAGTAATTTGCAGCGCCTGCACGAGGAACCGGTCTTTTGCCGTCCCGATGTTCTGCACGGCGATGTAGAACTTCGGGCCATGGCGCGCCCCTCGCCGGACCTTTAGAATGAGTTCCTGTCCAATGCCGCTCGTGTTGACGATCCCCCGGCCGATCAACCTTTTCACGTTGGTGTTCTTGGCGATCGAGGCGTCCGGCTGGCTGACGTTGCCCGAACCGACCAGCGTAATCAGTTTCGGACTGTCGGCAGCATTGTTCGTGATCGCCAGGGTCGCCGACCGCGCGCCGCCGGCGGTCGGGGCGAATTGCAGGCTGATCACACAACGGTTGCCCACGGCCACCGTGCTACAGAAGTTGCTTGATACGATGACGAAGTCACCCGTGTTCGCTCCTGTGAGGGTGACATTGCTGATCGTCAATGGGCCGGTTCCGCAGTTCGTAATCGTCACGCTCTGCACGAGGCTGGTCGTCCCAACATCCACGCTGCCAAAATTAATGATGCTCGCGCTCGCGCAAACGGCCGGTACCGGAATGAAAGCCGTGCCCGTAACGGCAATTTCCACCGGGTTAACAGACGAGGTGTTGAAAATGTCCAGGATGCTCGAACGCGTGCCCGAGGTCGTCGGGGCGAAGCTGACTGAGAAGCTGCACGTGCCACCGGGTGCAATGAACGACGCATTGGTGCAGTTCTGAACCACCAAGAAGTCATTCGACGCGGCCGTTCGGAAGAAGACATTCGTGACCCTCAGCTGCGCCGTGCCGCAGTTCGTGATCGTGATCGTCTGCGGGACGCTGTTCGTTGCGCCCACGGCCGTGCTGCTGAACACCAGCGATCCGCTTGACCCCAGGCAGATGAGCGGCGCGGCCGGCGTGCCGGTGCCGCTCAACGGAATGATCCGGGGACTGCCCGTGCCGTCGTCAGTGATCACCAAGTTTGCCTGGAGCGGACCAACGGCTTGGGGCGTGAAGCTAACGGTCACCGAGCAACTGCCGCCGTTGTTCAGCGTTCGACCGCTGCAGCTCTGGGAATTGATCTCGAAGTCTGACGAATCGGTAAGCGACACGCTGTTGATCGTCACGCTGCCCGGGCTCACCCGTTGATAAGTCACCGTCTGTGGGGTACTGGTGGTTCCCAAAATCTGGCTGCCGAAATTCAGTTGACTCGGGCTGATGTTGATCCCCGTGCCGGTAGCGTTGACGGTGAGCACCATTGTGCCGCCGGCGCCGTTATTCTGCGGTTCCACCACGATGAAGTACGTATTGGAGCCGTCGGACGTGAAACTGGGTGGGGAAACCGCCCCGCCCCCGCCGCCGTTGGTTGATTGGATCTCTTGCGATATAAGTTCTTCCAGAAAGCCGCATTCCCCGCGCGCTGTCGGAAGCGTATTGGGGACGGTCTGGACCCGCCACACCGACAAGACCGAGTTGAAGCTGCTGGCGGACGTATCGACGCTGAAAGTTATGCCCGGGCCGGGGCTCTCAATCTTGAAGAATTCGTCGATCCCGCCCAGGCCGGCGGTGGGGCTTATCATGGTGTTATTATAAACGTTGCTGTTCAAGTTGTTGCTAAACTCATACGGGAAGGTGGTGATATCCAGCGCCGTCTGGCACGAGTTGTTCGTCGCCAGATTCGGGACGTCGGTCAACGTCGAAAAGTTTGTCAGGCTATTGTACACGACCAGCGCAAAATCCTGGCCGAGGCCGTTGCCGACATTCGGCACGCCAGTGCCGGCGATGTTCACCGCCCGAATGATGACGCTCCACGGGCCGGTCTGGCCGGGTGGCAGGAAGACACTCTCCATGTTGTTGACCGCATCGAACCCGCCGCCGGGAACGGAATGGTCTTCGCTGAAGACGTTACCTCGATACCTTTGCCCGCCGACGGTGACTTCCAAATCCAGGTCGTTAACCAACTGCTGCAAGACCAGAGGATCGCCCGGCGCATCCAGCCAAGCCAGCGTCACGCGGAAGGGAAGAGTGCTGCTCTGAATCTGGCCGCTCACTTCGTAGCTCTGGCCGGATTGACTGAAGAACGTCTGCTCGGGATTACGGTTGGTGGCAACCAACGGCACGTCAAGGGCGCGCGGAGTGGACTCATCGCGGATGACCCGCCCGACTCCGTCGAACATTCGCGCCAGATCCAACTCGCCCATGCCTTGGATGATGGACGGCAACGTGTCCCTTGCTCCTGTTTGCGGGTTGGTAATCGGCAAATAACGGGCGGCGTTGCACAGATACGCCTTCGCCATGGCCGGGCTGGGCTGGGACAGCGCCCGTCCCACCTCATTGGTCAGCCGGTTTTCGAAGTACCACCAGAGGAGCTCAATCCCACCGGAGACCGCCGGGGCCGCGAAGCTGCTTCCAAAGTTGTTGCAGGTGTAGAGAGTGGTGTACAGGATGTTGGTGCTTGTACAGCCTGGAGAAATGCTCTCTACAATATTCGGCGCGAAGGGAAAGATGTTCTCGACAGAACAGTTTGAAGACAATCCGGATAAGCCAAAATCAAGCGACTGTCCGAGTTGGTCGATCGCCGCGTAGACACCAGCTCCCGGTGCAACGATCTCAGGTTTGAACCGCTGGTCCGTGGTCGGACCGGCCGCGGATCTCAGGTACATATCGAGCGAACTTTCGAAATCACAATCACCTGGATCTATCGTCGAGCCAACGGAAATGACATTCTTGGCAGTCGCTGGAGCGGTCACGCGCATATCGGCGAAACCGCCGGCGTTGCCCAGATTGCCGGCATCGGCCAGCAACGAGTTACAGGCGAAGACGACGATGAATTCCTGATTCAGGGGTCCGACGGCATTCGGCGCGGACTTCACGGCATCGCGCACGCTCCCGTCAAACGTCTGCGATTCGGCGTTGTACACACCACCATTGTCTCCTGTAGTGCTCATGGAGTCGGCCCAACTGTTGTTCTGGATCCTGGCGAAATTAACGCTGTAAGCCGAGGCCAACACGGAGACGATGTCATTGATACAAAAAGCGGCGCTCACACCGTAGACGGGAACACAGGCACCGCTAATCGTTTGAATCCCAAACGCCGCCGATGACATTGTGTCCCAAACACGGCTGACGCTAATCAGGCCATAGGGGGAAACCCCCATCCCGCTTTGAAATCCGTTCGCATCTCGTCTGAACTCGTTAAGGTAGATGGTAGGGGTGAAGTTGGTTACAATGGCCACAACAACGTTCGTGGGGCAGGCATTGGTGTTGATCAGAAACGTCGCGTTCGTGAAGCCGATGGTTCCTCGGCATACCTGGTCGAAATTCGTCGGCCCGATCCCAATCTGCAGCGTCACGTTGGAGTTGAGGCCGGTGATATCCCCACAGCTTGATAGGTTCCCGGGATACGGGCCCGGTATCGACACCGTGAAAGTGTTGGTCATGTTCGTCAACACGAGAGTCGGACGGAGAATAATATCCGCATTGGTATCAAACCCGGCCACGATGGAGGCGACCCTTGTGCCGTGTCCCCAGAGATCGGCCGCCTCCAAAGCTCTGAACGGCGCCCCAATCTTGTCGGTGACGCGGGTGACGCATCCCAATTGCGTTACGGGATTGTCCGCCAGCCAGCGAGGCAACAAGCCAACCACACGAGAACCATTATTCGTGTCGCCCTCGTAATAAAATGCCGGATGAAATGGTGCAGGCGTTCCATTGTCCAATCCAGTGTCGGCAATGTCCACCACTGGATAAAGGCCCGAGCTCTTGAAGCTGGCCATACCGCCGCCCACCGTGCCGGTCAGCCAGTCCAAATAATTGGTCCCGCCAATGGAGCGCGGTGTCGGCGAGAAGGGCGGAGCGGGGAAATTGGTCTTCTCGGCGAGGACGAGGCCCTGTACTTCGTCCAACACATGCGTCGGCCACACCTTCTCAATCCACAACACATCAGGAAGTTGCGCGATCGCGCCAATCGCCGATGGTTGCACGTCCATTTCATAAATCATCTGTCCATCGTGCGACGATGTCGAGTTAACGAAGCCCAGCGCAGAGAGTCCCCTGGCCGCCTGCGGATCTTTTGACTGATCCACTACACCCACCCGGACTTTGATCGACGCATCCCCTGACACGGACAAAAGCTCTTGCGGAATTTTGTAGTACGGATGATAGGGCCCCATCCATTGAATCGGCCCCTGCGGATCCATCAACCCCACCAGCTTCCGCTCCGCGTCGGCATCGAGCCAGACGACGTACGCGCTGTTGGGAACGTAGGACATGATTCTGATGTCCCCGGCGGCCTTGACCTGCTCGAGCCAGCTTCGTTTTATGGGACCCTTGAACTGAATCAGCCGCAGATGTTTGCCGTTGGTTTCGACCTGCTGCATCCCGGCGGGTATCGCGGGTTCACCGAGGCTGGTGTCGATTCCCGTGGCCCGCAATTCGATATGGTTCAGGTAGGCCCCGCTGACGACGCGATCCTTCCCGCGCGTGGCCTGCAACGACTTGAAATGCTGTTCGTCCGTATTGGCAACCCAGTACGCACCGTAGTTCTCGACGTTGCCGATGCCCTGCTGCTTCAGTTGTTGGATGGTCTCACCGGCCGAGGGGTAGATGATCACCTTCTGCCTGTTCGTGGCGACCGACTGGGCCTGGCTGTAGGAGCCACCGAGCAAAAGGCCCGCTAGACCAATCAGTGCGTATGATCTGATTCTGGAAAATTTCATCACTGGCTGCCCTCCTGCTGACCTGTCATCATGAACCTGTCATCGGAAAAGAATTTGCTGGTATCCTTTGCTGGTAGTCCTAGACCCTATCAAAAGGGCTTTTCCCATTGCAACCAGAATGTTTATGAAAATTCCCGACACCGCGCAAACTCAAGCTGAACCGCATGAAAGTCGCGCCCTCTCGCTTGAACATAACAGCAATAACACCGGAAGCCAAGGCAAGGTTTTGCAGTGACAAAAAGAGGTAGTGTCCTGGTTTGAAATTCCACCTTTCTCACGAAGACGAAACGGCTCTTTGCAGCCGGATGGCGGTGTGCCCGGAATCAAACGCTGCCGGCTCTTTGCCGCTGTCATGCGAGGCATTATCTCCGCGGCAGGCAACGCTGTTTTGACAGGGGGTTTCAGAACAGTGCGGACGGCGCGCCCGGCGGTCGCGCCCTACCGGGGAAATGATGCAGCGCAATACTCGGCTGGATTGCCACGGGAGTACTGCGTGTGGCGTTTGCTTTATCGGGCGTTCGCCCGATAGAGCGTTTGCCGCGGAAGTACGACGTGCGGCGTCTCGTCTGACTCGGCTCCGCCTTCGGCTCGGCTCCGTCCGACTCGGCTTCCTCGTCTGACTCGGGCATCTAGCCCTTCAAAGCAGAGCGGCGGGCTGAGCCAGCCCGCCCTACCAACGACACGGATTGCGCCGCGTGAGGGCACGCGGCCTACAACGGCAAGGGTGTCGGAGCGGAGGCGGCCAGGGACGGCCGCACCCTACCGGGGAAGGAACGGCACAATACACGGCTGGATACCCTCGTCTGACTCGGGCATCTAGCCCTACAAAACGCTGCAAAAACGGCAAAACCCCCCGTCGGGAGCACGAAGTGCCGCAACTGGAATGTGATACGACTACGAAAGAAAAGCTTCCAAACCTTCCAAACCTTCCAAAGTACGATAACGGTATTTTTGGAATTGTGGGAGAGTTGAAGCATGAAAAAAATAATATCGGTAAATCGGATCGAAGCGAATCGAATGAACGCGCGCAAATCGACGGGGCCGAAGTCGGCGGGAGGCAAGGCGATGTCGAAGATGAACGCGCTCAAACACGGCCTGTTGGCGCGGGAGGTGGTGGTGCGGGGTTTCGGTTTCAACGACGGGGAACAGGCAAGCAAGTTTCAGGCGTTGCACCAAATGTATCGCGAGCATCTGGACCCGGTGGGGCCGCTGGAGGAGATGATGGTGGAACGGATCGTGACGGCGTATTGGCGGTTGCACCGGGTGTTGATCGCCGAGCGGGGTGAAATCCTGCGCAGTTTGGAGGGAGCCAGACAGGTGAACCCGGTGATGGATCCACACCGGCTTCTGATGACGCTGGGGCGGCTACCGTGGGCGCACGATGCCGCGAGGGAGGTGTGTGCCGTCCGGGATAGCGTGCGGAAGGAAGGAGAATTGACCGAACCGATGCTGGCGCGGCTCCTGAAAATATTGGAGGGCCGGTCGACGATGATCACGAGGTTGCAGGAGGCGCAGGAGGTCCCGCCGACGGAAGCGGAGGGGTTGTCGGCAGAGGCGCTCAAGGCGAAACGTCAGGAGCGGTTATTGAAGTTCCTGGATGAGCAACTGGTCTGCTGCGAGGCGGGATTGCAGGAGATCGGGGAATTGCATGGATGGACCAAGCAGGTGCGGCTGGACGCGTCGCTTATGCCTGGGCAGAAGATTGTGGAGAAGCTACTGCGATATGAAGCCCGATTGGAGCGGCAGATGTACCGGGCGATGCATGAATTGGAGCGGTTGCAGCGGTTGCGCCGAGGGGAGGTCGTGCCGCCGCCGGTGGTGATCCAGGCATCCTAGCGGCTTGGCTCTTTATAGAGAAGAGTGTTTCTGCCAAACGAACCCATTTGAAAAATGCGGAAGCATTTTGGAATGAATAGGTTAGGGAAAATACGAGTTGGGTTCGTTTTGCAAAAAAGGCCCTAAAAATGGGGGGAAAAGCACCAAAATACGGCTCCGGGAGGGTAGTTTGCCGCACGAACGAAGTCAATTTGCCCCGCACCGAGGCGCCGCAGGATCTTCAATCGCCGCCGCGACGTTCACGACGCGCCATCCAGGCTCATCGACACGGTCCGCGCGGCGGCCTCCCAACTGAAGCGCGCTGCGTGGTTGCGTCCGCCTTCGCCCAGACGGCGGCGCAATGCCGCATCGGTCACGAGCCTCTGAAACGCGCCCGTCAGGGCCGCGACGTTCCCCTCTTCGACAAGCAATCCCGTCTCCCCGTCCACGACCGCCTCCGCGGCGCCACCACTGCGGTAGCCAATCACCGGTTTCCCATGAAAGCCGGCTTCGAGATACGTGATGCCGAATCCCTCGACGCTTCTCGGCAACGAGCGGCTGGTCATGGCGTACACGTCACACTGCTGATACGTGGCCGCCAGCGAGCCCGGACTGATCTCGCCCAGGTAGTCAAAGGCAACACCCGCGTCACGACACGCCGCCTCGACTCGCCGCAAGTAATGCGCGTCGCCGGTGCCCCCGACCTGATAGACAATCCCGGCGCGGAGGTCCGGCGGCAGCGACGCGAGCGCCCGGGCTGTGTCGAGCTGTCCTTTGCGCGGGTGAACGCGGGCCAGCGTGAGGATGCGAATCCTGCCGTCGCCCGGGCTTGCCGTCGTCGGCGGTTGCCTCGCCGCCGCACTGCACGCGCCCGGGACGACGACGATCGCGCGCGCCAAGAAAGGAGACAAAAAACTCCGCTCGATCAACGATTTCGAAAACTCCGACACCGTCAACACGCGTTCCACTCGCGGGAAGAACCATCGGGCGCACAACCTCCACAGCACACTGCCCTGGAACCGCAGCACTTCGGAGCCATGCAGCACGGAGAACAATCGCCGGCATTTCACGCACCCCAGCGGCACGAGAATCATGAACGCCAGATGCGCGCCGACGCTCGTCAGCAGCACCGTCGCCTGCTCCAACTGCGCCCGCCGCGCCATCAATTGCCGCGCGAGCTGGAGCAGGTGGCCGAATCGCAACGTGCCGCCGGCGCGCAATCGCACGACGGGAAACGTAAATCCCCCGCTCGCCCCGCGTCCCGCATAGTCGGGCGCCCACACTTCGACGGCTCGTCCCGCGCGATGAAGCGCCGCCGCCAGTTCTTCGCTGTACGTGGCCACACCGCCATGGAACGGCGCGAACTCGTGCGTGACGATCACGATCCTCGATTCTGTCTCGGTGGCCTGTGTCATGCGTGGGCCCCGGCCATCTCAACAGACCTGGGCCGCGCTGCCAAACTAAAAAACGCTTTCACTTTGGGGTGGGGTCTGGTATCAGTGCCGCCGCAACCTGACGAACCGATGATGGCAACTGTGGTCACGAACAGTTTCTTATGAAGGTGACGTTAACCGAGAACGATCTGGCCGACCTCAAGGAAGGACTGCGACGATGCAGCCCCGAAACGATCGAGGCCGCCATCCGTTATCGCCAGACCGGCGATCTCGATGCCATCCCCCTGGTCGTATTCGGGATTCTCGATCGCTACCAGCCGGCCACAGCGCCGATAAAATTGTCCGAGGCCAATGAGAATACACGCCTCATCGAGGACGTCGGTCTCGATTCGCTGACCTTGCTCGAAATCGTTCTTTCCATCGAGGAGGTCCTCAAGCTGCGGATCGAAAATGAGGAGCTCCGGGAAATCCGCACGCTCGGCCAACTCAACAAATTCCTCCACGCCAAAATCACCGGTGCGAAACCGGAAGCGCCCGCCAAGTGTTACAGCCGCGAGCAAATCGCGCTCGTGCTTCCCCAGCAGCCGCCGTTCATGTTTCTCGACGAGGCCTCGCTCAACGGCGACACCCTCAAAGCCAGTTACACCATCAAAGGCAACGAGTCGTTCCTCGAAGGCCATTTCAAGGACGAGCCGATCTTCCCCGCGTCGATTGTCTTCGAAGCCATGGGCCAGGCCGCCTGCTTGTGGGTGTTGGAGAAGGCCCCGGCCCAGCTCGGCAAGCCGATCAAGTCGAACCACGTGTTCTTCGCGTCGCTCGACGGCGCGCATTTCTACCGCAAGACCCGGCCCGGCGACAAACTGGAGTTCGAGCAAAAGCTCGTGAAGCTGCGCGAGCCGCTGGCGATTTTCGAGGGGGCCGTGACGTGCCAGGGCGAACGTGTGGCCAGGATTGAACGGCTCGTGCTCGCGTTCGGCGAGGAACTGTTGCCCGAGAACGCCGCGCCCGCGGGAACGTCTGTGTCCGACGCTTCCCCGGCTCGGGCCGTGCCCGCCGCGGCCAGTGGCTCGAACAGCAGCCCGTCGTGACTCCGCATCGATCTAACTCGTCAATGAAGCGCGTCGTCGTCACGGGCCTGGGGTTCATCACCAGCATCGGCAACAGCCGTCCGCAGGTCCTGCGGAGTCTCAAGGAATGTCTCACCGGCATCGAACCGTTTCCCGAATTTGCCGGCCCGGAGTCGCCCGTGAAGCTCGCCGGCACCGTCAAAGGTTTCCAGTTTCCCTCGTCCTACTTCGAGGACTGGACGTATCCGTCCGGGTACAAACTCGCGCGCGAGCAGTTGCGGCCGATGACGCCCAACGCATTGTACG
>Ga0187870_1003448_pt1 | contig 12138 bp, 8 predicted proteins | sample June2016WEW_13_1_3_FD_132974 | JGI IMG/M metagenome (GOLD analysis project Ga0187870, IMG submission 132974) | Peatland microbial communities from SPRUCE experiment site at the Marcell Experimental Forest, Minnesota, USA - June2016WEW_13_150 | ecosystem: Environmental > Terrestrial > Soil >... | reverse complement strand
AGAGCAAGGTGGTCCCCGTCTACAAGGTTGACATCATGCTACCCAATGCCCTCGGGGTGCTCGATGTGAATGTATCGGAAGCCGCAAACATCAGGGGGGCCGATCTCCTGATAGGAATGGACATCATTAACATGGGAGACTTTGCAGTCACGAACGCCGGCGGGACGACCTGCTTTTCTTTCCGCTATCCCCCCGCAGCGGCGCATATTGATTATGTCAAGCAGTCGCAAGCGAACGCCCAAACCCAAGGCTCGGCACACGACCGGCAAAACTTGGTCCGTCATCTGAAGCGAAAAGGAAAGCTCAGATAGTCACCCGGGAATAGTGTGCCACAAAGTGTGCCACAAATTTTCCGCACAGTCGGGATAGATTGGGGATACATACCTCTGTGTACCATTTACGTGACCGATTCGACGGGGAAATGCGGGAACACACATAGCAGTCTCTATTCATTAATTCGTTTCAAAGTAGTAGTTTGTGGAAGAGCGGGACAGTATGCATATAGACGGTAGACGTAGCTCCTTGCCCTGGAAGGGCATTGGCAGGAGGCTGCGGGAGCTCTTCCAGACACGCGATCTCGGCGACGATTTCTTCGACGAGCTCGAGGACGCGATGATCGAGGCCGACATGGGCGTGCGCACCGCTTCGGAGGCCTCGGGAGCCCTGCGCGAGGCGGTGCGAAACCGGGGGATCCGAAGCCGGGAAGATCTTCTCGCGGAGTTGAAGAATCGACTGCGTTCGACGATCATCGCCCGGGAGATCACCCTGGTGCCGGGGACGCTCAATGTCCTGCTCGTCCTCGGCGTGAACGGTGTCGGCAAGACCACGACGATCGCCAAGCTGGCGCACTACTTCCAGACCCGTCGGGACGTGCAGAGAATTCTCCTGGTGGCGGGGGACACCTTCCGCGCAGCAGCCATCGAGCAGCTCCAGGTGCTCGGCGGCAGGCTGAACCTCCCTGTCGTGGCGCAGGAACCGGGCGCCGATCCGGGTGCGGTCATATTCGACGCGATCTCCAGCGCAGCAGCGCGCGGCTCGCAGCTTCTCCTTGCCGACACTGCGGGCCGTCTCCACAACCGGGACGCGCTGGTCAAGGAGCTGGCCAAGATCGACAGGATCGTGCAGACCCGGGTCGCCGGGGACGCCTACCAGAAGATCCTCGTCCTGGACGCGACGACGGGCCAGAACTCGCTCGCCCAGGCCGAGGTGTTCCACGCCGCGGTCGGAGTCAGCTCGATCGTGCTCTCGAAATGCGATTCCACGGCAAAGGGAGGGATGGTGGTCCCCATCTGCCGGGACCTGGGGATTCCTTTCTCCTACCTCGGGCTCGGAGAAAAGCAGGACGACCTGGCGCCGTTCGATCCGGACGAGTACCTGGACTCGCTCTTCGGCACGTCATGACGCGGGCGCTGCTCCCGATCGTCCTGCTGCTCGCCGCCCTGCACGCGTTCGGCGAAGATCTCCTTTACCGGTCCAACGACTTCGGCATGCTCCTTGCCAGGATCGCCCCCTACCAGAAGGACGATTCCCGATGGATTCTCCGGGTCCGGCGCAACGGTCTCGACGAGGAGCGGCGGCTCTACGACAATGGAAAGGAAGTGCGGCGCTGGGAGACCACCTGGAACAAGGAGCTTACGGTACGTGTGGAGAAGGAGATCGCCGGCGGCGTGCTCGCCGCGCGCAGCGTGTACGATGCTTCGGGGTCACTCCTGCAGGAGGAGGAATACACGGCGGGCGCCCTGTCGAAGAAGACACTCTTCACGTACGCGAACGGCAGGCTGTCGCTCACTCGGGTGCTCGCCGGGGTGGACGGCCGCCAGGTTTCGGCGGAGGTGTATCTCTATGCGGCCAACGGCGGCCTCCGCGAGGTGCGGCGGACGGCGCCGCCCGGCGAAACGACGGTCTCCTCTTCCATCAGGGGCAATTCGGGGTTGTCGGAGCAGAGATCTTCGATGGAAGGGTCACTCTTCATCGAACGGTACGACACGGACGGGAAGCTGATCAATCGTGAACGGCGCGCCGACGGAGTGCCGGTTTCAATTGAGGATTTCGCATATGACCCGGGCACCCGCACCCTCGTGTCCTCCGTGGAGAGGCTGCCGGCAGAGAACGGCCGGATCGAGCGTCGTTACGACGAGGCAGGAAGGCTCTCGCAGGAGACATCGAGTGTGAAGGGCGCGACACGGGAGATCGTCGCATATGGGCACGACGAGAAGGGGAATGTGATCTCGAAGACGCGAAGGGGCCCGGAGGGACTCGAGGCGTGGAAATACTCCTATTCCGAATCGGGAGATCTCTCGCGTGAGGAGTACTTCCTCCGCGGAGTCCGTGTGAAGGTCACGATCCACGGGGAGGGGAAGCTCCGTACCGAGGAACTGTACAGGGAAGGAGAGCTGTTTCTCAAGGTTTTCTACGACGGGGATACCCGGCTGCGCGAGGATGTATACTCGGACGGCAGTCTCCAGCGCGAGAGAAACTATCAATGAGGAGCTCACTCCCGCTTCTCCTTGCCCTTCGCTATTTCCACGCCCGGCGGCGCGGAACGGGGAACGCCTCCACGCTGCTCTCCATCCTTGGTATCGCCGTGGGCGTGATGACGCTGACCGTCGTCCTCGCCGTGATGAACGGCTTCCAATTGGGGTTCATCGAGAGCATCGTGGAGATCAGCTCATATCACCTGCAGGCTCAGCCCGGAAGATCGCCCTCGGTATCGGACAAGATCCGGGACCTCGATGAGCCGGTGATCGAGCGGCTGCGCGGCCTGCGCGGCGTGACGGCCCTCGTCCCCTTCATCCAGCGCCAGGCCCTTATCGAAGGTTCATTCCAGCGTCCGCGAGTCTGCTCCGTGCGGGCGGTGCCTCCCGACCTGTTCGACCGGGACCCGGTCCAGGCACGGATGCTGGCACCCGTCGAGGGCACATTCGACGTCGGGCGGCCGAAGGGGATCGTTCTGGGCTCCGAGCTGGCGGCCGCCCTTGGCGCGAGGATCGGGGATGTGCTCTCGCTGAGCTCGTACGCGACGGGGGCCGGCGGCAGGCCCATGCCTCGGCGGGATTCGTTCGTGGTCACCGGCACGTTCCGCACGGGCTACTACGACTTCGACTCAGGTCTGGTCTTCATCTCCCTGGACACGGCAGATGCGCTCTACGGCGGCGGTGCCAGCATCCCGCGGACCTGGGGCATCAAGATCGCCAACAGGTTCGACGACGCCCGGCCTCTCCGGCTTGCATCGGCGCTCCTGCAGGGGACGGGATTCACGGTGGAGAGCTGGCGGTCATACAACAGATCCTTTTTCGACGCGCTGTTCGTCGAAAAGCTGATGATGATGATCCTCGTGGGGCTCATCTTCCTCGTCGTCGGTTTCAATGTCTTCCATTCGCTCCGTCGGAGCGTTCACGAACGGATGGAGGAGATCGCGGTGCTCAAGGCGGTCGGCGTGCCCCCGCGACGCATCCGGTCGACCTTCATCCTCCAGGGCCTGTTCATTGGCGTGGCGGGGGGAGGAACCGGTCTCCTGGCGGGCCTTGGCCTGTCGGTGAACGTGAACGAGGTGTTCTCGGCAGTGGAGCACGTCGTCAACGCAGCCATGATGATCGCGCGCACCCTGGCGCTCTCCTTTGCTCCGGGGGGAAGCGCGGGAGAGTTTTCGATTTTTTCACCCACCTTCTTCTATCTGACGAAAGTGCCCTCACACGTGTTCCTCCGTGAGGCATTCCTGGTCTCCTTTTTCGCCGTGGCTTCCTGTGCGGGCGCCGCGTGGGCGGCCTCACGCGCCGTGTCCCTGTTCCGTCCGTCGGAGGTCCTCCGCTATGAATGACGCAGAGCTCGTCGTGGCCACCTCATTATCCCGGCGCTTCGTCACGGGTGCGGAGACCCTGGAAGTCCTCCGCGACGTGAACCTCGTCGTCCACGGGGGGGAAACGGTGGCGATCACGGGCGAGAGCGGCTGCGGCAAGAGCACGCTTCTGGGGCTGATCGGGGGCCTGGACAGGCCGACAGGCGGCACGGTGACCGTGAAGGGCGTGGATGTCGGCGGCCTGGAGGAGGCCGAGCTCAGCGAGTATCGCAACAGGGACGTGGGCTTCATCTTCCAATTCCATTACTTGTTGAAGGATTTCACGGCGCTTGAGAATGTCGTCATCCCCGGAATGATGGGTGGAGAATCCACCCGGGTTCTGAGGGAGCGTGCCCGGCAGCTCCTCTCCGAGGTCGGACTGGAGGGAAGGATGGACGCATGGCCTCTCGAGCTCTCCGGCGGCGAGCGCCAGAGGGTGGCAGTCGCCCGGGCCCTCATCAACGAGCCGCCGCTCCTGCTCGCCGACGAGCCCACGGGGAACCTGGACGAGCGCAACGCGCACGGGGTCGAGGAGATGCTTTTCGGGCTCGTGAAGCGGCACCACAGGACGATGATCCTCGTGACGCATGACACGGCCCTCTCGGGAAAGGCGGACATTCGGTTCCTCCTCGCGGCCGGGACGCTGGCGCGGTCGTGAGCGGCAATTCCACGGTGAGGATCGCCGGACGATGAAGGCGCGATTCGTGTTCTTTCTCAGCCGGCGCATGCTCCGCGGAAAGGCCGGCACGGCGCGATACCTCCGCGGCGCGGTGCTCGGGATCGCGGTGAGCCTTGTGCCGCTCATCGTCGTGATGGAGGTGTCCACGGGAATGATCGAGGGGATCACGGCGCGGCTCCTCGAGGTGGGCACCTACCATCTCCAGGTTGCTCTCGCCCCGGACATTCCCGGCCCGCGGCTCGCCGCGCTCGCGGCGGCGATCGCGGCCGTGCCCGATGTCGTGGCGGCAGTGCCGGAGAGGCTCGGGACGGCGATGATCGTCTCGGCGCGGGGCGCGTCCGGCGTGAGCATCCGGTTCGTTCCGCCGGGACTTTTCGAGCTGGACAAGGGCTTCCGCTCGTTCGTGGTGATCCGCGAGGGTGACGCGGGGCTGGACCGGCCGGACTCCCTGCTGGTGAGCTCGGCCATGGCGGCTTCACTCGGCGTGTCATCGGGAGACACTGTCAACGTTTTGACGACATGGGGGGAGAATCTCTCGGGACCGCCGCGCCTCACGCCCGTGCGGGTGTCGGGAATCTACGACACCGGCTACCAGGAGCTGGACGCCGCGCTCGCCTATGCGCCCCTGGCGCTGGCAGACCGGATCCTTTCGCCACGTGCTGCCCGGGCGATGATCGGCGTGAAGGTTCGCGATCCCTTCGGCAGTCTCACCGCCGTGGCTCGGCGAATCGCCGTCACCGCGGGCGGGGATGCGCGGGTGGCGGCCTGGCGGGAAATCGAATACGCGCGGCTGTCGAGCTTCCGGACGACAAAGGCGCTGCTCCTGTTCATCATGGCCCTTGTCGTCGTCGTTGCCTGCGTGAACGTCTCCTCCTCAGTTCTCATGATTCTCTTTGAGCGGCGGCATGACCTGGGAATCCTCAAGAGCGTCGGCGCGGGCCCGCGGGCGCTGTCCCTGTCCTTCCTGCTGGCAGGTTTTGCGACGGGGCTCGCGGGAACCGTGGCGGGGATCGCCGCCGGGCTGCTCGTCGCCGTGAACATCAACGAGGTGATCGTGGGTCTCGAATGGACGATCAACAGGGTCCTGGACCTCGCCTCGATCATCCAGTCGACGTTCGCGCCATCTGCGCACCCGTTCGGAGCTTTCACGCTCTTCAACAGCGCCTACTACCTGAAATCCATCCCCGTGAGGATCATGGCGAACGAGGTCATCGCGGCGGGCGTGGCGGCGCTCTTCCTCTCTGCTCTCGCCGCGTACCTCCCCGCTGCCCGGGCCGCCCGGACGCGTCCGCTCGACATCCTCAGAAAAGTGTAACTTTTCAGTCCGCGGAATCTCCCGACCCCCGCGAGATAAGTATCGCCGTAGATTTCAAAGCACGGATTATGTATAATTGGACGTGGCCATGAAATGCGAGATATGCGGTCTCAAAGACGCGGTAATTCATATCAGACAGATACAAAAAGACCTCGTGCATGAGCTGCACATCTGCGAAGAATGCGCGCAGGAGAAGGGCCTGATCCGCGAAGAAGACTCCGAGCTGCCCATCGCGAACCTTCTTTCGGGGCTCCTGGAGGGAAAGGACGTGACAGGGGCAGTCGAGGTCAAGGACGCCTGCCCGAGATGCGGCCTCAAGGCGTCCGAGTTTCGCAAGCAGGGCAAGCTGGGATGCCCCGAGTGTTTCCGCGCCTTCGAGAAGGACGTGCGGGCAATCGTTTCCCAGATGGCGGCTCGGCCCCGTCACACGGGCAAATTGCCCCGTACGTTGGTCATTGAACAGAGCACGGGAGCGAAGGGCGAAGGCCTGCGCGACGAGCTGCGGGAAGCGGTGGAGCGGGAGGAGTACGAGCTGGCGGCACAGCTGAGGGACCGTCTGCGGGAGCTGGGATCGGATGTTTGAGTTCACCGGACTCGCCGACATGAAGGGGTGGATGAGGGAATCCACGCAGGGGAACAAGTCGGCGGATTCATCCGAAGGAGCCGGCGCCGTGGTGATTTCCAGCAGGGTGAGGCTCGCGCGCAACCTCTCCGCCTACCCGTATCCCGGCAGGTGTCCAGCCGACCAGGAGAGCGAATGCCGCGACCGGATACTGAACGCCTTCCGCCGATTGCCCAAACCGGAAGAATTCGCGATACTTGATCTGGACCTGCTCTCCTCATTGGAGAGGAGGATCCTCTTCGAGAGAAATCTCGTCTCGCAGGGCTACTCGGTGGAAAAGCACCGGGCCATGGCGTTGAGCAGCGACGAGTCGGTCGCGGCCCTGATCGGTGACGAGGATCACCTGAGACTTGTGGGGATGAAGCCAGGCGCATGCCTGGAAGCGCTTCTGGCGAGGCTCGAAGCGCTGGACGAGCAGCTCGAAGGGTCCCTGCAGTACGCGGTGTCCACCGAGTGGGGATACCTGAACACCGCCATCACGAACCTCGGCACGGGCCTGAAGGCCTCCATGATGCTGCACCTTCCGGCCCTCGCCATGAGCGGGCTCATCAAGAGGGCAGTGAAGGCATCCGCGCAGCTGGGGCTGTCGATCCGGGGTTTCTTCAGCGAGAGCATGGAGTCCCTCGGTGACATGTACATCATCGCCAACGAGATCACGATCGGCCTGGCCGAAAAGGAGATCATCGGCAACCTGGGGAGGATCGCCGTTCAGCTCGCGGGGTACGAGAACCGCACGCGGGAGGAGTTGATGGAGAAGAGGCGCGTGGACCTCGAAGACAGGGTGTACCGCGCATGGGGACTGCTCACCTGGTGCCGTTACCTCACGCACCGGGAGGCCATCGAAGCCCTGTCAGCCCTGCGGCTCGGGGTGTCGCTCGGCCTCGTGGCGTCGGTGGACGCATCCACGATCACCGCGCTCCTCTTCCTGTCCCAGAAGTCGCACATCCAGCGCGTGCTGCAGTCGCACGCTGATGCGGCGGACGGGAAGCTCATCGACTACACCCGGGCGAAGATCATTCGGGACGCGCTCACGCAACCGAGGGGAGGCTGACACAATGTTCAAGGGTCTCACGCAGAGGGCACAGAAGGTGCTCACCATACTTGCGCAGGAGGAAGCGAAGCGCTTCCACTCCGACCAGCTCCTGCCCGAGCACATCATACTCGCCCTGCTGAAGGACGGGGAAGGTGTTGCCGTCAAGGCGCTGCTGCGCATCAAGGTGGACGTCTCCGAGATGCAGGCGGAGATCGAAAAAAGTCTGCCCAAGGGCAAGGGGGGCCTCATCCTCGGCGACGTCCCGCCATCCAAGCGAGGGCAGAAAATCCTGGAAGATTCCGCTGAAGAAGCCCGGAACATGGGCCACGAGTACATCGGCACGGAGCACCTCCTGCTGGCGGCCGTGAAGGAACAGGGCAGCATCGTGGCCCGCTACCTGGCCCGGTACAACATCACCCCGAACGGCCTCCGGGAGGCGATCCTGCAGATCAGCGGCACCGGGGATTACAAGGGCGCGCCGGCCCAGGCGGGCAAGAAGAAAACCCAGACCCCGACGAAGAAGCCGACGCCGACGCTTGACGAGTTCGGCAGGGACCTCACCGTGTTTGCACGCGACGGCAAGCTGGACCCGGTGATCGGTCGGGAAAAGGAAATCCAGCGGGTCATCCAGATCCTCGCGCGGCGAACGAAGAACAATCCCGTGCTCATCGGCGAGCCCGGAGTCGGCAAGACGGCAATCGTCGAGGGCCTCGCCCAGAAGATCGTGGACGGCACCGTCCCCGAGGTCCTGGTCGGCAGGCGCGTGCTGACCCTCGACCTGGCGTCCCTCGTGGCCGGCACCAAGTACCGGGGCGAGTTCGAGGAGCGCCTGAAGCGCGTGATGAAGGAGATCCTTTCAGCAGGGAACGTGGTGCTCTTCATCGACGAGCTTCACACGATCATCGGAGCAGGCGGCGCCGAGGGCGCGATCGATGCGTCCAACATGCTGAAGCCCGCGCTCTCCCGCGGGGAGCTCCAGTGCATCGGCGCCACGACCCTCAACGAGTACAAGAAGCACATCGAGAAGGATGCGGCGCTGGAGCGCAGGTTCCAGCCCATCTACGTGAGCGAGCCCTCCGTGGAGGAGACCGTGGAGATCCTCAAGGGCATCAAGAAGAATTACGAGGAGCATCACCGCGTGGTGTACACGCCGGCCGCGGTGGAAGCTGCGGCGACCCTGTCGCGGCGCTACATCACGGAGCGCTATCTTCCCGACAAGGCCATCGACCTCATCGACGAGTCCGGCTCGCGCCGCCGGATCAAGAATTCCATCAGGCCGCGGGAGCTGGCTGACCTCGAAAAAGAAATCGACCGGCTCACCCTGGAGAAGACGAGCCTCGTGAATACCCAGAACTACGAGAAGGCCGCGGCCGTGCGCGACATGGTCCGGCAGCTCAAGGGGAAGGTGGACGAGATCAAGAAGAGCTGGGAGAGCACGATCACCGTCGAAGAGAACGTGGTCGACGTGGAGGACATCCAGCAGGTCATCTCCGACATGACCGGCATCCCCCTCGCGCGCATTGTGCAGAGCGAATCACAGAAGCTCCTGCGCATCGAGGACGAGCTGCACAAGAAGGTCATCGGCCAGGAAGAGGCCATCTCCGTCATCGCCTCGGCCATCCGGCGCTCGCGCACCGGCCTCTCTTCCGCGAGAAGGCCCCTGGGTTCCTTCGTGTTCCTCGGTCCCACGGGAGTGGGGAAGACGCTCGTGGCGAAGACCCTTGCAGAGTTCCTCTTCGGGGATGCCGATGCGCTGGTGCGCATCGACATGTCCGATTTCATGGAGAAGCACAATGTCTCGCGGCTGGTCGGGGCGCCTCCCGGGTACGTGGGATACGAAGAGGGCGGCCTGCTCACGGAAAAGGTGAGACGGAGGCCCTTCAGTGTGATCCTGCTCGACGAGATCGAGAAGGCCCACCCCGACGTGTTCAACATCCTTCTACAAGTTCTGGAGGAGGGACAGCTCTCCGACAACCTCGGCCACGCCGTCTCCTTCCGCAACTCGGTGCTCATCATGACCTCCAACCTCGGAGCGCGCGAGATCAACAAGGACAGCTCGCTGGGCTTCCAGTCCGAGGAAGGGGGAATGAACTTCAAGGACATCCGCAACTTCGTCATGGGGGAGGTGAAGCGGGCATTCAACCCCGAGTTCATCAACCGCATCGACGAGATCGTGGTGTTCCACAACCTCGACAAGACCCACCTCGCGCAGATATTCGACCTGATGGTAAAGGAAATCTCCGATCGGCTGGTGGACCAGAAGATCACGATCTCCGTGAAAAAGAAGACGCGCGAGTACCTCATCGACAAGGGCTTCGACGAGAAGTTCGGCGCCCGCCCTCTGCGGAGGCTTCTGCAGAAAGAAGTCGAGGACCCGCTCTCCATGGAGATCCTCAAGGGCCGGTTCACCGCGGGGGACGCGATCGATATCGAGCTTCGCGGCGAGAAGATCAGCTTCCGCAAGCAGGAGTCGCGCAAGGCGCTGAAGGGCCCCGCGCAGCCCGCCGGTCTCCTGACGGGGGAGAAAGAGGTGGAGAAAGTCACCACGTGAGCGCGCCGCCGAAGGCGGATTTGTCGCTGCGGCCCGGCGCAGCGATTCCACGCCTCCGGCGTGGCGCAAACCCGCGCCTCCGCCGCGGCGGGCCGGCTTTCATCCTGGTCATCGTCGTCCTCGCGGCGGCCCTTGCCGTGCCGTCCTTCGGCGCGCCCGCAGTGGATCTGCTGGCGGTCGGAAAGAAGGCCTTCGGGGACGGCCAGTACCCGCTGGCCATCTCCAGCTTCCAGCGCGTCCAGGACGAGTTTCCGGAATCGCCCGTGGCCGAGGAGGCAGGCTACCTGCTCGGCGTTTCCCTGTACTATGCGGGGCAGTGGTCCGAATCCCTCTCTGCGTTCTCCCTCCTCGGCATCCGGCATCCGAAATCCAGCCTCATCCCGCGTGCCTCCTACTGGATCGGGGCCGCGAGCCTCAAGCTGGGCAACTACCAGACGGCTTTCGACAGCCTCACCGCGTTTCTGCAAAGCCAGGGCGGGTCGAACGCCTTTCGGCTGAGCACCCTTCTCTACAGGTCGGTCGCGCTGGAAGGCCTCGGCAGGGAATCTGAAGCGGCGGCAGGATACAGGGAGCTCCTCCTCGATCCATCAGCCGGCGCGTACAAAGCCGAGGCGACCTACCGCCTGGCTGGCACCGAGCTCCGCGCGGGAAGGTATGCCACGGCACGGGACCTGTACGGACGGGTGCTCCTCGATAATACGAGCTCTCCCTTTGTGCGGGATTCAGTCTTCTTTGCCGGTGAATGCGAGCTTTCTCTCGGCGATCTCGCCGGAGCGGAGAAGCGCTACCGGACGGTCCTCTCGCTCTATCCCGACTCTCCCTACATTGAAGCAGCGACATTTCGTCTTGCCGACGTCGCGTGGCGCCAGAGGCGGCTGTCCGCCCTGCGGCAGCTTGATGATTTCCTCAGCCGCTTTCCCGGAGGGATGTACCGTGGGAGCGCCCTTCGCCTTCGGGGAGACATCCTCTTCGAGGAGAAAAAGCCCGCGGAGGCCGCGGCGGAGTACGCCCGCGCGGCGAGCATCCTTTCGGATGGTCCGGAGAGGCAGGCCGCCTGGTACTCCCTGGCCCTCTCGCAGGTGTCGCTGGGCCGGAAGCTGGAAGCAGCGGACTCATACGCGCGCGCGGCTTCCGGTGGTTCAGCGGACATTGCCGAGAAGGCGGGCTTCCAGCGCGCGGTCCTGCTGGCCGGGGAGGGGAAGGTGGAGGAGGCGATCGAGGCCCTGCAGTCCTTCCTGAAGTCCTTCCCCGGCAGCGCGCGCGCGGAGGAGGCAGGGCGCCTCCTGGGGACCCTGCTCGAGAAGCAGGGCGACCATGAGGCGACGCGGGCGCTCTGGGACTCCCTTGCCCGCGGTTTCCCGGGTTCTCCGTCCCTGCCCGAGTACATCTACCACCGCGGGAGGAGCTTGCTTGCGCTGGGGCGCTGGGCATCGGCGCTCGACGATTTTCAGAGCATCATGAAGGAACATCCCGGTTCGGCCTGGACCGGCCGCAGCGCCTACGCCATCGGGTATGTCTATGCCCACCGCGGCGAGTACCCGCGGGCGCTGCCCTTCTTCCAGGCGTCTGACGTCGCGCGCGGGAGCCTCTCTGCCGCGATCAGCCTCTTCAACATGGGACAATTCGACAAAGCGGTCTCCGCATTTCGCGCACTGCCGTCTTCACCCGTGCCTGTCGTGTCGGCGGGGACGGTTGCGCTCTACATCGGGAGGTCCCTCTACCGCATGGGACGACTGGAGGATGCCGCTCTGCGCCTGGGATACGCTGCCGCGGCGCTGGCCGCGGCAGCCTCTCCCCAGGGGGCCGATGCCTGCTACTGGCGGGGCTGGGCGCTCCTGCGCCTTCGAAAGCCGGCTGAGGCCTACGGCTCGTTTCTCGCCGTGGCGGAAGGCTACCCGTCGGACCCGCGCAGGCTCGAAGCATTGTTTCGCGCCGGTGTCTGTGAGACATTGCAGTCGGACGACGCCGCTGCCGTTGCACTGTACGATGAGGTGATCGATGCATCGCCGAAGGCGGATTCTGCATCGCCGAAGGCGGATTCTGCATCGCCGAAGGCGGATTCTGCATCGCCGAAGGCGGATTCTGCATCGCCGAAGGCGGATT
>Ga0187870_1003447_pt1 | contig 12138 bp, 5 predicted proteins | sample June2016WEW_13_1_3_FD_132974 | JGI IMG/M metagenome (GOLD analysis project Ga0187870, IMG submission 132974) | Peatland microbial communities from SPRUCE experiment site at the Marcell Experimental Forest, Minnesota, USA - June2016WEW_13_150 | ecosystem: Environmental > Terrestrial > Soil >... | reverse complement strand
TAAGGAGCATTGGAGTTAAGCAAGTCCACAGTATTCGATTTATTATAACCTTTAACACGCAGATGCCCGTCTTTGGTAAGTTTATATTCAAGGTTCACATCGCCCACCAGGTTACTTGTTTTTTGCGTGCTGCTTTGCGAAGATCCAGAAACTCCTAAATTCCCATCGATGCTCAGCCTGTCGTTAAATAACTGTGTACCCAAAGCCACCTGAAGTTCATCACTTGTCATCTGTGTGCCCGGACGATAGTTTACTCCGATATCGAATTTCTTGCTTATTTGCGAAAGCCAGTTACTAAGCTGATTCGACAACAATTCAGTGGAGGTATTGCTAAAACCATTGCTGACATATGAACTGTAATTGCCATTATTGGGTGGTGTATAGAAACTGTTCATGATCAATAATGCAAAAACCTGCTTATTCATATCCTCATCAGTTGGGATTGCACTTTTCACAAGAGTCTTGGTATCATCATCAGAGTTTGGAAGATCAATATCAAAACTTAAAGTCGGGTTTAATATCTTATCCTTCATACTAAGCAGGCAATTAACTTCGATTCTTTTACTATAAGTTGCACTATCTTTACTGTTCTCCTCCTTAAATAAAGGCAATAAATCAGTCCTTACAAGATAAGTTGCATTAATATCTGCAATACCATCATAAGGGTTCCCATTAAATTTAATAGTTGAACCCTGCTGAATGATAAATTTTTTATTAACAAGATTTCTCAAAGAAAACAGATAATCGCCTTCATCTATTGCATAATTTCCATACATATTGAAATCGCCCAGTGTAGTAACCTCCATCCTGATATCGCCGCTTCCTTTGGCTTTAATTATATCTCCATAATTTTTCGAATCATACATTATCTGCACTTCGGCATCGTGCGTAACATCCAGATTAATGTGAAGCTGTATTCCTGAAAGGTCGGGTTTATACACGTCCTTTCTAATTCCATACGATTTCTTATTTATAAATTTTATATAGTCATTATCCGAAATATCCGATTCGCTGGCTATAGGGACATACAGATGAGTATTTTTATTTGTCGTAGCATTTACATCTATTGTTATGTTATCAACACTGCCCGACATTCTAACTAATCCTGTTACAAATGCTTTTCCATAGTATAAACTATTCTGCGCTGCATCAGTATTCAGGCACTGGAAATGATACGGATGTATAAAAATATCAATACTGAAATCCCTGTACTTTTTATGCATAATCTTTCCATCGCAAACGGCAGTATCACCATAAGTATCTTTCAACACCAAATGATCAAAAGAGATTTCACTTTTAGAAATGGTAATACTGTCGTTAAAAGAATATGTCTCGTTAAGGTAATCAAATTTTACGTTCTTAACCAACGCTTTTACCCTTCCACTAAGTTCAGGATCGGAAGTTGGACCTCTTAATTTTAGATTTCCCGTAGCATAACCTTTTAAGTTGGAAGTAAACCCTGAAAAATAATGATTAAGCAAATGCAGTTTGAAGCTGTCCAATTTAATGTTAATATCGAAGTTATCAGTTTTTCTTTCAGGGTAAAAGTTACCAAAAACAGAAATAATTTTACTCGACTTGGTTTTACCCTCATAAATAATATCCATGTTTATTGCAGCTGCTTTCTGCTGACTGTTCCATACTGTTTTCATAACCGCTTTTCCATACTTTTCCTTATTTATATAAAAATCATCAATCACTACATTGGAAACTATATTGAGCGATTTATAAACATTCGAAACATCAACACTTCCATCAAGGTTTCCGTTGAAATTATAGCCGGATGAAGCAATGAACCTATTGGCAGAAGAAACATTAAATTTACTAAAACTGATATGCAAAACATCTTCAGGATTTTGAGAAACACCACCATTGATACTTAATTGTTGATTCCCTGAAGTGAAAACCAGATTATTTATTTTAATTGAAGAACTGTCGAAAGTAATATCATTTCCTTTATCTATATTCCATGTTGAATCGTTTATCACCAGCTTAGCCTGATTGAATTTTAATTCCATTTGAGGCCTCTTGTAAAATGACAGAAATCCTTTAATATCGCCACTGTTTTTCACTTGGTTATTATTGTTGTCCCACGAAAGATGATAATGAAGGCTGTCGTTCCTTGTCATGCTGTTCAATGTAATATTATCAATCCTGGCGCTATCGCTCAAATTTAAATGCTGGCAACCTACACTGATAATAATTTTTGAATCTTTTGTTTTGCCTTTTATATATAAGTCTTTTAATATATATTTCTTATACATAGCCATCGGCGAAGTAATATTCATGTCGAGAAGGCTCTGCCTGGTATTATATGTGCCTTTTAAAATAGTATTGGCGGATATAGCCAATTCAGGCATCAATAATTTTGATAAAGGAGCTGTATTCTTGAACCTGACTGAATAAACAAAATTCTGGTCAGGGATGGTATCGAGATTATCTTTTATCCATGTGCTGTATGACGGTAAATATACTTTCAGGAATTTAAGCGAAGAACGGTAAAGTTGCCTGAACATAAAATTCCCTGATATATCAGCATCCAGGTAATCAGATGTCATATTCAGGGTCTTGTTCCCTTTGCTATCGGAAGTATTGGTAAATTTCAAATTATCCAGTTCATACGTTTCTCCTTTATAGATAAATGAAGTATTCGTTGCATGAATAGTTCCCTGAATGTTATCAATATTGTTGCCTTCAAAATTCAATTCAAGATTAGTGGAAAACGATGACATAGAATCACCGGTAAGTTCCATGAAATGCAGCCTCGACATGCGCAGGTTCTCAATTTTAGAATTTATATTAACAACAGGTAATTTCCCGCTGTAATCAATTGTGCCGGTAAAATCAAGATTTACATTCTTATCATTAACACTTACGTAACCATTGAATTTCTTCTTTGCCAGTTCGCCTCTGACTTCAATATTTGAATAATGATATTTACGGTAATCAATAGCAGCAATTGTGCCTTTCATTTTTATTGTTGCATTATCCGGATCAAACCCCGAACCTGTAACATCTGCATTCATAGTTATAAAGCCCAATTGATCGGGCATTGCCAGGATATTTCCGATATTAAGGTTAGTTGTTTCTAATTTCCCGTCGTATTCCAATTGATAAGTAGTTCTGTTTTTCCTGAGTGTTATGTCGGTTGATATCTTACCCATATCAGTATAAAAATCACCGGTTGCAACAAAGTCGTTGTAGAAACCAGTAAACTCACCTCTGAACTTAATATTACCGAGCCGCACTAATTCATCGGGAAGCTGAAGATGCTGCACACTTTTCTCCGAAGGAAGTTTAAACGCCTGCAAATCGCGTTGCGAAGTATAAAAAGACCTTACATGGAAATGGATATAAGTGCCTTCAATATCGGGCAAGCCCGTAAATTCAAAGTTTCCCATGAAGTATGTTGACTTGCCATACAGCAACTGAAAATTCTTTCCGTTCAGGTCCGAAATCTTTCCTTTTATCTCGCCTGAAACATTAATAATGTTATCCATCCCCCTGAAAGCCGGTATAAAATAAGCCATGTCCTTCATATCAATCCTTGATGGCTTGAACGTAACTTCAATCTTTACTTTATTCATCAGGTCGTTGAAATCGGCGAAAGATTTGAAATTAAAAGCACAATTCATGGATACATAAGAACCGGGGGTTTCAAGCTTCAGATCAGCAATCGTTATCCCTGTACTTTCAATCTTTGCTTTGGCTGAAAGTGATTTGATAGTAAAGCCACTCCTGTCGATGAAGGAAAGCAGGCGAATGTTAGCAAAAAGTGAACCATTATCAATTACAAAATTATCTAAACGTGTATTCAGGTGGGCGAAATCAAGGTTATTAAAATCTATTCCTTTATTGGTAAAAGGTATATTCTGGTTCTGATAGGTAAAATGATTATCAGCCAATATCAGCGTTCCCAGCCATATTCTCCACGGCTTTTTCTTTGAGGTTGTTGTATCCTTTGAACTGAAATAATCCGCAATAAACTTGAAGTTCGCTTCCTTTTCCCCTTTGTATTTCCTAATATTTACATCCGTCTTCTCAAGAATAACCTTTTCAATACTGATAAGTTTTTTCCTCAGGTAGATGTCGTGAATATTAATTAGGATCGACTTTGCATTGATCAGGGGATTATTGTGCAGGTCGTTTATCACAACGTCTTCAAGCTCTATATTTAAAAGAAAAGTAACTTCCACCCCTCCTACCGAAACCTTGGTGTGAAGCTCTCCGGAAAGATATGAGGCAAGCCTGTTGGTTAAAAATGACTGAACAAAACTGAAACGCAGTGCCGAAATAAGAAATGCCGGCAGAATAACAACTGCCAGGAAAATATACAGCAATATCTTTCTTATTTTTTTGATACTTTTGAAAACTATTTATTAAAACAACTTATCTAACGGCATAATGAGCGTTTTTATTTTAGGGATCGAATCTTCGTGCGACGATACTTCGGCTGCCGTTATTGACGGAACCCGCATCCTTTCAAATGTTACTGCCAGTCAGGATGTGCACCGCAAATTTGGCGGCGTTGTTCCCGAACTGGCTTCACGCGCCCATCAGCAAAATATCATCCCTGTTATACATCAATCGCTAAAACTTGCAAATATAAGCAAAAATCAACTTAATGCCATAGCATTTACTAATGGTCCAGGGCTGCTTGGCTCGCTGCTTGTAGGCGCTTCGTTTGCCAAAGCTTTTGCCATGGGACTTCATATTCCTTTGATTGAAGTTGACCATATAAACGCTCATATTCTTGCACATTTTATTCAACCCAAAACGGGGAAGAAAGAGGTTCCCGTGTTTCCTTTCCTGTGTTTGATAATTTCGGGCGGGCATACCCAAATAATAATTGTTAAGGATTATTTCGATATGGAAGTTATTGGCGGAACCATTGACGATGCCGCAGGCGAAGCCTTTGATAAATCGGCAAAGATACTGGGGCTGCCATATCCCGGCGGTCCTTTGATTGATGAGTATGCAAAACCGGGCAATCCCGATAAGTTTAAGTTTCCTCATCCTTCGGTAAGCGGGTTGGATTTCAGTTTTAGCGGTATAAAGACTTCCATACTTTATTTTCTTCGCGACAAGACTGCGGAGAACCCAGATTTTATTGAACAGAACCTGCACGACCTTTGCGCTTCCATCCAGCATACTATTGTCGACATACTGTTAAAGAAACTCACAAAAGCCGTTGAACAAACCGGCATTACAAAGGTTGCCATAGCTGGCGGAGTTTCGGCTAATTCGGCTTTACAAAAGGCATTGCTGATGAAACAAGAGAAAAGTGGCTGGAAAGTTTTTATCCCCGACTTTGAATTCTGCACCGATAATGCTGCCATGATAGCCGTTACCGGATATTTTAAATACCTGCGAAACGATTTTGCAAAACAAAAAATATCGCCTTATTCCAGAAGCAGGAAGTAAGTAGGCAGTTTCAAGAATCAAATCCCAATCCGCTAGCTGGCGGACAAATCCCAAAGTATTTTTCTGGGACTTGCTTATCTCGCCGACAGGCAGGGAATTTGGAAATTGTGACTTGAGATGAATAATGAGGCAAATTACCGCAAACTTGGTATCATGTTGAACGGACTTGGTATCAAGTTGAATGGACTTGGTATCAAGTCGGATGGAACATACATGCTTTAGAAACAGTTTTATATCAAGTTGAACGGACTTGATATCATGTTGAATCGACTTGACATCAAGTTAAGTAAGATTTTGATCAAAATTGAACAAACTTGACATCAAGTTGAATGGACTTGGTATAAAGTTGAACCGACTTGGTATCAAGTTGAACGGACTTGACATCAAGTTGAACGTACTTGATATAAAGTCGAACGTACTTGATATATTCCCGTTCCTACTTGGTCGGGTTCTAATTTCAAATTGTATCAATCTGATTTCAGATTGTACCATTCTGATTAGAGGTGCCTTTAAGGAATTTGCGGAGTAAATGGGTAGGGTTTGCTATCGGGACCTTTGCCTTTGTTGTTTACCCCATAAATAATGATGTAGTTCTTTTGCCCTACGGTTAAACCTGTAAAAACAAGCTTGGTGCTGGCGGCATCTTGCAACAGAATGTTAAACGGGCCTGTTACAACAAGTGAACTTTTAACTGTCCAACGTGTAGTAGCGTGATGCGCCGCAGCTACTTTTTCAGTAAGTGCGCCACCACCTGTTTTTGGTTTGTCCAAAGTGGCTTTATAGTAACCTGCTTCTTGTTTATCTTCGGTAATTTTTTTAATAACCGGAGCCAAAGGTTTAACCGTTGGCTGGGGTACATTGCTGTTATCAAAACCGCTTAGCTGTATGTTAGCTATTACATGGTTGCAAATAGGGTTTGCATACGCCATCAACTGCTCTAACATGCCATGCACCAGTTCGCTTTGGGCATCGCGCAAGTCAACGTTCTTGCTATTGCCCTTTGCCGATGCAATTAAATTGGTAAGTTTGGTTACCGCTGCCTGAAAACCTGTAGTACCTGTTAATGCTATAGGCGGAGCAGGAAACAATGTGGTATTTACGTAAATTCCGTTGCTGATTACACGGATACCTAAGGCATTTACCTTATGATACTCGGTTGCCGAGCAGTGCATTACACAGTTAAAAGGACGTGCTGAAGCCATAGTTATTTATTTTAGATTTATGATTTAAGATTTGAGAATTACGATTTTTGAATATTTTAATTATTTGCAAATTTATACAATTATTTGATATAAACAATAGACGAACAAAAAAAAAAACGACTAAATGTATTTTGCCTTATTTTATTTTGTAATTTAGCTGTTGAATTTTAAATAATTATTAATAAAAAAATTATAGCGGAAGCAGTCAAAAGCTAAACAACTTAGACTATATAGCAATTCAACCATAAAACAATTAATTATTAACTTAAAAAAGAAAAAATCATGAAAACAAATTATGTAAAAATGTTTATTATGCTGATTGTTGTAGCAACTTTAAGCATTTATCAGGTAAAAGCGCAACTAACACATGGCGCAGGTGCAATAAATGCAAATTGTAGTGTTGGTATAACGGGTACTAATTGTACTTTTATTGGTTGTAATGCTGGTAATGCAAATACAGCTTCTAACAATTCGTTTTTTGGCGAACATGCAGGTTTTAGTAATACATCCGCTATCGACGGCGCTTTTTTGGGCTATGAAGCTGGTTATTCCAATACTACAGGAGGCTATAATACTTTTTTGGGAGCAGCTGCAGGTTATAGCAATACCACTGGAGCGCAAAATATTTTTATAGGGCTGGAAGCAGGTTATAATAATACCACCTATTCGTATAATCTTTTTATTGGCAACACTGCAGGTTTTAATAATACATCAGGAACGGATAATGTTTTTTTGGGTTATTCGTCAGGGAAAAGTAATACCAGTGGTGGCTCTAATACTTTTTTAGGTTTATCGTCGGGGTTTAGTAATACTACCGGAAGCAATAATGTATGTTTAGGTACTAACGCATTTTATTATAATCAAACGGGGAATTATAATACCGTGCTTGGCTCGTATGCAGGACAGGGCAATAGCAACTCCTATTCTGACGATTGTTTTATTGGTTACGGTGCAGGTTTTTCCAACACAACAGGAGCCGATAATACCGCCATTGGATACAATGCTCTTTATTCCAACACCGAAGGATTTAACACTGCCATTGGCTCAGGGGCGCTTTATAACAACAATATAGAAGGAAATACAGCAACAGGCTATCATGCGCTTTATTCCAACACTTCCAGTGCATTTAATGTTGCCGATGGTAATTTAGCTCTTGAAAATAGTACAGGGGAGAAGAATACCGCCGTTGGCTCTAATTCTATGACCGGCAACACCACAGGCTATGGCAATACAGCCTTAGGTTATAATACAAACCCTACCAATACCAGCGATACTAACTGCACCTTTATAGGCAATGGGGCTACGGCAAGCGGGAATTATCTCAATGCCACCGCCATTGGCAATGGGGTAACAGTTCCTGCACGCCTTAGAGTAGCAATTGGAAATTCAAATGTTTTATGGGTTGGTACTTTGGGTTTCAGTACATGGCAAATTGGTTCAGATGGTCGTTTTAAATTTAATATACAGCAAAATGTACCAGGTCTGGCATTTATAAATAAGCTTCGCCCTGTTACTTTCCAGGTGAATACTAAAGCTGTTGATGCATATATTAATGCAGGCAGGAACAAAACAGTAATTGTTCCCCACACTCAAACCCATACTTTTACCGACAGCACTGGTACGCACACAACTACCACCACTACTTATGATACTATAGTTGACAAAAACCCCAACGCTAATACTGATTTTAGTCCATCAATTGCCGTTGTTCATTCAGGTTTTATTGCACAGCAGGTTGATTCGGCAGCCAATGCTGTTGGTTTTACATCTTCAATAGTACACAGACCTGAAAATAGCACAGACATATATTCTTTAGGTTATGCGGAATTTGTTGTTCCTCTTGTAAAAGCTGTACAGGAATTGAGTAAAGAGGTGGATAGTTTGATGGCGGCAGCTAAAACTACAGGTGCTGTCCAGCGTACAAGGAACAACAGTGATGGCGGAGAGCCAAGCGATGCAACAAACATAAATAATATTGAATTGGCTAATAATGCGGTTCTTTATCAAAATGCACCCAATCCCTTTGGCAATGGTACAACTATTAAATATTTTGTACCTGCTAATGCCGATGCTCAAGTTGTTTTTTATGATGAATTTGGTTCTCAACTTAAAACTTTCAAAATAGCAGAAAACGGAACGGGGCAATTAAATATTGATTCAAGCAATCTTTCGTCCGGCATTTATTCGTATTCTCTTATAGTGAATGGGAAAGTGGTAGATACCAAGAAAATGATTAAACAATAATCATTGAAACCGCAAAAAGCTCATTCTTAAAAATTGAATGGGCTTTTTGTTTTTTCTGTAATATACATACCTTTGTAATAAACAAAATAAGATTTAAAGATGAAAAATATTTTATTGTTTGCCCTTATAGCATTTAGTATAAATGTTAAGGCGCAGATAACTTTAGAGCACTCTTATGCCAATGCTTCTAACTTTACTCCACTAGGGGCCCAATTAATGATAATTGATTTCCCTGTATCCGGCGAACAATATGTAAGAATTAACAGAGATGCAGGACAGACAATTGATATATATAACCTGAATCATTCGTTAGTAAAATCAATTTCTTATGCCGGTTTTCCTCAAGGTAATAGTCATCAGGCAGAAATTCTTTACTTATCCCAGAATTTATTTAGCACTGATGATAAAATATGTTTTATATACTTTATTGAGAAAGGTAGTACACCTATTTATTATACAGGAATCTATAATGAGGATGGAACATTACTTTTTAGGGCAGATAGCATGGCTCCTTGGATAACCGTGAATGTTCTTCAGCAGCAGTACCCAATTTATAATACCACTATGGGGGCAAAAATGATATTAAGTGATCAGTTTGATGACACAGCAAGGGTTTACAGCTTGCCGGGTACATTAACAGCAGGAATACAAGAAGCAAATAATAATTTAATTGCTATACAAACACAAAGCAATGTTTCAAATGCTTATCCAAACCCAAACAATGGCAGCGCTAAAATAGATTATACCCTGCCGGATGGTGTTAATGAGGGAGATATAGTATTCTATAATGTGCAAGGCATGAAGGTAAAACGCTTTAAAGTGGATAGGACGTTTAATACATTGCTTATTTCAACTAAGGATATAGCGGCAGGCACTTATTATTACCAACTGCAAACCTCAGCCCAGAATAGTGAGGGGAAAAAGATGGTTGTAATAAAGTAGGCAGCAGCAGTATGCTTCAACCTTAAACTTTAAGTACTTTCAACTCTAGTCACTCAAGGCACTTTAGTCACTTATTTATTGTTTTCTTTAATTCTTGCAGGTCGGTTAGGAATGTTTATTCCCTTAGTGTATCTCATGTGGGCTATTTTTGAACCGCTTGCTATATTAAACTCCATGCAATTGGCAATCATTCCGGCATCGCCATTAAAAAATTTCCCTTTATAAGGATTTGTTCCGTATGAAGGCGAAACCAGCTGCCCGTTATAAAACGCAGTAACACAGAAATTCGTATTCACATCCGGAATACATTGCATATAATACTTCACACTTACCCTGTACGAACCTAATGGCACGGAATCAGGATAAAGAATTTCTTCAATGTTTGCTGAATCGGGAATACAATTTGCATTTGCATCATCCACCAGATAACCTCCGCTTGGAGAAACAGGATGCTTGTAAAAGATTTCAAAACCTCCGGGCTCCCTTAAATGAAGGTCTAAATCATTTGTCTGATCGAACGAAAGGCTAAGCTGCAGTCTGCCCGAATTGGCTGAGATTAAATCAACCGGCAGATAAAAAGGCTCGCTGATGTTTCCGCTTGAATCAGCCATGTTTATTTCAATAGTAAAATTAGTTTGTGTAATCGCCTGCGAAATGATAACAAGCAGTGCAACAGAATCAGAAGGCGTTTGCGCACCCTGATGTTTAGCCGGCGGAACACCAACTTTATAATATCCGTACACACCCTTTACTCCATAATACAATTCAGTAACCTCATGATCGATATTGGTATATTTTATTCCCAACTGATTTGCATCACCGGGAATAACATAGGCATAACCATTCACCGAAGTAATTTCAGGGCAGGCTGAATTTACAACTTTGGGTTCAGGCATGTAGTCGTTCACAAACACAGCATTGTAATTATACAGGTAATTATAAATGGTTTCCGACGGAGGTGGAATCGACTGATTGCTTTGCACGTCAATAGGCACAGGAGTATCTTTCCTGCAGGAGAAACCTGCAAATAAGATAAGTATAACGAAAATATGTTTTATCTTTTTCATCATTTAAAACCTGTAAAGCATCCCTAACCTAACACCGTACGTTGTATATTTCTGATTAAGCGGATATGATTTATTAAATATTGAATTCAGGGAATAACTGAAAGTCGGTTCGGCATAAAAACTATATCGAACAGAATAAGCATAAGTAATTCCTGCTCTCAGCAAATAATCGAAATCGGGTTTCTGCAATGGAGGCTTCACCTGTGAAATATCGTACACACTTGAATTATCTATAGTCAGCATCTCTCCTTTATAAGAAACCGGCATCCCCACGGAAACACCAGTTGAAACGGAAAACATCAGCTTGTGATAACTGATACTGTATCCGGCAATCAAAGGCACCTGAATAATTTTCATTTCAGAAGTAACTTTCTTTACTGTGCTTTGCGAACTTGTGCTAATGCGTGGACTCCAGATATAAATATAATGAGTAGGTATTACAAGGCCGGCAGAATCATGTTTAGGTACGAGAATAGTATTACTCAATGCCCACCCAATGGTATCGGTTGAAGTTGAATTTATCTTATACATGGAACTGCTTTGAATAGCTGAATAATTTATTCCCGATTGGAAAAACCAATGTTTAAAATCTACTTTCAGTTCTGCTCCATAGCTTTGCGAGAATGCTATATGATCGGCATTCTCCCTTTGCTTCACGTCAGGGTTAATATCATTAATTGAATTATCTGCATATCTTGAATGAGACATTTCGGGAGCAGCAAATAATTCTAGGGATAAATTTGCTTCTGCTCTGACTTTAGAACTGCCAGATACCAAAGCGTAAGATAAATCTTCAGCGCCCATGCCGACAACTGATATAGAAGAACAATAAAGTGGTTGTATTTTCTTCATCTGATCCTTTATTGATGTTTCCTTTGGCTCTTCAATAACTTGTTTAGTCACATCATAATTAGCATTAACAGAGACAACAGTATTACCCTTTGCTAAAATATTATCCGGATTATTAGATTGTAAAGGCTTATTATTGTGAATATCTGACGACTTATGATTTATCTGAGAATTTATATTTTCAATAGGTTTATTGATATTCTCATGAATTAGCCGTGTAATTGATTTCTCTTCTTTAATGCGATCACCGGATTTAGCCAACTGAATATTATTATTGCGTGGGCTATTCATTAATAAATATAAAAGACCGGCTCCGGCAATTGCTAATAAGGATAAAGATGCTTTGAAGATACGTGCTTCGTAGAAAGGATTTCTTACCAATGAACTATTAAGTGCAGTTTCTATATTTT
>Ga0187870_1003440_pt1 | contig 12151 bp, 11 predicted proteins | sample June2016WEW_13_1_3_FD_132974 | JGI IMG/M metagenome (GOLD analysis project Ga0187870, IMG submission 132974) | Peatland microbial communities from SPRUCE experiment site at the Marcell Experimental Forest, Minnesota, USA - June2016WEW_13_150 | ecosystem: Environmental > Terrestrial > Soil >... | reverse complement strand
TGCCGGGGCATCATCGATGAAGGTACGCCTCGGCGACCGGGCAGACGATACGAGGGTCATTGTCAAGACGGGAGCGTCTTCGACTTCAATAGAGGTCCCCGAATCGGTGGGTTGTGAAGTACGTCTTCAGACTGCCTTGTCAGGGAAAAGAATCAGGGGATTTGAAAAGATGAGCGGTAGTCGGTATCAGACTTCCAATTTCGAATCCGCTTCGAAGAAAATCTACATCGATGTTTCAGCCGGCGTCTCCGAAGTACGAGTAGATCGATACTGAAACAGGCGTTTCTGATCGTTCCGGGCATCTACTGGCCGCAACAGGTGCTCGGAACGACCTTGTCGTTCGCCCGATCCCTGCACACCAGCGCTTTCGTATCCCAATACACATGACCGCTCCCGCAAGAAACATCTGATGCAGGGTTGCTGTCATCCTGGCTGCAATTCAGATTGAGAGCAACGGTCAGGACAAAGAAAAGCAGGAACGCGATCAGCTGCAGGATCTCTTTCCACCACATCGATCGTATCTTCATCAATCGCTCCATTCTCGTTGTAGGTCAAGGCACCAGGAAGGAATACCGTCAGCCTTGAAGTCAGGTCTCTTGCGTCGTAGATACGATTTATTCTCCGAAACTTCAACGTACCTGACGCATCCCGCTCGTTCTCGCATCCGTTTTGATTCCCTACACACTTTCGATCAGGAGATCCCGTGCTCTCGAATAGACCTGATCGGGTTCGATCCCGGTCATGCACTTGAAATGTTTTTCAGGACATTCGCTTCTGCCGATGTGTGAGCACGGCCGGCACCCAAGCCCCTCTGTCTCGAGCACAACTGCCTGTGGGTCATACGGGAAAAACCCAAACTCACGCACTGTTGAGCCAAACAGGGCCACGACTTTCTTGTGCATCGCCACAGCGATGTGCATCAATCCTGTGTCGTTCGTAATAATAACATCGCAATATTCCATCGCCGCTGCCGTTTCGAGTAGTTGAAGCTGACCGCAGAGACTCGTGGCTCGCTCTACACCTGATTGGTTGTTGATATCCCAACAAATCTGGTTGCAGATGGACGTGTCAGCCGCTCCGCCGAACAGGAGTATTTTAGCATCCATCTTCTGCGCGAAGGCAGCTCCTACCCTTGCGAACCGGTCAGCCGGCCAGCGCTTCGTGAAGTGGCGAGCTCCGGGACAAATTCCAACGACTTTCTCAAACCTATTCAGTTTCAGCGTGGCAATCTTCCCAGACACACCGAACAGGATTTCGTCCGGTATGTGCAGTTCCAGCCCTTTGCCGTCGTTCTGAACGCCCAGGTCGTTCAGCGGCTCAATATAGCGATCGACCACGGAGACTATGTCTTTGTAAAGGTTCTTCTTCATGTTAACGAGCATCGAACGCTCAAACACCCTCTTGTTCACGACAACTCGCCGCGGTCCACGCAGGCTTCTCAGATACTTGCTCCGGAGACTGTCATGGATATCGATAATGAGATCGTAACCTTCGGCCCTGATCTTTTTCTTGAGCGCACGCAACCCTTCAAACCGCTCCCGCGCATCAAATTCGTACGTGTGGTTCACGTTCTGATTTGATTTGACGAGTTCCGCATATTCTGTTCGGGTGACGTAGTCGATCTGACCTTGAGGAAAGCGGGCTCGCAAAACACGGAGGAGCGGAGTCGAGAGTACGATGTCGCCGATGGAACTAAATCGGATGACGAGTGTTTTAGTAGATGTGTCCATCAGAGACAAAATAGCACATAATTGGTGGAGATTCAACGAACTCTTCTCAAAGGGGAAAAACCCGGCATGAGATTTCCTGCCACAATTGGCGAACTCCGTAACAGCGGATATACTGTGCAACCGGTGAAGGATGAAATTCGCAACAACCTGATCCGCAAACTCGAGAACCACGAACCGCTTTTTCCAGGCATCATAGGATACGACCAGACTGTCATTCCTTCGCTTGTAAATTCGATACTTGCCCGGCATGATATTCTTCTCCTGGGATTGCGCGGGCAGGCCAAGTCACGCATCGTCCGCCAGCTCCCTTCCCTTCTTGATGAACACATCCCGTTTGTCAAAGGATGCGAGATTAACGACAATCCTTACAAGCCGGTCTGCAAGCGATGCACGGACCTTGTGAAAGAACGGGGCGATGACGTTGAGATTGACTGGCTTCACCGGGAACAGCGATTCGGCGAAAAGCTGGCGACTCCTGACGTAACGATTGCGGACCTCATTGGCGACATTGATCCGATCAAAGCCGCTGCTCAACGGTTGCACTATTCCCACGAAGGTGCGATCCACTACGGCATCATCCCACGGACGAACCGCGGCATCTTCGCGATCAACGAGCTGCCGGATCTGCAACCACGCATTCAGGTCGGCCTCTTTAACATCATGGAGGAAAAAGATATCCAGATCCGCGGCTTCAACGTCCGCATCCCCCTCGATTTGATGATCGTCTTCACTGCGAACCCTGAGGACTACACAAACCGCGGGAACCTTATCACGCCGTTGAAAGACCGTATAGATTCTCAGATCCTGACACATTACCCTCGAACCATCGGCGATGCAATCAGGATCACAGAGCAGGAAGCCTGGATTCAGCGTGATGGCCGCGAAGTCAGGATACCACAGTACTTCAAAGAGATCATTGAGCAGTCTGCGTTCGAAGCCAGAAAAAGCGAGTACGTGGATCAGAAATCCGGAATCAGTGCCCGGTTCACGATTTCTGCTATGGAAAATCTCGTCAGTAACGCTGAGCGGCGGGCCATTCTTGTCGGAGACCGGTGCATCGTGCCACGAATCTGCGACCTGGCCCATGCTCTTCCGGGTATGACGGGCAAGGTGGAGCTCGTCTTCGAAGGGGAACAGGAAGGTCCCGCGAAGGTCAGCAAAGCACTCATCGGCAAAGCAGTACGCGAAGTTTTCAAGCAGTACTTTCCCGACCCGCTACAGAAGCGCCCGAAACATCAGGCCGAGTCGCACCAACACGAAGACTCTGAATACGCAAAGATCATCAGCTGGTTTGAATCGGGAAACAAGATCGAGATCGCCGATGATATGCCTCTTGATCGTTACTTCGAGGAGTTGGACAGGGTAAAGGGCTTGCGCGAGCTTACGAAGAAGCATATGAAGCTTTCGGAGTCGAACAAATACGAATTCGCATCAGCAATGGAGTTTGTTCTTGATGGCCTGCACCAGTCGTCCCGCATAGCAAAAGACGAAGTCGATCGGCTGACAGCCTACAAAGATCTTGTCGGCAGCATCTTTGCAGGGAAAGGCAAGAGCATTGAAGAAGAGTTTTGAGTTGTGAGTTTCAAGTTCCAAGTTCGACTTAATCCGTAGTCCCATGTTCTCGCTTCAAAGAGCATTTCTATTCAGGTCACATTCTCTCCGTGCCATACAAACTCGAAACTGCAAACTCCAAACTTTGAACTTTAAACTCTAAACTTTAAACCCAAAACTTCAAACTATCTTTTCATGCGTTTTCGCTACAGCAAATGGACCCCCGGATCGATGACGGACGAGCAGCGGCTGCAATCGCTCATGTCCATCTTCAGTTACCTCCTGATCCAGACGAGCGGGGATGTGGACGAAGCGTTGAGCTGGCTGCAGCAGCTCGCAGAGCAATACGGGCTTTTTGACAAATCTATGACGCTCGATGACCTTGTCAACAAATTGAAGGAACAGGGACTCATCGAGGACGCCAAGGACGCGCACATCCTCACGAGCAAAGGAGTCCAGCGGATACGACAGGATGCTCTCCGGCATGTGTTCAGCTCCCTGAAAAAGGCGCCTGAAGGTTCGCACGAGACACCATACAGCGGGAAGGGGATCGATCGGCTAAGCGAAACGAAAAAGTGGTCGTTCGGTGATCAACCGACGAACATCGACCTGACCTCGACGGTGACCAATGCGATGAAGCGGGACGGCATCGACGACTTTACCTTGAAGGAAGAGGACCTCGAAGTCTATGAAACGGAGCACACGACCAGCTGTGCAACGGTGATGATGCTCGACATCAGCCACAGCATGATACTCTACGGCGAAGATCGCATCACTCCCGCGAAGGAGGTTGCACTTGCTCTTTCTGAACTCATTCGAAGCAAATTCCCCAAGGATTACCTTTCGCTTGTCGTCTTTGGAGACGAAGCGAAAATTGTCAGCCTCAACGAACTCCCATTCCTGAATGTCGGTCCGTACCACACAAACACCCGTGCCGGCTTGCAGCTCGCCCGGAGCCTCTTGCGGCGTTGCGGCAATGTCAACAAGCAGATTTTTATGATCACCGATGGGAAACCATCGGCAATGTTCGATGATGCGGGAAGGCTCTACAAGAATTCGTTCGGTCTCGACCCGCGGATCGTCAACAAGACTTTGGATGAGGCCGTCCAGTGTCGCCGGGAGAAGATCGTTGTAAGCACATTTATGGTCGCCCGCGATCCCTACCTGATCAACTTTGTCGATGAATTCACCAAGACCAACCAGGGACGGGCCTATTATTCCGACTTGAACAAACTCGGTGAATTTATTTTCGTCGATTACCTTCGGAACCGCCGCAAGCGTTTCACTTCCCAGCGTTGACCTTGCACACCCCTCCGATTTCCCCCTAAAAAAGCTGTAAACGTAGGCTATTCCACCAGAGCCCGCTGTTGCTGTTCTCAGTTTTGTTTCTTATCCTTCGTCCGGCCGTCAAGCAGATAGTCATCGACACAACGATTTCCTCCACCGTGATCACTCCGTGTCGGATGGCCTGCGCCCCCGCTATTCCTGCAACTGTCCGACAGAAAGAATCGCAATGAAACACGACCACTCCCGTGTGACCTTCCGGCCTACGCTCGTTCTGGCCGCATTGATGCTCACGGGTCTCCTCTCTCAAGTCTCTGCCCAACTGCCGTTGTTTCATGAATCGTGGCGATGGTCACATTTCACCACAGAAAGCGGCCTTCCCTCTAATCAGGTGTTCTGCATTGCAGAGACCCCCGCAGGAACAATTTGGGTCGGCACCGACAAAGGCCTGGCCTGGTTCGATGAGTTCGGCTGGAATACGATTGATTCCGGTCAAGGGATTCCTTCAACGGAGATCTCGTTAATCGAGCCTTATGGGAACGATTCGATTCTGGTCTTCGCGGGCAAGGACCTTTACCTTGGGTCTCGCCGTCATTTCTCGCTCCTGGTTTCTCAGGAGTCAATGCCTGGCATGCTGTCGTGCGTTTCGACGGCGAATGGCGATATCCTTCTCCTGAGCTCGATGAAGCTTTGCGCCTACACCAAGGGAACGCTCAAACAGATCCCGGTGCCTGCACGACCTATCTCTTCCAGGCCCCGCAACATGGTACGCACCGCATCAGGGAATATCTGGCTCAACACAGTTCGAGGCGTTTACAGGAGAGACGGGAAGGTATGGCAGCTCGTGTTCCCTGTCAAGAAATCATCTATCACAGGATTCTTCGTTTCGGAGGATGCAAACGGGAACGGACTCGCCGCGATGACATGGCCTCCTGAATTGGAAGGCATCCATGAGTGGCAAAGAAACAGACGACCTCATCGGAGCCCAACCGAAGAAATGGGTTCCCAACAGACCATGGATCAGAGTCCGAACGACGATGCCCTTGTCATCTATCAAAGCGGCGATGTACGATTTCGTACCAAAGGTCTTTGGTCCTCTGTCGTGCCGTCTCCTGACGCGTTTACGTCGACTCACGTCGTGAAATACAGAAAGGATGGTGATCTATGGGTGGGTACGGAGAAAGGACTGTACCTGTTTCACGCTACCTCAAGACGTTGGACGTACATGAGACATCCCTTTCCCGATTCCCGAAACGGCGTACAGGAAATCACATCGACTTCGGATGGATCGCTCTGGCTCGGTACGTCAAATGGAATCGAGATTCACCGGCCCAATGGCCGCACTGAGTATATTACGAACATCCTCGGAACAGAGCTCGGACCAGTTACCGGCATCGTGGAAGACTATCGGCACGATATATGGGTGTGTAGCGGAGCAACATTCTCGGGAGCATTTCGGTGGGATAGATCACGATGGCGACATTTCGGACCAGAGGACGGACTGAAAGCGGAACGCGTCCATAAAATCCGGCTTGATCGAAGCGGAAGGCTTTGGTTTCTCGGCATCGGCGAAACCTATTCAGACTCGATTCATCAGCCAGGTGCGTTTGTGTACGAGAACGGTTCATTCACTCATTGGGATAAGCGCACGAGCGAGAAGGAAGGATTGATTAGCGGGCGGGTCTATGGCTTCGCCGAAGGCCGCGATGGTGCCCGTTGGTTTGCGACACAGCATGGGTTGAGCCGCTGGAAGGAGGGAGCATGGCATCATTGGACTCAGAGCCAGGGGCTCCAGTTGAGGAACGACCGCATCTTCGCTCTTGCCATTGACTCAAACGGGACAGTGTGGTTCTCAAACAGCGAGGGCCTTGGAACTGTGGACAAGGATGATCAACTTCACTTCATGACTACAGTCGACGGCCTGGTGCACAACTCAGTTTGGGACCTGAAGGTCGATGGAGATGGCACTCTTTGGATTTCGACGCAGAGGGGTCTCTCGGCCTACAAGAATGGTGTGTGGTCGAACTTCGGACTTCGGAGTGGCCTGAATACGTCGGATCTCATGGACCTCCTCCCTCTTCGCGATCGAATCTATGTCGGGAGCAAAGGAGCGGGTGTGATGATCCTCGATCGGACTGAAGTCGACCAGCCTCCGCGGGTACGTTTCTCCACACCATCTGTCGAGGGGACCACGGCACTTCTCCGTTGGACAGCCCTTCCTTACTTTGGCAACATGGATGCGAGAGACGTCGAGGTACGCTACCGGAGGGACAGCTCAAGCTGGTCACGCTGGTCCCCCCGCCGCGAAGTGTCTCTGACTGATCTCGCCAGTGGGTATCATCGTTTTGAGGTGCAGGCGAAGGGGCTATTCGGCAAGTTCGCGCAGGCAGGCGAGAAACTGGATTTCTATGTCGAACCCGGACTGTTTCAGCGACCGATGTTCCTTCTCGCGCTTGCTCTGCTTGCAGGGTCTTTTTCAATTCTGGGAGGCGCATATTTCCAACGCAAGCGCAAGTACCAGCAGGCCCTGCAGGAAAGCGATGAGCGCTTTCATTTGGTTGCGAATACTACGGCAGATGTCATCTATGACTGGAACCTCAAGAATGATCGGCTCTGGATGAACGACCCTCAGCGCTCGTGGATCAGCGGCCCTCGGGCCGAATTTAGCACGGCGAGAGAAGAATGGCTAAGCTACGTCCATCCGGATGACCGGGCACAACTCGAAAAGGCGATGAACGACGCAGCGGAAAGACACATCTCCGACTGGCAAGCGGAGTACAGGTTCCTTAATACTGACGGTAACTATGGCCACATGCTTCATCGTGGGCATTTCGAATTTGACGAGTCGGGAATTCCTGTTCGTGCGCTCGGCTCGATCATGGATATCACGGAACGAAAGCAGGCGGAAGGCCTCTCCCGCAGCATCTCAAAGCGCATCATCGAAGCTCAGGAAAGTGAACGCCGGCGCGTCTCGCGCGACCTGCACGACAGCGTCAATCAGATTCTTGCCTCGGTCAAATTCCGGATAGAGTCGCTCGAGGAACAGCTGCCGGGAAGAAATAAGAGCATCCGGCGCGAAGCGCGCAAGACCCGGTTGCTCTTGAACAAGGTGATGAAGGAAATCCGGCGCATTTCCCGCAACCTTCGCCCGGCAGAACTTGATGACCTTGGCCTCGGCTCAGCGGTACGAAGCCTCGCAGATGAATTCAGTGAGCGAACAAAGATCACGACCATTGTGAAAGATGGTTGGCCAAAAAAAACTCTGTCGCCCGAAGTAAGACTGACTCTGTATCGAATCATCCAGGAATCCCTTACGAACGTCGAAAAACACGCGAAAGCCAAACGCGTGCGAATCGGCTGTACCGCAACCGAAAACGAGATCACTTGCACCATTGAGGACAACGGCCAGGGGATAAGAACAGACGAGCATGGGAAGACCAGAATCAAAGGAGGCGGGTTGGGGCTGCTCGATATGCAGGAACGGCTCTCCTTCATCGGTGGTACACTCCAGATATCGTCAGTGCCACGCCGGGGCACCGTCGTGACCATCTACATTCCCCTCGGGCAATCACTACCACAAGAGCAGATGAGCGCATGAAAAAGCAAGTCGCCAAAAAGATTCGGCTCCTTCTCGTCGATGATCACCCTATCGTCCGTGAGGGCATTAAGTCAGCTCTTTCAACGAAGAAGAACATATCGATTGTAGGAGAGGCTGCCACTGGTGAAGAAGCGATGGTCAAGGCAAAGAAACTTCTGCCTGATGTCATCCTGATGGACATTAATATGCCCGGGATGAGCGGTCTTGAGACCTCACGCCGGCTCCGCAAGAGTGTTCCGGACTCGAAAATTCTTGCTCTCACGATGCATGAGAACAGGGAATATGTCCTCGAAATGAGCCAGCTCGGGGCGCGGGGATATGTATTCAAGGATTCTTCTCCCTCCGAGCTCCTTCGCGCGATCGAAGCTGTGCATGCAGGTGAGTTTTTTTTTAGTCCAAGAGCCTCGCAACAACTTCTCAAGGCCTTTCTCAAAGGTGAACCTCAAACCGACAGCCTTGCCGCGGTCGATCTCTCGCAACGGGAGAAAGACGTTTTGCAGCTCATCATGGAAGGCTTCAAAACCAAGGAGATCGCAAAACGTCTTGGCGTCACAGATCGGACTGTTGAAACCTACCGGCGCCGCTTAATGACAAAACTCTCTGTCCATTCTGTCGCTGGACTCATCAAGCAGGCAATCACAAAAGGTATTGTCAAAATAGATTAGGTAAGCCTTCAGCTACGCGATTAAATCTCCGCGTCAGGTCTTCCACTCTCCATATTCGTGGTTCACCACGATGTGCTCGGCCAGTACTGAATATCAGAATGAGACGACGGCCTTGAGGAATTTCATCTCACATCTCTATCCTGCACACAACTGGTTGGGAGTCCCGTAATCTCACACCGCATGACTGTCTCCGTCGGTGCGGCTGTCGGGAATCCACTCCGCGAGAAATCCACTGTTCCGTAATTGTGCTCCCACATTCCGTAATTGCTTGTAGGTACTTTTACGTACACGACAGTGTCGGTACTTGTACGGATTGACATTGTCGTGAGACTTGACGTGCTTGACCGAGGAAATTATGGTTCTTCGACATACGGCCGAGATGAAACCGTTTAAAGTCATGGTGATAGAAAAGCAAGGGCATAAGTTCATCGAAGCAGTCGGCGAGACAACGCTCCTTGAGGATGAGAAGGACGTGGTCGATCTCATTGGTGTGTGTGCCGAATTCGACGCAGATCGGATCATGCTCCACAGCGGGATTTTCTCGAAACGTTTTTTTGATCTGAAATCAGGACAGGCCGGGATGATCCTCCAAAAGCTCGTCAACTATCAGATCAAAACAGCTGCTGTTTTATCCCAGGATCAGATTCGGGGAAGGTTCAGCGAGTTTGTCGCGGAGACGAACCGTGGATATCATTTCCGGGTGTTTTCCGACCGACAGCAAGCTGAAGCCTGGCTTCTTCGCGATTGAACCGTACCGAGGCGCACAGAATGCTTTTCAAAGAGGATGCCGAACAATGAATTTGCAGAGTGACGGAACTGGATACGACGGGTTGATACGGTTGATGGAAGTATTCTCGGGCGATAAAGACCTTATGAACTGGTTCCTTTCGCTACAAACCATGAACGAAAATGCCCGATATTCGCATCTGAGAACCATGGCAGATGGTATGAGAACGAACCGGGAGCGCGCGGATTTGATTGCAGCGGTCGAATCGCTCATGTCACCAAATGTCTTTGAGTCGGCAATGAAGACAGTGCAATCCCTGGACCGTTAACCTGCTTTTCTTGTACGTATTTTTACGTACACGCATTTTGTACGTAATTGTACGAATTGACATTTGTTCCCCCCTTTGCGTGCTTGGGATGTTACGATTTGTTCACTTGCCTGGCCGGCCTAATCAAACCGTGAGTCGGTTGGAAGAGATCGCGAGACGGCAGAATTGAGTGCGAGTAGAGGCGGGTCATGTGAAAGATGATCATCGCGGTCACTCAGGTGAGGGGCGGGGCAGCACAGTTTTCTGTGAAACAACATGCCTCAGCGCCGAACTCGGCGAGTAAGGAAATGGATTGTTCCCACGTGGCCAACATCGGATAAAAACCATGACAACTACACCGCAGAGTACTCCGAGAAAGACGATCGATTTGGAATCCATTTCGTTCTCTTCGTATATGAAACTCTGCACCCTGATTTCCATTTGCATTGGCATTGCGGTCAGCGTACTGTTCTTCCTGGCGGATGTTCTTGGCCTGAACACGACGTTTCAGTGGGGAATCCTCTCGTTTGCCGACACGGAGACGGGTATTCTGGTGTTGTTCGTTGGGCCTTTCGTTTTCGGCGTGACTGGTTTTGTCGGATCACTGCTCAGCTATCAATTGTTCCTGTGGGCCCTGCGAAAGTTCTGGGGTCTCCAGCTGACAGGCACGTGGAAGGAATTCGGAAAGGACGAGGACCTGAAGAGCACCCACTAGCCGATGCAAGCGTTTCCAGCAGGCACTCTTCAGGAGCCCTTGATGTCAGAAGGAATTCCCGAGGACGGCTCCTGTCACAACCAATGAAGCACCGGACACAATTAATCCGAACAAAGAAGTTGCTGCACTTGTAAGGGAGATGTGCATGGGTTATTCAGAGGAAACTATCCAGGCAGTATGGGAAAGCGCAACTGTTGTCGATCACAACGACTCAGCAATTTGGAGAAAGGATGCATGCGGAGCATGGATTCAGCGGATGATGTACGGCGACCGTAGTTCACAGTATGGATGGGAGATCGATCACATCCTTTCGCAAAGTCCCGATGACGTCTCCAACCTCCGCCCGATGCAGTGGAGGAACAGCATCGGAAAAAGTGACGGCAGATTGATCTGTAAAATGACATCCAGTGGCGTCGACAATAAGGAAACAGGTTGACAGGTCGCCCGCTCACACTTGCGGGGGCAAACGAGCACATCGCAAACAACATAGCTCAGGCACATCGAGCGTATTGATGAGAATCAGAGCACCTGGTGTACGCTTGAGTCGTTATCGGACTGGCACTGAGTCACATGGCCAGATGCAATCTGACCTATGTGGGTGAGGGGGAATACCTCAAGGCCAGTCCGATAGGGCCCAGGGCGGATCTATCGATTCAGAGAAGTCGGGGCTGCAACAACACGCGCATCGGAGCAGGGATGAGTAAACCAGTGAAGAATATCACGGTGCTAGTTGCGGATGGTCACGGGGAGATCCGCGAGGCAGTGTGTGAGTATCTGAACCGCATGCCGGGAGTTCATGTCATTGCAGAGGCGCTCAACGGATTCGATGTCATTGCGAAAGTCGAGCGGTTGAAGCCGGATATCGTGCTGCTGGATGTGGGACTCCCTGAACTCAATGGAATCGAAACGGCACGAATAGTGAAACGGCGGTTCGCTTCGACGAAAGTGTATCTCGCCACCTTATTTGACGAAGCCCTCTACGAGATGGAAGCGCACCGTGTCGCCGCCGATGGGATTATCTCCAAATCACAGTTTAAGCGCAGCCTCGCTTCCTTGCTCCGGGTCGCACAACATCAGGCTAGTCAATGACAGACAGCTTGGGATATTCTCAGCGGAGGCTCGCGGCATCATCTGAATTCACTTGGACTATTTGCTGAACAGAATTGTTCAATCCCCCGATATGAGCGGGATGATGGAAAGAAAAACTCAAAAGACGATCCTGGTCGTGGACGAGGATCTGTTGAGCATTGTGAATATCTCCCAAACGCTTCTCCGCGGCGGATACGTTATCTCTCATGCGACAGACAACGAAACCGCCCTCAAGGCGATCAAGGTAGAAAAGCCAGATCTCATCATATGCAATCTCGACGGACGGAATCTCGACGCTTACCGGCTTGTGAGCATACTACAACAAGCGCGAGCATTCCGGACAATCCCTTTCTTGTTTGTTGTCGAGTCACAACGGGAACCAGCCCAGGCCCCCGAGATTCTTGGACCCAAACAGTATCTGAAGAAACCCTTTACGCGAGAGCAACTTGCATCAGCCGTGCGGGAGCACCTGAATCAAAAGCAGG
>Ga0187870_1003436_pt1 | contig 12181 bp, 19 predicted proteins | sample June2016WEW_13_1_3_FD_132974 | JGI IMG/M metagenome (GOLD analysis project Ga0187870, IMG submission 132974) | Peatland microbial communities from SPRUCE experiment site at the Marcell Experimental Forest, Minnesota, USA - June2016WEW_13_150 | ecosystem: Environmental > Terrestrial > Soil >... | reverse complement strand
GTGTTATGGTATGTGGTTTTAGAATCCACAAGGCTTATAAGTAAGTTAATTTATACTACATATCTAGTGAAATGAATGAGAACAACAAAAATCGTACTAATCAGCATAGGACTACTTGCAACTATAGCTCTTGTGGCATATCTTGGATTTAATTTTGGTAAGACTCAGGGATATGCCACAGGCTACACTATAGGCAATGACCTTGGATATGCAAAGGGTGTTCCTGTTGGATATACCTCTGGTTACGCAAATGGAACACAAATCGGCTATACCAACGGATATTCTGTTGGTAACACGGCTGGTTATAGTACTGGATACACAGCAGGTAATACAGATGGTTATACTACAGGAAATCAGGCGGGGGTTCAGGCAGGAGAAACTGTGGGATACTCTAGCGGTTTGATTGTCGGAAATCAGACAGGCTATGGTTTGGGTGAGAAAACTGGCTACACAATAGGATATCAAAAAGGGTGGGCAGCCACAGGATTTAATATCAAAGACCCAACCTACCAACAAGCAATGGCGTTTATGTCAAGTGACAAGACTTGGCAGAATCAATATACAACCGCATTTGACTGTGAAAACTTTGCTGGTATGTTCAAAACAGATGCTTTTAATGCTGGTTACAGATGCTTTTATGTTGTGATTGATACAGATGGTCTATATGGACATGCGATAGTTGCCTTTAAGACTACAGATGATGGAATAATCTATATCGAACCACAACTAAACCAAGTAGTCAAAGTTATCATGGGAGCAAATTATGAATCAACTAATGGTTTCCTTCCAAATATCGGTTCAGGATCAATAACAAAAATACTCCTAATCCCATAAACTGTTTATTTAAAAACCACTTGTTTACGTTCCAGCATTGGTGACATTATATTAATCACGAACTGATCTGGAATCCTAGTTAAAAACCAATGACATTCTTTTAGTCTTATCTCTCGAATCAGGTCTTTATCCATTTGTTCAATTTTTGTGTAATGGTAATATCCGTCTATCTCAATATCCCAACACGATTTTGGGAAACAGAAATCCATCTCCATCGACTGACCACCATCAATATTCCACACACAATTTTTATAGAAGTCACCAGTACCAAGATCGGGTCTGGATATTACATGTCCTTTGTAGATATTAACTTTATGCGATTTTCCTAACTTGAATTTACAGACCTTAGTTAGTATCTGAGTGAATAATTTCTCACCCAATGGTTGATGTCTGCCTGTCATATCTATAGATATTATAGTGTATGTATATTAATATTACTTTTTTATTTTTGCAATGTTAAACATACATATGCTTCATTCATATCGGTTATTTTATAGGTTCCCCAATCAGCAACATAGATTGTTGTGCCAATACCAACCGAAAACCCATCCCATGTCATTCCTGTACCACAATAATGAACTTCATGCTTGCTCATCCAAGAACCAACCCAAGCATATGAGAAATAATGATCTCCAATCGTAACCCAAGATTTGTCTGGAATCTCGATATATTCTGGTGGCATACTTGTGGCAGTTATTGTTGTTTGCTTATACACTGTGGTTGTTGTATGTATCGTTTGTGGGAAAGTATTAACACCCAAGAAAAATGAGCCGATTGCAATTAATACAATACCTATAATAATTGCTTTATTATCCATTCTAAATCAATATTACCTATAAATACACAGGTTATAAATGTTTGTATTACTCTAGTTTATTAAGCGGTCTTTCTCCAACTCTTGGTTAGTGGGGCATACTTTCTCCTGAATTCATCAGGATCGTCTAACTTAACCTTCATAACTCCCCTATACATCACAACGGTCCCTTTAATAACATTACCAGCACCCAAGAAAAGTCCGACTGAAACTGTGTGAACACGATCACCAACTTTTATACCGAACTTGGATTTCTCCTTGTTTATTTCGGCTTTCTTGAGTTTGTTCCATTGTTTGTCGAGAGATTTTCTTTTGTCAATCAGGTCATTGATCTGGTCGGTTAGCTTATGATGCTTCAGATCGCCATATGGAACTTTAGAACGTTCTGTTATCAGCTTTTCCTGCTTGTAGTAGTTATCCCACATCTTCTTTTCGAGAGATTCAATCGTTGGCATTTTTATCGTATATGATATGTGGGTTCTAGTATAAAAATGCTATGATAAGGTTTGGGAGTGGGGGAGAGGTCTTAGCCATAGGATTCCCCCACTCCCTGCTGGCGGTCCACCAACGGAAGGATGGATGCCCAGAGTGTATGAGGGGCATCCAAAATACAAGGATACGTTGGTGATATTTAAACTTTTCGGTTTTACTTCTTTTTCCTTCTATTTATTGGATCATAACCATAATATTTTCTATCTGCATCTTCCAATTTTCTATGCTGTTCTCTGAGTGGAATTCTATCACCACGAACATAAACAGCATAACAATATATGTGATCACCCATTTTAGCTTCTGGAATTTTTACAGCCCTAGTTGAATGATAGTGTCTACGGAGAACTTTGGCTCGATCCACAGCCTCTTTCATAGTATCGTTGAGGGAATTTAGACCATAGATTTTACCATCTATCTTTTTCTTTGACTTTACATCGACCATTTAACCTTTCTCACACATAGTATATATATGAATGTATATTTAAATGTTATGATAAGATGGGTTGAAATGAATCTACTACATCATTCTGTCTAGGGTCTTTGACCTTCTTTATCTCTAAAATTTTCTTGAAATTTAATTCATCACCACGTTTTAGTGCAACTCTATCATAAATTTTAATAAGCATATCAAAATATTTTGGATAAAATTCATACAGCCATTCCAAATATCCTTGATGTATTCCTTGTAGACAAAACGCACATCCACTTCTAATGTCTATTATCCTTCCTGTGCTTGTCTTGTATTTACCAACCTTTCCAACATTTGTTTTATTGTAAATTTCGTTGTAGTTGAATCCTCTCAATCTCTGAAATTTCCATTCATCTGCTCTTGACCACCAAGCGATTGGTCTAATGTTCCACTCTGAAATTTTCCCAAAATAACAATCACGATCCATATTTAAACCATGTTTTATAGCCATAGCTCTTGCTTGACTTTCTGTGGCTCTAATCCCAAGAATGTTGCCATCATAGTTTTTTGTTAAAAGTTCTTGCGGTCTTTCTTTCAAATAATGGCAACATAATTTTGTAATTCTCTTGTTTTTTTCACTTGCTGTTTCTATCTGTTCAGATGTTTGTTTGCTATTTATGCTTATAACATTGTTTCTTGGATATATAGGTAATCCATTTTTTATAGCATTTGATTCAAACGTTGTTCCACTTTCTGGTGTTGCAAATTTGAATCTTACTCCAAGTTCTTTTTGGGCTTGATATATACGTTTATATGTGTCTGGTAGTTCTGTGAGTGTGTTACCAACAAAAACATCTATAAGACCACTCATTATAGCTTCTTTGTATAGTTGTAAACAACATTCACTGTCAATTCCACCAGAATATGCAAGATATATTTTTAAGTGTTTTTCTATTATATCATCTATGTGTATTGAAACTAATTTCTCTGCCTGTGCTAATTTTTCCTCAAACGGTTTCACCATTTGTTCTTGCCAATATTTCTTTTTCCTATGGAATTCTGGATCATCACACTTACAGTTAAAATAAACATGGTTACATATTTCACATCTTGGAACTTCCCCACGCGAATATTGCATACCATAAAATTTTAATACCTTATTTTTTTGACCACGTGGAAGTGTAGCAAACCACTCCCACCATTGCTGATTCATAGCATAATTAGACCAAATAACTACCACCAAGGATGTATCACCAACAATAGAAAAAAGAAAGTTTATAAAGGTTATGGTTAAATGTTGTAATCCTCTGCTAGACGGGTTAGTTGTAACTTCAAAATTTCTGTCTGATCTTCATCATACCTAATTTTTTTGCTGTTCCAGAGTTGTAGTATGAGTGATATAAATGCTTTATAGATTTCCTCAGATCGTTCGGCTTTATACTCATCACATTTTTTATGTAGTTTATAATCGGTGTCGAATATTATCTCCATATTTGTGAAGCTGAATACCACAAACGATTCTCCACCAAAAGGAAGATGTTGTGAGTCGAATACACTAGTTCTACCACGTGGCTTTCTCTTTTTTGGATTAGGATTTTCAGTATTATTAGTAGGTAGGTACTTTATATTTGGACTTCCACAGAGTTTACAAACCGTTATATTTTTGTCTTTACTTGTAAAATTACACCTACAATTATTACACCAGAAGTTATATTCTTTGTCTTTTCTCTTTATTTTATCATCATGCTCTTCATTCCCATCAACTCTATTTTTATTAGATTTTTCAAAATTCTTTTGTAGTTTTTCTATGATTGAATCTGTCAAATTCTTTGCTTTTTCGTTTGTATTTCCCTCTTGCCGTGCTTTGTATCTTTCTTTTATATCCTTTTCGATTGGCTTACAAAATTCTTCATATACGATGTAACTTACATCATCCTTATTTCCTAATATACCCTTAATGAAGGCAATACAATTTGTCATATCCACCTCTACAATAACATCATCTCTTCTTTCTCTAAGATATTTGACTTTCATACCATTTACATAGTATATTGTTGAACCAATAGTAGGGATTTCACCAGCTTTCAAATCCTTAATGTGTGTTTCACCACTGCTACACTCTATATATCCTGTTATGCTTATGGTTACACCATTTATTTTGGTGGTCCAATTATCAACAGGCTTCTTAGCATTGTATGTGGGTGCAAATAATTTAAGTCTTTTCTTTTCTGTACCATCTCTCTTATGATAAATAAGCGTTATTTCTGTGTGCTTATTTCTGATACTCTGTGCCATAAAAACTTGCATAATTTCCTTAAAATCATCTATATAGGGTGTTTTGGTTAATATGAATTGTTGTGTGCCGTGTTCACCAATGGGTAGCATACGTATGGCAACATCAATCCAGCTTGGTAAATCACTAATATTTTGCGAACATTTAAAATTTTCATTATCCTCTGTTGCGTCAAATGCAAAGATAGCATACTTCTCGGCTTCACCGATAGCCTTTGTACGTGTAACTAGAATTTTTGGTTGTTCTATTGAAGCACTCAAACCAGCTTTACGAACACCCTCACCAAAGATTCCTAAAATACCCTTTGTATTTATATGTGCATTAAGTCTAGTTCTATAAGCATCCCAGAAAATGTTTTCAATACCATCGCCATTGTCTGAAATATAGAATATACACTTAGATTCTTCTATGTTTGTTGGTATAATACCACAAACAATATTAGATGTATCTGTTGTATATTCATCAGAATTAGTAAATGCTTCTTTACCATATTCAGTAGGTGTTCCTGTTAATTCACGCCCCCATTTTTTCCAATAACCACGCTTTTCGGGTAAAACTTCCTCAAAGTTTGGATTGTCCATAATTGTGTTGTCTGTCATATTAGTCAACTCCAAATAGATACTTTCTCATCTGTGGTTCATCCTTCAGATATGTTCGCACAGCTAACATTTTCTGTGCCATATCCAAACCAAACTTTGGAATAAGTAACCAAGCAAGACTATTCCTATCAGGAACCTGTTTTTGATCTTTCCAGTATGCCACAGCCCTGAGAGACAGTTCTTCGTGATAAGCCTTCTTTATCTTATTCTTGTCCTCACTAACTTTGTACATGTGGCAGATTGCTCTTATTTCTTGAATATTTGTGATATTCAAATTCTTACCTATTTCTTTAGGTAACAAACCAGACTTCCTGAGTTCAACTATTTTATCTACAGTCTCTTTGTCCATATTAAATCATATAGACAATGACAACAAACTAGTATTTAAAGTTTTTGTTTTTTATTATATTTATTTTTGTTTTTATATTAAAAAATATATTTCACTATTATTGATCAATAACATAATTAAATCAATTAATTATGATCAAAAACACACCATAAATAATGGAAGAAAATATTAAATAAAAGGTTATGATTCTACAGTTCTTCGGTGTTTTCTATATTCTCGGTTTTCTTTACTTTTTCAAGTGCTTTCTCTAGTCTGCCATCTTGAGACTTATATTTTTTACTGTACATTTCCTCATTATTAGCAAAATCATTATAATTCTCTATATCATCTGCTATTCTAGAGAAGAGAGACATTAACACAGATCGTTTCCATTGTTTATTTTTCTGATTTAGTATAAGTAAATCCCATTCCTTAGTTAAATTTGGATATACTGGTGGACTGTTACACTTACAATTTATATTTAATTGTTTTGTTGTACCATTGGAAGAAATCCACATAAACCCTGCCTCTGGTGCATACATTTCAACATAGTCTAATTTTCCTCTGGGTGGTGCGGTTGCTGATGGAAACGGAGATGTTGATTTCGGAAATGGGGATGGAACTATTGGTGGCACTTTCGTTTTTATACCACCTGTACCAAGATTTGATATATCAAATTCACTTATAATATCATGTAAAAATTCCAATACATCTTCGTGACTATGAACCCCTGTTCTATCCACCCATTGTTGAACATATTTCAAAACATTTCTATAATACTCTGTTCCTTTAAATCCCTTCAATGTTGTTTTTCCAGCATTAAGTTTGTCAAGCATCTTAGTATCTTGTGTGTTCGCTATGATCGATAAACTAGCGTGTATAACCCTATTATTATCTTCAACAAAATCACCATCTATAAAAGCACCAAAACAACCGCTTTTAGGCATCCAAGAAGGTTGTTTTTCTCTTTCTATATCAAGAAAAACTTCACCCACTATAGGAAAACCATTTGAATCTATATCATTAATTTTATGAATTTCTGAGCATTGTAAGCCATCTATTGTGTTTCCATCACCATATTTGCCATATGAAATTTTACCATCACCACCGAAAACAATAATTGGTTTACCGTTTAGTGTCACTTTCTTACCACCATGAACAATATTCCAGTAGTTATATTTTTTTAATCCATCCTCTATACTTTGTAATGTCATTACCTTCTTAGATTCATCATTTAAAGGTATATGATATGTAACACCAGAATTCTCAAGTTTTTGTTGTATTTCTTCTGTTGTATAATCTCCATTATTACTTCTCTTTATTTGTATTTCCTCACCTGTCTGCTTTGATTTTATATTAATTACAATCGTATCTGCTACTAAAAACACAGAATTGATTCCCACTCTCCACCTATTAAATCTGTTTTCCTTGTAACCAGATTGTCCCACATCTAAACCATAAAAATATTTTTTTGTCTCTGGTGTAAATCCGATACCATTATCAGAATATATTATTTCACCTGTTTTAGCGTTATAAAACCAATCCACCTGATCACATTTACCATGATTAAAACCATTAGAACTTAATTCTCGTAAGAAAATATCAATATCCTTACCATATAGATTCGTAAGTACTTTAAATGCGTCTGGATGAATCGTTCCTCTTCCAGATTTAGGAATTATCAAATTTCTTTCGCCAACTTTTCAATTTCTTTTGTGAGAATGGTTTGGATTAATTGTTGATTAGATATTTCTTTCTTCTTTGCTAGTGTTGTAAGTTTTTCTATGAAGTTTGTTTCAAATGTTATTGAAATTGTGGTTCCATCTTTGATATTTATACCAAAAATATGTCTCTTAACCTTGTTTTGCACTTTGCGATGACGATCATTACGATTTAAGATATTTCCAAGGTAATATGGATTATAAGCACTTCGTGGAAGTTTATGCTTTTCCACAATAGCGTTCCATAGCATACCATCATCAAAGTCCTTGAGTACTTCTTTTTCTATCTGATCTAACTCTTCCTTAGTATATTTCTTAGCTATCTTTGATTGTTTTTTTGACATATTATTTACACCTTGTCTATCTTTCCAGCATCAATTATGAGTTGGTAAAGTTCCTCAACATCCTTTCTAACCATGCCCTTTTCATACGTAAAAATGGCTATGGCTGTGGCATCCGTTTTACCTTGTTTACGGTAACGGAGTATCATGCTTCTTAGTGCATGTAACATTTTCTTTCTTTCTGTTTCATTCATTTTAGTTGTGTTCATTTGGTTTCCCAAATAACACTGTGTACAGAACTACTATTTAAGCGTTGTGATATTAAACCCAAAAAACAGCTTATTTACTTATTTTTAACTTTCTTTTTGGTCCTTATATGGAAATTATATCACCATTTTTTTATTTCCTCAGAAAGCACTTTCGGGTTCATAATACCAACATAATCAGCCCTTGCCATCCCCCAATCATACATAAGTGGAAAGTGGTTTGGTCCACTACTTACTTCCTTATAGGTGCAACCCTTCCTTGTACACTGGAATATATTGTTATTCTTCTTTACCTCAGAGTCACAGATTGGACATCTAAAGGTAACACTTTTACCAGAAATGGTTGTATCAACTTCTGGTAATTTTTTCTGTGTTACTTTTACAACAACTTCTACTGGTTTTACTATAGGAACCTTGGTTTCAATTCTTGGTTGTTTTTTTGATTTAACCACAGTTTTCTTTTCTACTGGTTTTGTTGGTGTGGTTGATTTCTTGGTCTTGAAAATTCCAAACTGTTGTCTGTACTTGAACTGTTGCCCATTGGTGATGTTCATATACTTCGATATTTCAGGTATGGACATACCTTTGCTGTCACAATCACAAAGTATTTTTTCGACTTCCTTCAACGTTCTTGCCAAAGCTAATCGTTCTAATAGAATTCCAAAGTTATATTTAAGGATTCCGATTTAGGCTTTCTTTTTTACTTTCTTCTTACGCTTAAATAAAGCATTTCCGATAATACGCATGTCCTTTTTGGTTAGTTTCTTTCTAGGCATATATGTCCAACCGCCAACAGCTACACGCTTGAGTTGACTATATCCATAGTCTGTAGACATAACTTTTGCTGTGTATGGATTTGGAGAACCATTAGATGAAATATATCTACAATATACCCAATCTTTACCCTTATCTAGAATTTCAACAGGCTGACGAAGCACACCATTAATAACCTTTGATTGTGGAATTACACCACGTTTAAACCTTGTCATAGATAACTCATCCTTTTCTGTATTTCTCTGTATTTTGGAATTTTCTCTGGGGCTTTCATCCTATGATCACCTGTGTATCTCCAAAAAACAGACCATCTTTTACGTGCCCCCTTTCCACCATCTCTAACCTTTGCAGAGCCATAGTCCTTTCTAAGCATTTTTGCCATTTCCATAGCATCTACTTTTCTAAAGAAATCGGTGAAATGTGTGTATTCATCGAATCCAAACCATGTTGTATATTTCTTGGCGGTCATTCAATCAGTATAATAATATGTTGGTTATATTTAAATGTTATGATATACTTTACTTCTCAGACCAATATACAGAATATACTTTTTTATTGTTGACTTCGTATGTCCTAACTAAAGTATGATATGTTCTTCCAGCAGGAATTTCAGCTACTTTTTCTGCCGTTTTTTTTGTTTGGATAGTTATGAACAAGGACATAAATCTTTCCTCTATTGTGTATATGGATGGGTATTTTTAGTGTATCAGCATACTTTTTCATTTCAGATCGTAGAATATATGTCTGTTGTTATATTTAAGTATTATGATGAAATGGGTGACTTTAATTAGAGATATTTATTCTCTCTGAGATAATCGAATTTTCTCAGCTTTGCTACCTGTGCTTTTAGAGCAGGAAAATCCTTCATATACTCTTCCAGCTTTGCCTCTACTTTCACAAGTTCATCCTTGGCTATTTGTAGATGCTCAACATACCAATCTTTTCGTGTGGCATATATCCTTGCGTAGAATGGGTCTATCTCAATTTTCTGTAGCATGTCTGAATAATCGGCAATCGTGTCTTTCTGCTCTTTTGCTTCCTGAGTGTAATCTTCGATGTTCTCCATAGCAATTTCCCATTTGATTATCAGTTCTTCGTTTGCTTCGTATGCCTTAGTCGGTATCCAGCCCTGCTTGAGATACTTTCTTAGAGTAGCATCCCAGATACTGGTGCATATGATAGACATTTTCACATCACCAGTTTTTAGTTCTGTCAGGCTAATCGGCTTCAATGGATCAGATTTGAATAGTTCTCTAAGTTCTTCCTTGGCTTTCTCATCGAGTGACATTTTATATCACATATCTCTTGTACAGAAGTTACTTATAAGGGTTGTGGATTATGCACCTAATGTCCCATATTGTGAATTAATGAATACTTTAAGTGCTTTTCTCTGTGGGCTATCTTTTGGTAAAGTTTTCATTAACTTCTCGAATTCTGTCTGTCGTTCTAGTGGTGTAAGTCGCTGTATATCGTATGGGAGTAAGTCTTTCCAGCTTATATTATTTGACATTGACATTCAGCCAACAATATGAAAGTGTTTATCAAAATCATAAGGGTAATTGCAAGTAACAAACCTGCTGAACCAGATGTACTAAGAATCATTGTTACCCCATAATCATTGTTTGAATTGATCCATTGAGGGAAGGGATTTACCAACCACAATGTAAATAGCACCAAATCTATTTCTACACAAAAGACCAATTTTGTGACTGTTTTTCTGGTAATGTTGATTATCATTTCATTCATCACATTTTAACTTTCTTGTATATTTACTGTTTCGATCTTACTTATAAAGTTTGTGGTATTTTAAGCACCGTTCACGAAGTACAGGTTGTTGAGGCTTCTGGTTAGAGCCACAAACTTGCAGTTGTCCTCTTCCCTGATAGCCCAAGCGTTTCCAGACTTTAGTGCTAGTGGGTGTGGCATAAGGTCATACCTGATTATGAAGATGTTTTGAGACTCTAAGCCCTTTGCCCTGTGTGTGGTGGAGAACACTACACCTTCTGCAACATCTGAGAAGATTATCTGAATCTTGTGAATGACCTCATCGAGTGTGTTGCACTCTTCGCCAAGAACCATGATTGTTTCAATCTTATCATCGAGTGCTATCGCCTGTTTTTCCTTACCCTGATCCATCAGTCTTGTACGTTGCTTCTGGTGGTATGCTGAGAGCATCGAGAAGAACTGGTTTAGCTCAACATCATTGTCCTTGGTGATTCTCTTGATTAAATTCTCAAGTTCCTCACCGATACTCTTTCCGACTATCACAGCCTTGATTCCTCTCCTGATCAGGGCGAAGGCTGGATTCACAAGAGGTGCGTTTGTTCGGCAGAGGATCATATCGTTGGGCTTGACAATCTTCCAGAATTCGGTGTATGTGATGTCCTGAACCTTGCCCTCTGGTGCATTGGGTGTGGATTCGTGCTGGATGTTCGGGAATGTCTCATTCACCAGCCTCACGATGGCTTTCGGGTTCCTGTAGGAGATTGAGAGTGGTAGGTCTATGGCGTTTAGCTCGGCTGAGAGAACATCCATTGCATCTATACCAGCCCCCCTGAAGCCGTAAATGGCTTGGTTCCTGTCACCGATTACTATCGTGCAACCGTTTTGATTGGCGAGTTGAAGAACCATTTTTACCTGAGCCTTGTTCAAGTCCTGCCCCTCATCGACTAGAACATAGTCATAGGTCTGGAAGTGCATGTTCAGGAGAGTCGGGAACCAGATCATGTCATCGAAGTCCACAGTGGCTTGGTCTGCTAGGCAACCGTTCAGAACGTTTCGTGCTAACTCGAATATTCTGTTGATGCTACCGTTCATCTCAAGGCTGTACCTTTCACAGAGGGCTACAAGTTCCTCATCGGAGTTGTAGTCTGTTAGGGTGTTCTTTACAAGGGATACAAGTCTGAGGGTGGGAGAGATTAAGTCCCTCTCCTGCTTGGTGGTGTACTGTGTGAGAATCTTGAAGCACTTTCTGTCATCGACAGCGACCCTGCCACCGTTCCTCAGAATGGTTCGGAGTCCAAGGGAGTGGAAGGTTAGAGCCTCACCGTTAGAGGATTTTGAGAGTTTTAGCTTCGCCTCTTCTTGGTTTCTCTTGTTGAATACAAGGTAAATCCAAGACTTGCCTTTGGGCATGTAGGATTGTATGAAAACCTGAATGGTCTTGGTCTTGCCACTTCCTGCTGTGGCGTTTACCACGATGTTGCGGTCACCCTTTTTACCAGCTTCAAAGATTGCCTTCTGGTACTTGCTTGGTTCAAAGGTCTTTACGGTTGTACTCATGTTATCCACGTTTATTTATAGTAGATAACTTGTATTTAAGGGTTGTGGATTTTAACGGTCTAAGGTTACGTTTCTATATGGTATTCGT
>Ga0187870_1003431_pt1 | contig 12193 bp, 8 predicted proteins | sample June2016WEW_13_1_3_FD_132974 | JGI IMG/M metagenome (GOLD analysis project Ga0187870, IMG submission 132974) | Peatland microbial communities from SPRUCE experiment site at the Marcell Experimental Forest, Minnesota, USA - June2016WEW_13_150 | ecosystem: Environmental > Terrestrial > Soil >... | reverse complement strand
TCGCGCGCGCCGACCAGAACCTTCGCGCCCTCCGGGATCGGCGCGGTCTGGAGTTTCTCCGTGAAATTGGTCGCAACCCAGAAACCGTCGCGCCAGTCGACCAGAAAGCCGTCGTCAAACTGCTGAACGGCCACCCCGGCGCGCACATAGACGTCGCGGATCAACCGGGCCTCCAGTCCGCCGTCCAGCGAGTCCACCCCGAGGTAGGTCACGGTGCCGCGGCCCAGCGGGCGCGTTACGGCCGCAATGCCGCCGGCGTAATACTGGTCGTCGTAACGGGCCAGCGCGGTGGTGCCCTCGCGGGGTTCGAGCACCTCGCCCCACGAGGCCCAGTCGTAGGTCTGGTTGGGCGTGCGCACCTTGCCGACGCACGGCGCGGGCAGCGTGTCATAGAACGAGATCTTCGCGCCGATGAGGTCGAGGATCGGCGCGGCCCAGGGGCCCTCCCAGAGGTGGCCGCGGCGGTCTTTCTGGCCGGTGCGGCAGGTGATGATCAGGTGGCCGCCCTGTTCCGCGTACGTTTTCCAGCGCTGCACCAGCTGGTCATCCACGAGCTGGTACGCCGGCACGATGAGGAATGGATACGCCTGAAAATCTTTGTCCTCGGTGATGACGTCGACCGGGGCGCCGACGCGCTTGAGCGCGCGGTACTGCTTCAACAGGTGACCGTACGTGTCCCAGCGGATGTTCTGCTTGTGGTTGTCGAGGTCCCAGCGGTCCTCCCGGCCATAAAGCAACGCGGCGCGGCGCGCGGCATAGGCCGCGGGTGCCTTGGCGTCGGGCCGGAGATTCTGTCGCAGCAGCACCATCTCGCGGGCCGCTTGGGCATACTGCTCGCCGCCGGTGGTGATGGTGACGCCGTCGGGTCCGACGAGCCCGTAATGGTAGAGTTCGGCGCCGAAGAGCGGTTCGCGGAAGCGGTAGGTGTAGACGAATTTCGCGCCGGAAGCGAAGGCGCGCAGCAGCCACAGGTGCACCGCGCCGGGGTACGGCTGCGGGTTGACGTCGCCCCAGTTCACCTGGCCGGGCTGCAGCTCCATGATGCCGTGCAGCCCGTTGATGGTGCGGTGAAAGTCGCCGGCGAAGGAGAGCATGGCGGCGCTGCCGAGGCGGAAGCCGAGCGGGCCCTCGTTCAGGTTGCCGTGCGCCGGGTAAATCGTCCACGTGATGACATCAAGGTCGCGGCCCGAGAGCGCGGGATCGACAGCGCCAAAATCGTGCATGAAGTTGGTTGTGATCCACTGATGGTGGCCGCAGTACCGGCGGAGGATGTCGGCCTGGAAACGCAGGTAGTCGGCCGCCGTCTCGGCGAACCAGCGCTGCGCGTCGAGCATGGCGTGCGGATTGAACTGCGCGACGTCCTCCGGCGGGTTCGGGAGACGGATCTGGTCGAAGTTCTGGTACATCTGCGACCAGAAGGCGTTGCCCCAGGCGCGATTGAGCTCATCGATGGTGCCGTATTTTTTCTGCAGCCAGCTGCGGAAGCCGGCCTGGCAGGCATCACAATGGCATGGCTCCTTGCCGTAGTGGCTGAGCTCGTTGTCGAGTTGCCAGCCCCAGACGCGCGGGTCGCGGCCGTAGCGCCGGCCGAGTTCGTCGACGATCATTGCGACGTACCGGCGGTAGGTGTCCACGTTCCAGCACGCCTGCTGCCGCGTGCCGTGCAGCATCCGCCGGCCCGCGGCGTCGATCATGAGCACCTCCGGATGCGCCTGCGTCAGCCAGACCGGCGGTGCCGGGGTCGGCGTGCAGAGGATGACCTTGAGTCCTTGGTCGGCGCAGAGCTGCACGTTGCGCTCCAGCCAGTCGAAGTCGAATTTACCCTCCTGGGGTTCCATGAAGGCCCAGGCAAATTCGCCCATGTGGACGAACTCGAGGCCCATTTTCTTGATATTGGCGATATCGCGCGGCCATTGCTCCGCCGGCCACGCCTCCGGATAATAATAGACGCCGATCCGCATGAGATCGGCCGGCGGAAAGAAGGTCGCTTGCGCGTCAGCCGGCGCCGCGGGCGTTGCGGCGATCAACGCGAAGGCGAGGAACAGGGAACGGGGGAAGCGAATCATGGAAGCAACTCCTTCTAAAAAACTGCCGCTCAAACAGGCGTGTCTTTGGGCGGGGAAACCAGGAGCCGGCCGTGCAAATCAGCGAGCTCGCGGAGGTAGTCGGTCGTGCCGCCGAAGAGCCGGTCGAGCTGCGCCGGACGATAACGCCATTGCCAGTTGCCGTCCGGCTTGCCGGGTACGTTGAAGCGCCCTTCAGGGCCGAGGCTGAGCAGGTCCTGCAACGGGATGACGGCAAGCCGGCTCACCGCGGCGTAGGCGGCGCGGATGAAGTCCCAGCCGATCTCCGCGCCGGTCACGCGCAAATAGCGGCGCACATGGTCACGCGTCTTTTCGTCGGTCGCCGCGTACCAGCCGAGGGTGGTGTCGTTGTCGTGCGTGCCGGGATAAATGGCGCCGTTGGCCTCGAGGTTGTGCGGGAGATAGGGGTTCGTGCTCTTGCCGCCGAACGCGAACTGCAGGAGGGCCATGCCGGGCAGACCGATGGCGCGCCGCAACTGCCGCGCGGCTTGGGAGAGTTCGCCGAAGTCCTCGGCGATGATCTTCGCGCCGGGATGGGCGCGCCGGACCGATTCGAAAAACGCCAGACCCGGACCGGGCCGCCACTCGCCCCGGCGGGCAGTGGTGGCCGGCGACGGAATGCGCCAGTAGTCGGCGAAGCCGCGGAAATGGTCGATGCGCACGACGTCGTAGAGATCAAACGCGGCGCGCAGCCGGGCGTGCCACCACGCGTAGTCGTCGGCCGCGTGCACGTCCCAACGGTGGAGCGGATTGCCCCAGAGCTGGCCGTCGGCGGAAAAATAGTCGGGCGGCACGCCGGCGACCGCGAGCGGCTGCCCGGTCTGCTCGTCGATTTCGAAAAGGTGCGGTGCGGACCACGTGTCGGCGCTGTCCATCGCCACAAAAATCGGGATGTCGCCGATGATGCTCACGCCGCGTTTCGCCGCCGCAGCCCGCACGCGGCGCCACTGACCGAAAAAGAGATACTGGGAGAAGGCGTGCGCCTGGATGGCGGCGTCGAGCTGGCCGCGGAGCTTTGATTTCTGCGCCTTCGCCCAGATGCGCGCCTCGGCGGGCCACTCCCACCACGGGCGCCCCTCGTAATGATCCTTGAGTGCGCGGAAAAACGCATAGGGTTCGAGCCAGGCGGCGTTCGCCTCCCGGAACGCCGCGAAATCCCCATAGGGTGCCGGGCCGCGGCCGGCGCGGAGGTTCGCACAGGCGTGATCGAACAGCGGCCACACCAGGCGGTAGAGCGCGCCATAGTCGACCCGGTCGGCGTTCAGGAAAACCAGCGGTCCGAGCGCATCCTGCGTGAGCAGGTCGTGGCGCGTCAGCTCGACCAGGTTGACGAGATAGGGATTGCCCGCGAACGCGGAAAAGCACTGGTAGGGCGAATCGCCGTAGCCCGTCGGGCCGAGTGGACAGAGCTGCCAGTACCGGCAGCCGGCGGCCTCCAGAAATTCAAGAAACCGGTCGAGATGTTCGTCGAAGGTGCCGATGCCAAAGTCGCCGGGCAGGCTGGTGGGGTGCAGCAGCACGCCGGCGGCGCGCGTGGTGAGCCAGTGGAAGAGCGGGGCGGAAGCAGGGGCCGGCATCGTCACCAGCAATGAAGAACGAAACCCGCGTGCCAACAAGCAAAACACGCGCGTCCGTGACCAGCCGCCGGCGGGCGGTTCAAACCGGCTTGGATCACCATCCCGCGGCCTGACCGTCCTTGCGGCTCTCGCTCGCGCCGAGGTAGGTGTGGTTCTTTGCATCCCACTCGATCGCTTGGTAGCCGCCGAAGCCACCGAGATCGGTGCGAATGTCGTGTCCGCGGCGCTTGAGCTCGGCGACGACGTCCCATGGGATGCCGCTCTCGAGGTAGACGTAGCCGCCGTCGGCCATCTTCGGATGGTCGTAATCGGTCGAGCCGTCGTGCTGCCAGCGCGCGGCGTCGCCCGCCTCCTGCAGGTTGAGGCCGTAGTCGATGAGGTTGACGAGAATCTGCACGTGGCCCTGCGGCTGCATCGCGCCGCCCATCACGCCGAACGCGAGCCACGGCGCACCGTCCTTCATGACGAACGCGGGGATGATCGTGTGGAACGGCCGCTTGCCCGGCGCGTAGACGTTGGCGTGGCCGGGCTCCATGGTGAAGATCTCGCCGCGATCCTGAAACCCGAAGCCCAGTCCGGGCACCACGATGCCGCTGCCCATGCCGCGGTAGTTGCTCTGGATGAGCGACACCATGTTGCCCTCGGCGTCGGCCGTGCAGAGGTAGATGGTGTCGCCGTCATTCACGGGCGGGTGGCCGGCGTCGTAAGTCCGGGCGGCGCGCGTCGGGTCGATGAGCTGGCGGCGCTCGGCGGCGTATTCCTTTGAGATGAGCCATTTGACCGGCACCCGGGCGAAGGCCGGATCGGCGTAGAATTTCGCGCGATCCTCGAACACCAGTTTCTTGGCCTCGATCATCACGTGGAGGGCGTCGGCGCTCTGAAAGCCCATTTTCCGCAGGTCGAATCCCTCGAGGATATTCAGCATCTGCAGCGCGGCGATGCCCTGGCCGTTCGGAGGCAGCTCATAAACATCGTAGCCGCGGTAGTTGACCGATACCGGCTCGACCCACGTCGAGGTGTGCTGCTCGAAGTCGGCCTTGCGCAGCCAGCCGCCGTTGGCGCGCATGAAGGCGTCGATCTGGTCGGCGATCTCCCCGCGGTAGAACACGGCGCGGCCCTGGTCGGCGAGGAGCTGGTAGGTGCGAGCCAGTGCCGGATTCTGAAAGACCTCGCCCTTCCGTGGCGTGCGGCCGCTGGGCGCGTACGTCTCGACGAACGCGCCGGGCAGATGCTGGTTGCGCAGGATCGCCACGTTGCGCTCCCAATAGAAGGCGATGAGCTCGCTGAGCGGAAATCCCTCCTGCGCATAGCGGATCGCGGGAGCGAGCACCTGCGCCAGCGGCAGCCGGCCGAACTTGGCGTGCAGCTCGAACCAGCCGTCGACCGCGCCCGGCACGCTGACCGGCAGCATGCCGTAGGACGGGATGGTGGTGCGGTTGAGCTTCGCGAGCTCGGCCTTCATCTGCTCGTAGCCGAGGCCGAGCGGCGAGCGGCCCGAGGCGTTGAGACCGTAGAGGCGGTGCGACTTCGCATCCCACACGATGGCGAACAGGTCGCCGCCGACGCCGCTGCTCACCGGCTCCATGAGGCCCAGCGCGGCGTTGGCCGCGATGGCGGCGTCGACCGCGGAACCGCCTGCCTTGAGAATGTCGAGCCCGGCCTGCGTCGCGAGCGGCTGGCTGGTGCACACCATGCCGTGCTGCGCGATGACTTCGGAACGGGTGGCGAACGATCTGCCGGTGATGCGGTCCACTTGGGCCACGGTAACGGCGGCGGGCAAAAATGCGAATACGGTGATGAGGACCAGGCGCGCGGAGTGCATGCCCACACGCTAGACACCTCCAGACCGGGGTCAACGCACTCATCCTCCCGCGACCCCGCGCGGCCGTCTCCTTGGGGGTGATTCAACAGGCGGTCATTTGCCTTTTGACCGCAACGAATAACTTGGTCCGCGGATGCTCACCACCCTGCTCCAACTTTTCACACACCAGTCGCCCGCAGATTACGAACGCGCGTTCATCCACCAAGTGACGGTGAAGGAGCAGATGGCGCACAACCCGGCGATCGAACGGCTCATTCTCGCCGGCTGGCTGTCCATCGTCGTCAAGTGCTTCGCCGTGATCTGGGCCATCGACCATTGGGCCGTGCCGGTCCATCCGTACTGGGTCATCGTTCCGACCGTCCTGATGGCGGCGCTCTGCACCGCGGTTTATTACTGGCGGAATTGAATGGCCGCGCGGTTGGGCGATAGCGGTTCAAAGAGAAACCATCGGAGCCAACGTTGCTTGCTTTCCGCTTTCCGGTATCCGATATCCGGTATCCGATATCCGGTATCCCATGCCCTCCGTTCCCGGTTTCCGCAGTCCCTACGTCAAGGTCGGCCGGCTCGTCTACTTCGGCCGCATGCTCGACAAGATCCGCCTGCATGCCGCCGGCAAACTCCCGGCCGAGTACCAGGCCAACCTCGGTGACACCAAGCCCAACCTGTTCGATGCGCGCTGTTGCCGCTTCCTCGGCGTCAAGTATGCCGATCTCGCCGCGCGCACGCTGGAGGGCGGCCCCGACGAGGAGATTCTGGGCTGGGCGCACGCCCACGGCACGCCGCGCACTGATGACGAGTGCAACGCGTGGAACCGCTTCATGATGAAAATCGGCTGGCGCGACGACCGATCGAACATCCTGCAGGAGCGCATTCGCGAATACGGCCTCGCGGACAAAACCATCGAAACCTTCTTTGACCTGATTGACTACGACGAGGGCCGCGACCCCGTGGCGGCCAAGGCCTGGCTGTGGTGATACCGGATCGGCGATACCGGAAACCGGGAAGAGATTACGGATCGGAGGGAATTCCGGGTTTGCGATCTCGGCGTGCGGAGCGACAGTGAACGGGCCACCTCGCCGGTCCGCCTGTCTTCCATTTTTCATCTTCCTTCCTTCGTCTTCTGACTCCTGAATACTGGCTCCTGACTTCTGTCTACCTGATCTCCGGTATCCACTCTCCAAAATCAAAAATGCCTTCCGTTCCCGGTCTCCGCAGTCCCTACGTCAAGGTCGGCCGTCTCGTCTACTTCGGCCGCATGCTCGACAAGATCCGCCTGCACGCCGCCGGAAAACTCCCGGCCGACTACCAGCCCAACCTCGCCCGCGGTTTCGACGGCCGCTGCTGCAATTTCCTGCACGTCAAATACCCCGAACTGGTGGCCCGGGTGCTCCAGGGGGGAAGCGACGACGATATTCTCGCCTGGTGTCATGAGCAGGGCGGTCCGCGCACCACCGAGCAATGCGAAATCTGGAACAACTTCATGATGAAACGCGGCTGGCGGGACGGCGGCAGCGAGACCCTGCAAGTCCGCATCAAGGAATCGAAACTCGAGGGAAAACCCATCGAGACCTTCTTCGACCTGATCGAATATGAAGAGGAACGCGACCCCGTGGCGACAAAAGCGTGGCTCGGTTGAATCATCCGCGTACCCGCTGGCACCGCCGCGGAACGCAGGCCGTCGGCACGGTGCATGAATATCATCCTCATCGGCGTCGCCGGTTCCGGTAAAACCACCATCGGCGAAAAACTCGCCGCCCGGCTCGGCGGCAACTGGCGGTTTTACGATGCCGATCACTTCCATCCACCTGCCAACATTGCCAAGATGAGCCGCGGCGTTCCGCTTGATGACGCCGACCGCGCGCCGTGGCTCGACGCCCTCCGCGCACACCTCGGCGCCAGCGCCGCGCGCGGCGAGCACGTCATCCTCGCCTGCTCCGCCCTGAAAGAAACCTATCGCCACAAACTGGCCGACACCCCGGGGCCCACCCGCTTCGTTTACCTCAAGGGCGGCTTTGAAACCCTGCGCGGACGTCTGCGTACCCGCCGGGGTCACTACCTGAAGGCAGCCATGCTCCACAGTCAGTTTGAGGCACTCGAAGAGCCCGCGCCCGAAGCCGCGTTTGTCATGGATGCCACCCTGGCGCCCGACGACATCATCGCTCGCATCCTCCGGGAGATCCGACTGCCGGGCCCGCGAGGAGATTCCTCGCCTCAGCCGGCATAGCTTCCAAGCTGGAAGGCAGGCAGATTCCCATGACCCGCGCCGTTGCCACCCGCCTCCGCCTGCTTGCCAGCGTGCTGAGCCTGTTGCTGCTGGCCGCGATCCTCGCAGCCGGCGGCTTGTGGTGGCTCGCGCGCCGCGACCTGCCGCCGCTCGATGGCGAGGCGGCGCTGCCCGGTCTTTCCGCCACGGTTACGGTTGAGCGCGATGCCCTCGGCGTGCCGACGATCCGCGGCGCTACGCGTGCCGATGTCGCGCGCGCGCTTGGTTACCTGCATGCCCAGGACCGGTTCTTCCAGATGGATCTGCTGCGCCGCCGCTCCGCAGGCGAATTGTCTGAATTGTTTGGCAAGACGGCCGTGCCGCTCGACCGCGATAAGCGTGTTCACGGCTTCCGGGCGCTGGCCCGCCAGGCGCTGGCGCTGCTGCCGTCCGAGCAACGCGCCCTGGTCGACGCCTACACGGCTGGCGTGAACGCCGGCCTCGCCGCACTGCCTGGCCGGCCCTTCGAGTATTACGTGTTGCGTGTCCGGCCGCAGCCCTGGTCGGCCGAAGACACCCTCCTTATCGGTTACGCCATGGTCCTCGATCTGCAGGACGTGCAGGACAAGTACGAACTCATGCTCGCCGCCATCCAAAATCACTACGGTCGCGCCATGCTCAATTTCCTCGCGCCGCGCGGCACCGAGTTCGACGCGGCGCTTGACGGCAGCACCTATCCAAGCCTGCCGCTCCCGGGGCCTGACATCATTGATCTGCGCAAGCGGAAAACCGAGGAGGCGGCCGCGGCGAAATCCGGATCCGGCCTGGCCCTCCGGCCGTCCGTGTCCGACGAATTCGCGCCCGGCTCCAATGTCTTCGCCCTTGCGGGCAGCCGCACCGCCAACGGCTCCGCTTTGCTGGCAAACGACATGCACCTCCACCTCGGCGTGCCCAATATCTGGTACCGGGCCTCGCTCGTCTGGAGCGGGGAAGTCCCAAGTTCCCAGTCCCAAGTTTCAAAGGTCGAAGTTCCCACCCAGAACCCGGAACTCGGAACTCCGAACCGAGAACCCGGCGCCGCGTGCCGGGTCACCGGCGTCACCATCCCCGGCGCTCCCCTCGTCATCGCCGGCAGCAATGGCCGGATCGCGTGGGGTTTCACGAACAGCTTCGCCGACACGACCGACATCGTGATCGTCGAGCCGAGCAGCATCGACCCGCTTTTCTATAAAAACGGCAATGACATCCTCGAAATGGAACAGCGCCACGAAACGATCCGCGTCAAGGGCGGCGACCCGGTCGAGGTGGTCACACCTTGGACCATCTGGGGGCCGGTGATTGGCACGGGCGAGCGCAACCGCCTCTTGGCGCTTCGCTGGGTGTTTGATGATCCCGCCGCGCTCAATCTCAACCTCATGGCGCTCGAGACCGCCCCCGACGCATCCACCGCGCTCGCCCTGGCCCCAGGCTTCGGTCTGCCCACTCAGAATCTGCTCGTGGCCGACCGGACTGGCGCCATCGGCTGGACCATCGCAGGCCGGCTGCCGCGCCGCATGGGCTACGACGGCCGCCTGCCCTCCGTCTGGGCCTACGGCGACCGTCGGTGGGACGGCTACCTGCCGCCGGAGGAGTATCCGCGCATCCTTTCACCGGCGTCGGGCCAGCTTTGGTCCGCCAACAACCGTCCCACCGGCGGTGCCGCTGACGCCAAGCTCGGCGACGGCGGCCACGCCGCGGCCGCCCGCGCGCGCCAGATCCGCGACGACCTCACGGCCATCACCACTCCCGCCACGCCGCGCGCGCTGCTCGCCGTGCAGCTCGACGATCGCGCCCGCTTCCTGGAACGCTGGCAGAAACTGCTCCTCGCCACGCTCAACCCTGAAACTGTCGCCGCGAAAAAAGGCCGGGCCGAGTTGCGCCGCCTCGTCGAACAATGGAACGGTCACGCCTCCATCGATTCCGTTGCCTACCACCTCGTGCGCCGCTGGCGGGACTTCGTGGCCGATCGCGCCCTCGGGCCGATCTGCGAGCCGTGCGCGGAGCTTTACGAGGCGTTTGATTTCCGCCGACTCAACTACGAGGAGCCGCTCTGGCGGCTCGTGCAGGAGCGGCCGCCCCATCTGCTCACCGCCGATTACCTGACTTGGGACGACCTGCTGCTCGCCGCGGTCGACGACGTGTTGCGCTGGGCCGACCGGCAGAACCGGCCGCTCGCGCGGCTCACCTGGGGCGCGCGCAACACCGCGCGCATCCAGCATCCCTTCAGCCGTTTTCTCCCCCCGCCCCTCGCACGCCTGCTGGACATGCCGGCCGAGCCGCTGCCCGGCGACAACGACATGCCGCGCGTGCAAAGTCCGACATTCGGCGCCTCGGAACGCTTCGTTGTGTCACCCGGCCATGAGGAGGAGGGCATCTGCCATCTCCCGGGCGGCCAGAGCGGCAACCCGCTCTCGCCATTCTACCGCGCCGGTCACGAGGCCTGGGCGCATGGTGAACCCACCCCCTTTCTGCCTGGACCCACGGCACACACGCTCCGGCTGCATCCGTAAGCGCGCCGCCGTCAAGGTCTGCGACCCGAGAAAAAATGTTGGCGCAGCGTCAGCCCTGATACGCGGAGGCGCGCACGCCGCGCACGCCGGGCTTCACCTGGAAAACGCCTCCGGCCAGCGGTTGCGCGGCGAGCTGTTCATCGGTGAGACCGGTGCGGGCGGAGGTGAGGTAGAGGGTGTCGAGGTCCGGTCCACCAAAGGCACATGAAGTCACGCGCGCCACCGGCAGGCGGATGGTCTGCAGCCGCTCGCCTGTGCGCGGATTCCAGCGGGTCACGCTCCAGCCATTGTACATGGCGATCCAGAGCATGCCCTCGGCATCAAGGGTCGAACCGTCGGGGCGGCCGAGGTCCGGCGGAATGGTGATGACCGTGCGGCGGTTGGCGATGGCGCCGGTGGCGTCGTCGTAGTCGAACGCATCGACGCGCCGCAGTGGCGTGTCGATGTAGTACATCGTGCGGCGGTCGAGGGTCCACGCGATGCCGTTGGAGGTGCCGACGTCGCGGAGCATCACGCGCACCGAGCCGTCGGCGTCGAGCCGGTAGAGTTTCCCCGGCGGGTTCGGCCCCTTCACCAGCGCCATCGTGCCGGCCCAAAAACGTCCGGCCGGGTCGCATTTGCCATCGTTGAAGCGGGCGATCGCCGGATCGTGCTCCGGCGGACGTGGCAGCAGCGTGACGCGGCCGGTGTCGGGATCAAAGCCCGCGAAACCCTCGTGCAACGCGAGCATCAGGCCGCCCCCGGCCCGCGGCACCACCGTGCCCACCATTTGGCCGACGTCAGCGGCGCGGTTTTCCCCGGTGGCGGGATCGTAGGTGAAGACGCGCCGGCCAACGATGTCGATCCAGTGCAGCCGCTGCAGCGCGGCATTCCAGATCGCGCCTTCGCCGAGCAGGGCCTTGGCATCGAGTACCAATTCGGGGTCACCAGCGGTGGCCATGGAGGTGAGGGCGTGGGGCGGCCTTATTCCGTCTCCGCCTTCTGCCGGCGCGGGCGGTGCGGCTTCCTCCCGGCGGGTCGCTCTTCCCTGGCCAGGGAACCTTCGGTGCTTGTCCCCCCGTCTTTTCTACCGGCGAACTTCGCGACCTTGGCGTTCAACCATAACTCGCCCCGGGTGTTCCGGTTGAACCAGAAGATTTCGCCGGCATGCTCGACAAAAACCGGTTTGTCGCGGGGTTTGTCGGGCACCTTCAAGCCGGCATCAACGAGCACCGCCAGCAATTCCTCGGTGCTCTTACCCAGCTGCTCCGCGATCCGTCCAATCTCAGCCGCCACCCCACCGCGTTTGGTCTCCTTGAGCAGGAGGCGCACGGCGGCGAGCGGCGAGGCGCCGGTGGGAGCTTCCGGGGATTGAGTTGGGGGGGGTGCGTCTGCGGCCAGCGCAAGTTCGGCCTGCGGGCTTTCCGGTTTCCGGTCCCGCTCGCGGGTGTTGATCCAGATCTGGCCGCTTTTGTCCTGGTTGAGCCAGTAGACGAAGGCGCCGATCTCGACGAAAACCGGTTTGTCGTTCGCCTGCGGCGGCGGCACGAGGCCGAGCGCACCGAAGGCCGCCACCAGCGCCTGCGGCCCGGTTTTCAACGCCCGCGCGAGATAGCTGACGCTGCCCGAAAGCCCTGCTCCGCGGCGATTGCGGCGCATCATCGGACGCAGCCGGTCGAGCAGCGCCGGGCCCTCGGGCAGCGGCTCCGCCGCTGCCATTGCGGATGGTGGATGATGGATACCGGATGGCCCGGCGGATTGTTCTTCGCGTTCCTTCTGCCTGCGTGTTTTCTCCGGTATCCGGTCTTCCTCCTGCGCCGCGGCTTCGGCGGACAGGCCGGTTTCCGAAATCTCCCCCGCCGCCACCTTTCTTCCCGCCACCGGCTTGAAGACCGGCCGCGGCTTCTCCCGCGTGTTGATCCAGAGCTGGCCGCGGTTGTTGACGTTCAGCCAGTAGAGATCGCCGTCGTGCTCGAGGT